>LSQX01231577.1_pt1 | contig 12670 bp, 9 predicted proteins | sample 654561 | NCBI WGS metagenome assembly LSQX01 (sample SAMN04489861, study PRJNA283612) | anaerobic digester metagenome | isolation source: 4 biogas reactors fed with cattle manure at either 37C or 55C with and... | place: Denmark: Kongens Lyngby | collected 2014 | reverse complement strand
GACTTTGAGGAGGGGGGTACTCCGGTGGAGACTAACCGGATGTTTATGGGTAGTGACCCCCTCTTAATCGATACTTTGGCTGCTGAGCTTTTGGGCTACCCCTTTGAAGCAATCCCCTACCTTGGGATTGCTCACAAACTGGGGGTTGGTTCTAAAGAACTCTCTAAAGCAACTTACAGGGAACTCAACAAACCCCAAGAGGCTGCCACCTACAAAGTTAGCCGCCGAGCCAATCGCTTAGCCCAATACAGTGAGGCTAAAGAGGCGTGTAGCGCCTGTTACGGCAATCTTCTCCACGCCTTGGGACGCCTAGAAGAGCAGGGTAAGTTGGGCCATCTAAAAGAGAAGATCAAGATTGGACAAGGGTTCAAAGAGTACTCAGGAGAGGGGATCGGGGTTGGCATTTGCACCCACGGACTGACCCACTCCCTCAAGGGGTGTCCCCCTAAAGCTCTACAGATGGTTGAGTTCTTAGAGGCTCAACGGTAATTTTCAGATCCCAAACCGTTGTTTCATGGGGTGGGAAAGAGTTTTGCATCCCAAAGCTGTGGGCCAATGAGGGGCAATCCATAGCACTGGTGGCGGGCTCAATACCGATATTGTTTTGACCAGCCCACCCCCCTTCATTCTTCCAAATCCCCAAATAGGGGCACCTTTTGGGGTCGTATTCGACCACAATCTCAAGCTGATTCGCCTCATCTATTAGAGAACAGCTAGAGAGGGTGGTGTCGGTAAAATAGAATTTGGCACACATACCCGAGTTGGGGTTGAAGGTGGCGATCCTGTTCCACTCCGGAGAGGAAGCTTCAAAGGAGAGGCGCTGCCCAAAATTGTCTTGCCCTAGTTGGGACTCTTGCATCGCATTGATAACCTCAATTCTCTCGCCCTCAATTTGTAGGCGCATTCCGGGGCGCATCGCAAAAAGGGGATGGGCTGCCCAAAGCCCTTTGAACGCCTCAGGGGAGTTGTTTGTCAGGGCATAGCCCACATGGATACTTGATTCTTTAACCTTTATTAGCTTCTCAAAGAAGAGGGGGAAGTTGTCCACCTCCAGGGAGGAGGAGCACTCCCCCCCATTTACCTGATGGGTATTCCACTTAGCATACCAGACGTTGCCATGGTCCTCTATTCTAGAGACCTCCCCACTCTCCCACAGGTAATCTTCACTCAAGATAGAGGGGAGCATATCGTCAAAGCCCGAGGAGTCTTCGGCTGTAAAGCCATTAGCGGGATTGGGGGGAGAGGTGTAGTTATCACCCTCTATCTGCGACAACAACTCAATTCCTAGAGGCTTATAGTAGATTGAGGCTATTTTGGCTCCCCGCTCGGGGAGAAGCTTGAGAACAATACTCTCCGATTCGAGTGTTAGAGCCTTCTCCCCTTTATAGTAGTCACCCATCGCCATTAGTACCCTTCGCGTATAGCATCAACCATAGCAAAGAAGTTCTCTAACGGTGTATCTAGTTGGACGTGGTGGGTGGGACCAATAATTAGCCCACCCCCCTTACCAAGGGTTTGTAATCTTGTCTTAACCTCTTGGCGCACATCTTCTGGGGAACCAAAGGGGAGGGTGTGTTGCTCATCGATACTCCCCCAGAATGAGAGCTCTTTCCCAAACTTCTCTTTAACCTCAGCCGGATCCATACTGGCCGGTTGGATTGGGTTGAGGATATCGAGTCCAATCTCAATCAGGTCGGGGATTATGGGGAAGATATTGCCATCGCTGTGGTAGGCAATTTTCAGAGCCGGATTGAGCTCCTTGAGCTCTTTAATCATCGTCGCCATGCGGGGCTTAAAGAAAGAGCGCCACATGTCGGGGGAGATCATCATATTGTTTTGGGCTCCCACATCGTCCCCCAACCAAATCATGTCGACTCCCAGTTCAACTAAGTTCTTAGCTGCCCTGAGGTGGTAATCCATCGGGATGTCGAGGAGATGGTTAACTAAGTCGGGGTCTAGGATGAAGTCCATCATCATTTGATCAAGTCCCCGTAAAGCCCAAGCGGTCTCAAAAATGGTGGTCACCGTCACTCCGGTTATCCAATACTCCCCCCCATAGCGCTCCAAGAGCTGACGGGCATCGTCGTAGAGCTCTTCACGATCGGGGTCGGGAGCAACATAGCTCTCGATAGCGGCATCATCGGCTAAGGGGTGACCCACAATCTCGGTGTAGTGGCCAATACCAAAGGGGGTTGTGTAGGGGGCGCTGCGCCAGCCTACACCCCACTCATCAACGTAGGCATCCCCTTCTCCGTAGTAACAGTTGGCCCAGCCAACTGAAGAGAGGAGGACATCCTGCCCCAGGGCCAGCTCCAACGCTTGTGTATTGCCCCCTCCGTGGGGGTTATGGTCCTCACCACTAATATTTAGAGCATCAGCCAAGCGATTGGCAAACTCCGGGGTAAAGCTGATCTGCATGGGAGGTCTGTCGGGTTCTTGATGGTTTAAAGCTTTTATTACACGTTCTCTAGGGGTCACTCTTCTCTCCTTTCAAGTTATCAATATTTTCGGTTCTCTTTAAAAGTCTCAATCATTGCCCTGGCATTCTCAGCACTGGTATTGCTCAAAACGTTATGGATTGATGAGAAGACGAATCCTCCCCCTTTACCAACAATTGAGATAGTTCTCTTCACCTCTTGGGCCACCTCTTGAGGAGATCCAAACGGGAGGGTCTTTTGGGTATCGACTCCCCCACCCCAGAAGACCAGGCGCTTACCGTATTGATCTTTCAACTCTTGCAAATCCATATCCTTAGCTGTCCACTGGACAGGATTTAGGATATCGACGCCACACTCGATGAAATCTTCGATGATGGGCCTGATTGAACCACAACAGTGGAAGTGGGTCTTCCAATCGGTGTTGGCGTGGACCCAACCGTTGAGCTCGGCAAATGCCTCTTTGTAAAACTCCCTGAAGTGTTCGGGAGAAATCAACATCCCTGCTTGGCTTCCAAAGTCGGTACAACTGATGTTGATGACATCGATGCGATCCTCAATGGCCCCTTTAAGGAGGGCTAAGTTTTCAAGAGCGACCCTCTTTTGAGCCTCTATCACCCCTTTTACATAGTCGGGATAGAGGTAGTGGGCCATCATCCAGTCGGCAAAGCGCCTCACCCCTTTAGGGTGGAGTTCATAGGGACCCGGTAACACTCCGGCGTCTCCAAACCCGCCCCCTCCAAAAGCGAGGATTATGGCTTTATCGGTTGCAGCACGCAGCCGTAGCGACTCTTTTCTAAAGTGTTCAACCGCCTCTGCATTGTAAACTGCGAAGTTGGTGGCAAAGTCTTCTGCCGGGTCGCGCGAGTCAACATCTAAATCATCCATGGGGGGGACACGGTCGATGGGGTCGAAGAAACTCCCCCCGGCCGGCATGACCCCTGAAGGCTCCACATCCCCATTGTCTTGGGGATAGATGAGGGTAGAGCCATCCTCCTGCACCTTGTGGACAAATTTACCCGGCATTAGAACCGGGGTCCCATCGGACATCTCCCAGGGGGTTGTCTCCCCGAGAAGGGGGGCCCCAAAGAGGGTTGTGGGGCCGTAGAGACCAACCACATCCCCATCCATCCACTCTTGAAGCTCTTCATCAATCTCCCCCAACATCTGCATCGGTTCAATTATCCGAATTGGACGCTCAGGGAGACCCAGAAGTTTGCGTAGGCGGTAGACTACCGATGCACTAATCCCGGTTTGCCCGGTACCGCCAAAGTCTAGTGGAATTGAGTTTGGTTTTTCATGATTCAAAACAGCTAAGACGTTATCTCTTTTATTCATTCTTCTCTTTCCTTGTGTTCAATTTGTGGGCTATTTCCCCCCTTCTACGCTGAATACGCTCCACATCGATGGGGTAAGAGCCGTACTCATGGACTGTGGCATACATAGTCTCAATGTTCATAAGGGGGACAAGTTCGTGCACCTCACTTGAGGAGCCAATACAGATTTTCCCTTTGGGCCCCATTTTCTCAATTAACTCCAACGTCTCATCTTCAACATCGTAGCGGTTCCCGTATGGGAGGGTAACGGCACAACACACATTCCCAAAGTAGGCTAAATCGGGGTACTCCTCAAAGATTGAGAAGATGTCGTTACAGCGGTTGCGCTCAATTGGGTTGATCCCTTCGGCTTTTAACTGCCCCACGATTAGGTCAAGCAAGTTGCCGTAGCGCCCGTCGGTGTGGAAGATAAAGATCCCATCCTTGCTCCGAATGGGGGCTGCAATCTTGTGCCACCACTCTAAGACAAGGTTTTCAACAAAGGCGGGGTTGAAGATGGGGCCATTGGTACCCGAGATATCTTCCCCCATAAATTGGATGGGGACAGAGCCCTCCAATTCGATGTAGGTCTGAGCCAGTGTTTCAGAGTAAGTTCCACAACACTCCACAATGTGTTGAATCACATCGGGGGCATCGTAGATGAGGAGCGAAAAGAGCTCTAAACCGACAAAGGTGTAGGCATCACACAAGGGGCCCTCAACCGCTCCAATATAGACAACATCTTGGTCGATCATCGTCTCTAGGATGTGCCCCATAAAAGGTTTGTACCACTCTCTCAGTGCTTCACGATAGGGCAATCGGGGGAGAAATCGTGTCAGCTCTTCTAAGTTTTCAAAGGGGCGATTGGCAATCCAAGCGGTCCCGCCCCCCTGCTCAACACTCCAAGCCTCCTTGTCGACCCCTAAGAAGTGGATCCAGTTATCGACCTTGCCACGCATCCAGTGGTTGACTGGGTCGTAGACTGAGCGGGTCATGTCGAGACCAATCTTGTGGTAAGCTTTGGCGTTCAACTCCACCAACTCTTCCCATGAGTAGGTTTTATCACTGCGGTATCCCCCATAGGCTACCAAGACCTCTGTATTGTCGACATAGTCGTAGGTCATGATACGGTCTAGCGGGGCATTAGCTGTAAATTTATGAATCCTCTCAAAATTGGTCACTCTAATCTCCTCTCTTAGTTGGTGCGGCTCTGCTCTTTAAACTTGTCAATCAAGACGGCAATGAGGAGAATCAGACCCCTAACCACGTATTGGTAGAAGGTGGGGATATTCATCAGGTTCATTGCGTTCTGGACGGTTCCCATGATTAAGACACCCACAATAGCGCCTTGAATTGGGGCAATACCTCCTGCCAGGGAGACTCCTCCCAATACACAGGCCGAAATTACGTCTAATGAGAAACCGACTGAGGTGTTGGGCTGACCACTGGTCATTCTGCTAGCCAAGACCACTCCGGCAAATCCTGCCATTAATCCTTGGAGCAAGAAGATCGCAATTTTAATTTTATCAACGGCGATTCCGGCTAAACGGGCAGCTTCAATGTTACCCCCCATGGCCAGGGTATTTTTACCGTAGGTTGTCTTGTTGAGGAGGATACCAAAGATGACAAAACAGATTATGGTGATCCAAATCGGGTTTGGAATGGAGAGGAATTGCCCGTTACCGAGGGTAAAGAATTTTACGTTCCTAATTCCAACGGCACTTCCCCGGGAGACGATGAAGGCCAACCCTCTGATAATCTGGCTCATGGCCAGAGTTGTAATCAGGGCGTTAATACCGGCTTTGGCAATAACCAGCCCGTTTAGGAGTCCAAAGAGACCCCCTCCCAAGATTCCAGCCATCACTCCCAGAAACACATTTCCGGTCAGGTTGATAACCATGGCGGCTGTTACACCACTGAAGGCAACTATGTTTTCGACCGAGAGGTCAAAAGCCCCCGATGCGAGACAGAAAACCATGGTACAGGCCACCATCCCCACCATTGAGACCGATAGGCCTAGTCCCACCATGTTTCTCCAGGTGAAGAAGTAGGGGACAAAAATGGAGAGGAGAATGAACAATATGATAAAAATCAGGAGCATCCCCGAGTTATCCCACAGATGTTTTGTAGTCCTTAAGATTGCACTTTTTTTACTCATGAAAAACCTCTTTTCCTTTAATTCTTTAATTTGTCGTCGTTCGCTTGGGGAGCAGACCCATTTTCCATCGTATTAGCCAGCGCTAATCTGATAATGGTCTCTTCGTTCATCTCATCCCGATTCAGGGACCCCACAATTTCACCGTCACGCATAACTATCAGACGGTCCGATACCCCCATCACCTCAGGCAGGTCACTGGAGATACAGATAATTGACTTCCCCTCTTCGGTGAGGTTGTACATCAGGTTATAGATTTCGTTCTTGGTCCCTACGTCGATACCCCGTGTTGGCTCATCCATCAGTAATACCGAGACATCTTCGCTTAACCAGCGGGCTAAGATAATCTTCTGTTGGTTCCCCCCTGAGAGGTTCCCCACCCTTTGGTTAATGGAGGGGGTCCTTATAGAGAGGGTATCTACAAATTTCTTAGCGTTGTTGGCTTCCCATTTATTATTTAAGAAAATTTTCAGCCTGTTGTGGTGGCGTCGACAACTGATATTAATATTCTCGTTGACGTTACGGATGGGGATAATCCCCTCAAACTTCCGATCTTCGGGGAGGAGTACTATCCCCTCCTCTATTGCATCCATGGGCCCATTGATATCGAGCTTTCGCCCCTTGAACTCAATTTCACCACTCTTCTTCTTGTCGGCACCGTAGAGGAGGCGCATCACTTCACTCCTGCCGGCACCCACTAATCCAAAGAAACCAAGAATCTCCCCCTCTTTAAGTTCAAAGTTAACTGGGTTGGGGATCTTCTCGCCACTCAGGTTTTTAACCTCTAAGACAGTCTCCCCTAAGGGGCGGGGACGATAGCTGTAGACGTTTTCAATATTGCGTCCCACCATCTTGCTCACCAAGATGTCGTGGTTAACCTCTACCATATCGGTGTAGGTGGCGACCCTCTCCCCATCTCTAAAGACGGTTACTTGGTCACAGATCTCAAAGATCTCCTCCATCCTGTGGGAGACATAGATAATCGCCTTCCCCTCGTTGCGCAACTCCTTAATGATCTCAAATAGGCGTTGCACCTCTTTATCGGAGAGGGAGCTGGTGGGCTCATCAAAGGCAATTATATCGGCATCTTGGAGCAGTGCTTTGGCAATCTCCACCATTTGTCTTTGACCAATGGAGAGGTTTTTCACCTTGGCCCGAGGATTTACCCCATCAAGGACGTTTTCCAGTTGTTTCCCGGCCGTCCCATAGAGCTTTTTAAAATCGATAAAACCCAACCTTCTGGTGGGGAACTGTCCCAACAAAAGGTTCTCAGCGACGGTCATTTCAGGCACCAAGTTCAACTCTTGGTAAATTAATGCAATACCGGCCTGAATGGCGTGTCGGGTGGTTCTAAAGTCTTGCACCTCACCGCGTAAGACAACATGCCCTTCATTGGCATGGTAGGCGCCACTCATAATTTTTAACAATGTTGATTTCCCAGAGCCATTCTCCCCAATCAGGCCGTGTACTTGGCCTGTGTTGATAGAAAATGAGACCGAATCAAGAGCTTTAACTCCGGGAAAGGTCTTCGTTATCGAAGAGAATTCTAGTACAGGTTTCATCAGTTTCTCTCTTTATTATAGGCAAGCCACTGCACAACTCGAGGTTGTGCAGTGGTAACAATCAATAATGTGGTTTCTACTCCCCATCCCAAAGACCGTTCTCTTTCATTTTCTCAATGTAGTTTGAGCGATCCATCATAACAGCAGTTGTCCAAGTAGCCTTGGGAGGCTCAACTCCTTTGGTAATCCAATTGAAAAGGAGTTCACTGGTCTCATAACCGTGTCTCTTGGGGCTAATAAGGGCAGTTGCGTAGAACCCGGTGGGCTCATCTTTCTCAAACTCGACAGTAGCAGTTCCGCTTCCACCAATACCGACAGCGACGATATCGTTAACAGCAAAACCGTTTCCTTCGAGAGCACGAGTTCCACCCATGGCAGCTTCGTCGTTCAATCCACCAACCATCCAGTGTTTAATCTCGGGGTGTTTGGTGATGGTGATGTTAGCAGCGTTAAAACCACCCTCTGTGTCGGTAGTTTTCTCGGGGGACTCAAAGATGTTCCTCTCTGGGAAACCTCTCTCTAAGAGGGCATCGGTCATCCCATTGGTTCGATCAAGAGCGGTGGGGAGCTCGTTAAAACTGATTCTCATAAATCCAGTTTTGGAGACGTCCCAACCTCTGGCGACCATTTGGTCATACATGGTGTAACCAACTTGCTTACCAATTTCGTATGCGCTAATTCCCATGTGGGGAACTTCGAGCATGGGGTCACCGTTGGCATCGACGAACTGATCGTCAACACTGATAACCTTCATACCGTAAGCGTTAGCTTTAGCCATGATTGAGGGGCCTAAGCGGACATCGGGGGTACAGATGACAAATCCGGCAGCACCTTGTGCTTGGAGGTTATCAATAGCTGATAAAACCTTCTCACCATCTGTTGTTCCGATTTTGACAACGTCAAAGCCTAAGTCTCTACCGGCATCGTCGGCAAATTTCCACTCGTTTTGGAACCAAGGCTCCTCTGGCATTTTTACCAGGAAACCGATTTTCGTACGTTCTGCTTCTTTTGAACCAGCAGCAAAGACTGTTCCGAAACAGACTAGAGCAATCATGAAGACGATAAATATTTTCTTCATACGAACCTCCTAATTTATTCGTTACCTTATCATATGCAATAATGGGGCCAACCCTGAATTTTGTAAAATTTAACTATTTTTTACAAAAAAAGGGGAAAAGTGTAACCCTTCCTACCCACTTTTTCCTGTTATCTGGGTAACAAGGGTTACAAAAAGGTCCCCTTGCTTGCCCTCTAAAGAAACCTTATTATAGTAGCAATGACCAAGAAGATTTTAATCGTCGACGATGAACCGGAGATGTGTATCTCGCTCCATAAACTCTTTAAAGCCCATGGGATAGCATCTGACTTTTGCACCAATGGACATAGTGCCCAGGAGCTCTTAAATAAGAACGAATACGCCCTTTTAATCAGCGACCTTAAGATGGAGGGGTTTACCGGAATCGACCTTCTGAAATATATAAATCGGTTAGCAGCTCCCCTCCCTACCATAATAATTTCCGGATATGCCACAACTGAGGTTGTAGTCCAAGCTATGCGCTTAGGGGCGATAAACTTCTACGAGAAACCGGTCCCCTTTGCCCTCCTTTTTAGTGAAGTCTCTCACCTTCTAGAAATTCAAAGCACCCCTGTCAGTCTTGATGAGGATCTGGATGAAGAGTCTATTTTTGTCACCAATAATCCTCGCATGAAAGAGATCATCGCTATTGCTAAAAAGGCAGCTTTGACCGACGCCCCCATTGTGGTTACCGGAGAGAGTGGTACCGGCAAAGAGATCCTCAGTACCCTTATCCACCAATCGAGCCTCCGTCGTGATGGCCCCTTAATTAAGCTCAATTGTGCAGCCCTTCCCGAGGCCCTCTTGGAGAGTGAACTTTTCGGGTACGACAAAGGGGCCTTTACCGGTGCCCAAGAGAGTCACAAAGGTAAATTTGAGGTGGCAGAAGGGGGCACCCTCCTCTTCGACGAGATAAGCGATATGAGTCTACGCACCCAAGCTAAACTGCTCAGGGTAATCCAGGAGAAAGAGTACGAGAGGTTGGGCTCTAACGAGATTCGTCGCTGTGATGTGCGCTTCTTAGCAGCAACCAACCGCAACTTGGAGGAGGCAATCGAGAAGGGCCATTTTAGGGAGGACCTCTATTTCCGCTTCAGTGTAATCAATATTGAGATCCCCCCCCTGAGGCAACGGCTCGAAGATATCCACCCCTTGTGCCTCTACTTCATCAACCACTTCAACCACAAGTATGAGAAAAATATAAAAAAGATCTCGGACGAAACTCGTAAAATATTCCTGACCCACTCGTGGCCGGGGAACGTCAGAGAACTAAAGAACTGTTTAGAGCGGGCGGTTATTTTCTGTGAAGGGGATGTGATTCAAGTCTCCAATCTCCCTCTACAATACCAACAAACCTCCATTGGGAAGTCCAAGAGTGATCCTATTAAGGAGCTACACGATAATGTGAGTCGTGAAATGATTCTTGATGCCCTCAACAAGGCCGAAGGGAATAAGACCCGCGCTGCTGAGATGTTGAAGATTTCACGCAAGACCCTCTATTTGAGGATGAATAAATTGGGGATAGACCTATAGTATGAGTGGTAAGAAGATTGTCTTACGGTTAGAACAAATCCACCACTTTAGTCGCAACTCTGAAATTCTTAATAGTCTCGACTTCAACCTCTTCGAGGGGGAGATCCATGCCCTGGTGGGGAACCACCTCTCGGGAAAATCGACTGTGGGCAAAATTATAGCGGGGTCAGAGAAGATACAGGGGGGAGCCCTCTACGTCAAAGGGAAACAGGTGGTCTCACACTCGATACAAAAAGCCCTTAAAATGAAGATTGCCATGTGTTACCAGCACCAAAACATTGTCCCCGCCTTTAACTCAATCGACAATATCTTTTTTGGTAACCACCCCAATTTCTTCATCACCAAGAAAGATAAAGAGAAGATGTTTAACCGGGCTAAGGAGCTCTTAGAGAGATTTGAGTGCAACATCGATCTCGACAAACGTCTTTACAAGATAAATGAATTGGACCGCCAAGTTATTAACCTCTGTCGTGTTTTAATCCTTGAGCCCGAAATTTTAATCGTTGATGAGATTGGGGAAAACATGCCCCCCGGAAAGTTAGAGATAACCTATGAGATTCTGAGGGAGATGCGCGATAGAGGGAGCAGTATCATCTACATCACCTCCAACTTTAAAGAGGTCTTTAAGATTGCCGACCGGGTCACCATTCTCAACGACGGTTACCGTAAAGCGACTGAAGAGATAGAGGCCCTCAACCCCATGAAGTTGGTGGACCTCGCTTTTGAGACCTCAGCCACCCCCTCAGGGGGGACACTTAGTGATGTAACCCCCCTAATAGACTCCTACCAAGAGTCGATTATTGATGCCCTCCCCATTGGTGAGATCTTAGTCAACAACCGACTTGAGATAGTCTTTGCCAATATAAAGGCGCGTGAGTTGCTAAAAATTATTAGTCCCAGAAGACAACTGATGGGGTTAGAGCGGGTCTTTAAGTTCCTCAACGATAGTGAGTTTTTTGAACTGATCTATGCTATCGACTCGGGGACCGATTTGACCCTCTCGGGGATACGGTTCGAAAGTAATATCCTGAAAATAGTGGCCAATCCTATCCTTGACCTTCGTAAAGTGAAGATTGGGACCAATATCTTCATTGAGGATGTCAGCTTCGATTACCAAACCCGAGAATACTTGATGCAGGCTAAGAAGGTTGAAAATGCCGCTTCACTGGCTGCCGGAGTTGCCCACGAGATTAAAAACCCCTTGGGCATTGTCCAAAACTACGTCGAGCTGCTGAAACTCGATCAGCAAGCTGAAGAGAGTTTCTCCTATTTAAACTCAATCGAAAAGGAGCTGGTACGTATCACCAAGATTGTTGATAACCTCCTCTCCTACACCCGTACCAAAAAGAAGGAGATCTACGAACCGATTAAGATAAATGAACTTCTTGACGAGGTGGTACTCCTCTTAGAACACAGATTCTCCCGTAAAGATATTTACGTCGGAAAGAAGTTGGCAGGTGACCCCATTGTCCTTGGTGATGAAAATAAATTGAAACAGCTCTTTATGAATCTCCTGGTAAACAGCATTGAAGCTGTCTTAGAGGAGGGTTATATTGGGGTCTCCACCTCGACCAACCGCCAAAAACAGAGTGTCCAAATCAAAATTGAAGATAACGGCTTTGGAATTTCAGAGTCAATCAGGGATGAGATTTTCTCCCCCTTCTTCACAACCAAAGTGACCCGCACCAATATTGGCTTAGGTCTGTCGATCTGCCAAAACATTGTCGAGTCACACAAAGGGGCTATTCTCTACAGCAGTGTCCCCGGAAAGAACACAATCTTCACTATTGTCCTCCCCCTGATTCCTCAAAAAGAGCAGCCCCTCCCATCCCCTTAACGGGGAAGAGGGCATCTTCCCAATTTGAGTGGTAATACCTCTCTCCCACCTCTTTGAGGTAGGTGGGGAGAATCTCGGTGGGGACTAAACTGATGGTACACCCTCCAAAGCCGGCCCCCGTGAGGCGTGAGCCAATTGCCCCTGCCTGGCGGTTAATCTCAACCAGATTATCGAGTTCGGGGACGCTAATTTGGTAGAGGTCACGACAGCTGGCATGGGAAGCATTCATCAACTCCCCCAACACCTCTACTTCCCCCTCTTTGAGGGCTTGAGCTGATTTCTCAACCCGCTCCCACTCCCCAAGGATGTGTTCCAAGCGCTGACTGAGGAGAAACCCCTCAGGGGGGATTGGAAAGGGGGAGCCATCTTTACGGACAATCCACCGTCTAATGACTTCAGCCTCTGTGAGTTGTAGCTGTTTGGCAATCTCAGCGACACTGTAAGGGGTCTCTTTTATTGCGGAGAGGAGATTAGCGGGAGGATCTCTCAACTCCCCGATAAACCCAATTGCCTCTCGGTTGTACTCAGTCTGGAGGGCATGACTCAATAACTCTGTGGCCAAGCGCGACTCTATGCTGCGTCGGTTGTAGGCATCCATTACTGTGCGGGTCTTGGGAGCTTCAACGAGAGAGTTGGCCACCACCAAGGTGTAATCTTCGGGGAGAGGGAGACTCTCACTCCTCAAGGGATTGAAGTTGATTAAAAGGGCGTGACTCTCCTCTCCCAAAAGGATGGCAGCTTGGTCCATCCCTCCCCC
>LSQX01157807.1_pt1 | contig 12670 bp, 8 predicted proteins | sample 654561 | NCBI WGS metagenome assembly LSQX01 (sample SAMN04489861, study PRJNA283612) | anaerobic digester metagenome | isolation source: 4 biogas reactors fed with cattle manure at either 37C or 55C with and... | place: Denmark: Kongens Lyngby | collected 2014 | reverse complement strand
CAGCGAGCGGAACAACCGACTGCTGACTGCGACCGCTTTTCCTTTAATCGCGGGGAGGGCGTCCGCAAGTCTGTGGCAGACTTGTTCTGACACAGTCTTGCAGCGAAGGGTGGCAATGAAGGTCGCTGGTCTGACGTTGCGAAGCAATCGGCAGACGAGCGAGTACCGCTTTCTTATCTCCCTGATTTATCGGCCTTTTGCATCATTTCGCCACATTTTGCCCAATTTCTTCGGTAAAAATGATTAAATTTGTTGCTTATTAGCAGGAATATACCCGGAATTGTACATTAATGACACTATTCGGTCGTTCATACGATGTGGCTTTGGAGCAGTTTTTATCGTCTGCCCCAAGGTATCGGCTTGCTGTGCTGAAGGTTGATTCTTCGGCCAGGGAGGAGAATGCACTGAATATCGGCCTGGAGCTGACAAAGGCCATTGAAAGGCTTGACAGGCATAATGAGATGGCGTTTCAGTTTGCCGTCCAGGAAGCAATCTCTCGTATCGTCAAAGAGCATATTATCACTGATCCTGTGCTTGGAGAAGTTGTTGTCATCGAGAATCCTGGCATCCTCTTCGAACCGGCGCTGCGTATCGATGTATCGGATGTATTGCAGAAAGTATCCCGCAATACACTGACGATACTGTTGTGGCCTGGCGCTGTGACTCCGCAGCGGTTATCGTTCCTGAGTCCTTCATCGCAGTACGCTATCAACCAATCAGAAATCAATTACATCATCTTATGAAATATCGCGACATACTCCAATTCGAACCGATTACGGACGTAATCCAGCTTGATAAACTGGGCAGCGACGATTATCGTGAAGACATCATCAAGTCGTTCGTGTATCCAGACTACTTCGTAGAGACGATTATCCCTGAAATCGTCCGGAACCTGAAGTTCGGCGAGCGGAATCAGAAGGGCATCCAGATTATCGGTAACTATGGTACCGGTAAGAGTCACTTGATGTCATTGGTGTCCTTGATTGCTGAGAACGGCGCATACCTGGATAAGGTAACCAACGCTAAGGCGAAGGATGTTCTTGCACCGATTGCCGGCAAGTTCAAGGTGCATCGGTTCGAGATGCAGACTGACCGTAAGCTGTGGGAAATTGTAACCTTCCAGATTCAGCGCTATCTGGATGAACTGGGTGTCGCGTACCAGTTTGACCCGGATTCACTGAAGATGTACAGCGAGCAGTTGGATGAGATGATGGTCGCTTTCGAGGAGAAGTTCCCAGACAAGGGGCTCCTCATTATCATAGACGAGTTGCTGGCATACCTGAAGGGACACGCTGCCGTGGGGCAGCTGAACCAGGATCTGCAGGTGCTTCAAGCCCTGGGCCAGCAGTGTGCAAAGGGTCGATTCGCTTTCATGTTCGGCGTACAGGAGATGATTTATCAATCGAAGGAATTCGCCTTCGCTGCCGAGATGATGCTGAAGGTAAAGGACCGCTACACCGACCTTACCATCCGCAAGGAGGACGTTTCCTATGTGGTGCAGCACCGTTTGCTTCGTAAGTCCGAGCAGCAGAAGAAGGCCATCCGTACGCATCTGGAGAAGTTCATCGGCCTGTTTGGTGATATGCATTCGCACCTGCAGGACTACGTGGAGTTGTTCCCGGTGCATCCTTCCTACTTCGACAATTTCCAGCGCATCAAGTTGGGCCGTGCCCAGCGTGAAGTGCTGAAGACATTGACCCGTCAGTTCCAGTTGATAGCAGACCAGGAGATTCCGACAGACAACCCCGGGCTCATCACTTACGACCAGTACTGGGAGCAGATGATGGCAGATACGGGCCTTATGGCTGTGCCGGACTTCAAGACTGTATCCGATACGGTACGCATCATCTACGATAAGATTGACAGCAATTTCTCCGGACCGAGGAAGTCGCAGATTCCGACGGCGAAGAGAATCGTGAATGCCTGCGCCATCAAGTTGTTGCAGGGCGACCTTAGCAAGGGGAATGGTTCCCGTGCTGAGACCTTCGTGGAAGACCTGTGCATTACGGACGAACTCGCAGACAGCAAGGAGTTCCTGGTAGACAGCGTGGATGCTACTGCGAAACTGGTTATCAAGGCTACATCGGGCCAGTATTTCGATTTCAATGAGGAGAATGGCGAGTATCACCTCCGCACGGAAGGCGGCGTGAATTTCGACCAGTTGATTGCGCAGTTTGCCGAGACTATGCCGGTGAGCCGCAAGGACGAATCCTTCTTCCGCTTCATCGTCGAGGTTCTTGGTATCACCTCGAATCCTTACAGGACCGGCTTCCAAATCTATACGCACGAGTTGGATTGGCGCAGTCACAAGATTACCCGGGACGGCTATGTGTTCCTGGGCAATCCGAATGAGAAATCGACCACCCATCCTAAGCAGCACTTCTATATGATATTCATGCCAATCTTCCAGGCTGACAAGAAGGCCCGGAATCTGGAGAATGACGAGGTGTACTTCGTGATGGACAACCTGACCGATGAATTCAAGAACCTCGTGGTGCTTTATGGTGCGGCTTACAGCCTTTTCAATTCGGCCGATACAGCTCAGAAGGTGCATTACAAGGGCAAGTGCGACGACCTCTTCATCAAGACCCGCCGTGCCTTTGATGCTTGCTATCTGAACAATACGCAGGTCTATTATCAGGATGAAGAAGTCAGGACGCTGAATTCGTTCCAGCTGCCCGGTGGTGGTGCATCCAAGATGGAGATTTTCGACAGCGTGGCCAGTGCCATCTTCGAGGATCAGTTTACCAAGGAGATGCCGAAGTATCCGGCTTTCACCTATGCGAACCAGACCATCTCGCACGACAACCTGGACCGCTATCTCAAGGGAACCGTGGCTAAGATTATCCGCCCGACGGAAGGCAACAAGGATGGCGAGGCTATCCTCTCCGGACTTGGCTGCTACAAGGCCGGTGAGTTATCGGCAGATAAGAGCATCTATGCACAGGCCATCCTCAAGATGATGAATGACCGTGACCAGAATATGGTGGTGAACAAGGATGAAATCCTGGAACTGCTGCCGAGGTCGGAGAATGTCTGGTTCACGAAGGACTACCATCTGGATGCTCCGTTCGAGTTTATGGTCCTGAGTGTCCTCGCTTATCTGGGCGAGTGCGAGATTACGCTGAACAGTGGGGAAGTTATTAATGCCAGCAGTCTGGACAAACTCCGCAACTTGCAGCCTGATGACTATTTCACTTTCGCCAACATCAAGCGCCCGAAGGAGCTGAATAAGCCCGTGATGCGTGAACTGACTAAGATGTTGCTCGGGCAAGATAAGTCCAATCAGATGGATCAGGAGAACACCTACGTGCAGTTGGTTGCTGCTGCCAGGTCCCTTGCTGCCGAGTGCGCTGCATTTGATGCGAGAGAGTTGAAGAATGGGCTTGAGGTTGCCGGCGTAGAAATCATCAGCCCGATGGCTGGCGTGGCTATTAGAGGAAACGCTCTTGCGCTGAAGGGCTTCTGCGATAAAGTATCGACCTATACCTCCCAGGCCAAAATAAAGAATTTCCCGTATGGCATTGATGTCGTACAGAAGATGGCCGCCAATAAGAAGGAACTGGAGGATACGAAGGCCATCATCAAGACTGCCGGCGAACTGAACCAGAAGGTGCAGTATCTGACCCAGGCGAAGCAGTATGTGCCTGCCGACACGGCGCTTGCCAAGAGCATCGATGCCGTTGTGAACAAGGTAGCAGATGTGCTGAAGGACCTCAACGATGGTCAGGTCTCCAACTACACGAAGGAGCTGGATGACGTTAAGGCCAAGTATATCACCTGGTACCTTGAGCAGTATTACAAGTGCTGCCTGACTGAACTTGATGAGCAGAAGCGTATCAAGATTCTTAATGGCGCTGAATACCGTGCCTGCAGCGAGCTGTGCCGTTGTACGCTCATCAATACCTCGCAGTGGGGCATCTGGAAGCAGGGATTCAACCAGCTCAAGACCGCCAACGATAATGTGAAGAACATCCTGGAATCTACGCCGTATGCTGGCTTCAATCCGCAGACCACTGGTAGCTCCAATATGAAGACCATCCAGGAGTTCAAGGAGGAACTGGAAGCCATCTATACGACCTGGATGGAAAGCATCAAGGCTTTCATATTGTCGAAGGAATCCCAGGAGGCACTCGGCCTGATGGACGAGCCCACGCAGAACTTCCTGATGTCCGTTGCAAACGGTATGACTCCTATCAATGATGAGAATTCCGCCCGTGCTCTTGTCCAGGCTCTGGACAATCTCAGCGGTGGTTACATCAAGATAGAGATTTCAGCCGAGGAATTGGGTAATTGCATCAGCCGCCCGATGACCATCGACGAAGCCACTGGTATGCTCCAGATGTACATCAACCGCAAGTGCGCCGGTAAGGATAGAAACAAAGTCCGTATCGTATTGAAGTAAAGACTATGGCCAATACATTATTCAGTTTTGACGATGAGCAGGTGGTTAACGATGGCCCTGTAACCTGTTTGGGTATTCATTTCGAGAACGACGGCAAACGAAGAGAGTTTTTCCGCGAGGAACTCCGTAAGAAATTGCCCGAATTGCGATTAATGGAAGGTTTTCCGGTTGGCGAAGACGATGATATTATTGCATTGTCTGATCCTCCATATTATACTGCATGCCCGAATCCTTGGTTGAATGATTTAATCAAAGAATGGGAATCAGAGAAAACAAACCTCCAAGTTAAGGGTAAACGTGTCGCTCATTTCGAAGTAAAGGAGCCATATGCTGCAGATGTTAGCGAAGGAAAGGGTAATGCGGTTTATATGGCGCATACTTACCATACCAAGGTCCCTCATCCCGCTGTGATGAGATACATTTTGCATTATACGCAACCTGGAGATATTATTTTTGACGGATTCGCGGGTACGGGAATGACCGCAGTTGCCGCATCTGTTTGCGGCAAGCAGCATTCCGAAGAGGGAATGGCCATTGAAAAAGAGTGGGAATCATTATTCAATACAAAACCCAAATGGGGAGTACGACATGCAATTTGTAATGACCTCTCTCCTTATGCTTCGTTAATATCATACAATTATATCAATCCTGCCGATAGCAAGTCAGTAAAAAGAGAGATAAGTAGAATCTACTCTGAATTAGTTGACGAGTTCGGTTGGATGTATAAAACACGTGTGAATGGTAGGGAGGCGAAGATTAATTATGTCGTATGGAGTAACATTTTCCTATGTAAATCGTGCGGCCACGAAATCAATTATTGGAAGTCTGCTTTAGACCGAGCCAATACTGTCATAAAAGACGAATTTGAATGCCCAGCATGTAAAGCGATGAATAGCAAGGATTCAAATCTCGCATATGAGACAGTATACGATAATAGACTTGGTGAGTCTGTTTCTCAGCCTAAGTGCGTGCCGGTTCTAATTGTTTGTACAACGGCAGACAACAAACGATATGAAATAGAGCCTTCTCAATTCGACTATGATGTATTGTCTAAGATAGATGCTACAGAGTGCGCATCCTTTTTCCCTGTCGATAGAATGCCAGAGGGGGGTGAGTCGAGGAGAAATGATAGAATTTCCATCACCAATGTTCACCAATTCTTTACCAGGAGAAACCTTTTGGTCTTATCGGCTCTCCGTGAGAAAATAATAAAGTCTCCACTTTCGGCTAAGTTGATGTTCTTCTTTACGAGCATGATTAATCGCTCAACGAAGATGAATAGGTTTAGCACAAGGAACTATTTTCATGGTGGTGGTGGCTGGTGCTTAACGGGTTTAAGTGGCACACTGTATATGCCTTCTCTCCCGATGGAAGTCTCCGTCTTAGAACAGCTGGAGGGAAAGCTTGGTTTGTTTGATAGGATTGCCCCTGCTCTACCAGCTGAACACATCAATTCATCTATGATTGGTAGTGCGACGAAATTACCAATCCGTTCAGATAGCATAGATTATATCTTTGTTGATCCACCGTTTGGTGCGAACTTGATGTATTCGGAACTGAACTTTATTCCTGAAGCCTGGCTGAAAATCAAGACTGAATCCACGAAAGAAGCAATCGTAAACCCTTCTATTCACAAGGATTTGTTTGATTATCAAAGGCTTATGAACGAGTCCTTAACCGAGTTTTATCGTATCTTGAAACCCGGCAAATGGCTTACAATGGAGTTCAGTAACACTTCTGCAGCCGTATGGAATTCAATTCAAAATGCACTTCAGGGAGTAGGCTTTGTTGTAACAAACGTAGCTGGGCTTGATAAAAAGCAAGGCTCTTTTAAGGCCGTTACAACAACAACCGCAGTCAAACAGGATCTTGTTATTACATGCTTCAAGCCTTCGGAGACATTGCAGCAAATATTCGCTGCTTCTGATGATTATTCAAGTAATATTTGGGATTTTGTCGAAGAGCTGTTGTATCACTTACCGATTCACTTAAAGAAGGATAATTCAACGACAGCCATAGTTGAGCGCTCTCCCAAGATATTATTTGACCGACTTATCGCCTTCTATGTTCAGCATGGATACCCTGTTCCTATTGATGCTGCTGAATTTCAAAAGGGACTAAAGGAACGTTTTGTCGAACGTGATGGAATGTTCTTCACGGCGGAACAAGCAATAGAATATGAGGACAAGAAGAAGGAAACCACTGCGTTTGTCTCTCTTGCTCTCCTCGTAGGTAGTGAAGCTGAAGGCATCGAATGGCTGAAACGCAAACTTGAAGAAGGACCTAAGACCTATAGCGATATTCTTCCTGACTGGATGCAGGATTTGGTGAAGCCGAAGAAGGGTGACACTCTGCCGGAGTTGATGCAAATTCTGGATGAAAACTTCCTGAAGGATGAGAATGGCTACTGGCATATTCCCGACTTAAATGACCAGGCTCAGTTGGATGCTGTAAAGACCAAGCGCCTCCTGAAAGAGTTCGAGGTGTACGTTGAGGCTAAGAAGGTCAAGAATGCTCGCCTCGAGGCTCTTCGTGCCGGCTTTAAGGAGTGTTACAAGAACAAGGACTTTGCGACCATCGTGGCCGTAGGAGATAAGATTGACGAGGAACTGCTCACGACAGATGAGGTTCTGCTCCGGTTCTACGATATTGCATCTTCACGCGTATAGATTATGGCATCCAAGTTCGCACAAGCCATCTTCGACAAACTTTTCGTCCCGGACGGAAAGCGCTTTGTCGTGGCGTTGAACAGGGACAAGTTGCTGTTTACGCAGGAGGTTTGCGCAAAGTTGGAAGGTTCGTTCGCCGTGCAGATCCATTACGGCGATGCCCTGGATTTGAGAATCGTCCGCGAGAGAGTTGCTGCCACCGACGGGGGCGACTACGTCCTTTTCATAATGAACCGCGAGTTCGATCTGATGGAGGATATTGCCGAGGATGTTGACTTCGTGAACTTCCAGTTCCGGTCATTCTTCCCACACTACCCGTGGGACGTGGTGAAGACGCTCAGCTTCAAGCAGCAGGAGTGGCTGTATGAGCAGCCGCAGTATGTGGACCTGGATACGCTCCAGACGGAGAATCTGTTGCGCGATGGTGCGAGCGAGATTGGCCGTAAGGAAGAAGCGTTCCAAGACCTTCAGCGAGAGTGGGCGTCTATCTGTATGGAGATTGATTTCAATCGGCCTACGGAGTGGATGCAGAAGGCATCAGAGATTCTGCTGTCGGCCATCGAAATGGACAGGCTGGCGGATATGCAACGAGAGATAGCAGCGGTGAACGAAGAGTTCCTGGACTTCCTACAGGGCAGTTATGTGAACATTGTATCGTCCACCTGCGGGACCAAGTATCCTCGTATTGTGACGCAGGTGCTGCCATTCATCAGCAAGCAGCCTGATGAGAAGACTGCACTGGTGGTGATTGATGGTATGAACTACTGGCAAGCGTTGCTACTGACTCGGAGCCTGGAGGAGCATCTGAATATCCGGGCGAAGTATGATTGCATCTATGCCTGGCTGCCGAGTGTAACCGAGTTGTCGAGGCAGGCCATCTTCCGTGGTGACATCCCGGTGGTGGAGTACGATCAGTCTCCTTCGAGCGAGGCCAAGTTGTGGAAAGAGTTCTGGAGCGAGAAAGGTGTGCCGGCATTCCAGCAGTATTATCAGCATTCGGGCAGTATCGCCGAGGAGATGTCCGTGAACCGGCTCGGGTACGTCGTGGTGGACCTGGATGAGAAGATGCACGCATCTGACAACTTCATGTATCTGTATGATGCTACGAAGAGGTGGGTGGCCGAGGAAGAAATCGTCGGGAATATCCGTCATCTGATTGACGGCGGGTACAAGGTGTATATCACGACGGACCACGGTAATATCGAGGCTTCTGCCTACAGGAAACTTGATAGCCGGGACAAACTGGGAGCGAATCTGAGTCTGCGGCACATCACGCTTCCTGCGGAGGCCGATAAAGCCATTTTTGAGACCCAATACGAGGGCCATCTGGTGCAGGTGGACTCGGCGTCCAAAACTTACTACGCGAAGGATAAAGAGGCGTTTACGAGCAAGGAGCGGTGCGTGACGCACGGAGGTGCGCATTGGCTTGAAGTGTTGATTCCGTTTATCACTATAGAGAAGTAGATGGCAGAGAACGAGAAATCTTTAGGACTACATCAGCGGATTCCGATGGACATCCTGCTGGAGGCGCTGCGGGCGGAGCTGAATGAAGAGCAGGACCTGGAGCGGCTGAGCCAGTTGGTCAATACGGAATATGCCGGCGAGAACCGGCAGAAGAAAGGTTTCCGTCAGGTGAAGACCACCCTGGCTGGGAATCCACTCGTTTCCTTTGCGAAGGAGCGTAAGGATGAGGTAATGGCGGCGTTGAAGTCGGTGCCGGACAGGAATCTTATCCTGTCGGCAGTGATGGTGGCCAGGTATCCGGTGTGCTATGATACGTATTGCTTGATGGCAAAGCAGTTCAGGCTGCAGGATGAGATTAGCCGGGATCTGATTATCCGGATGCTGGGAACGAAGTATGGGGCCAACAAGAGCGTGCAGAATGTTCAGATTAACGTAACTGCGCAGATGCTGGAGTGCGAACTGATAAAGCGGGATAAGATGGGTGTGTATGCCTATGCTGAGCCGCAGAAGCCGATGCACAAGGTGACATACGACCTTTGGCGGGAGAGTTACTTCGTGAATGAGCCGCTGGCAAACAGGGAGGATACGGACAGCGTGTTGTTCGAGCCGTTCTTCCGGTATATCAAGTTTGAATAGAATACAGCCCCGGTTTATCGCCGGGGCTGCTGGTATTTACTTCGGAATCCTTGTCACGGAAACGAATTCCAGGTCAAGGTCCCGGATGAGGGCGTCGACTTCGGGCCAGTACTCGGGGGAGATGTAGCGCATCACCTCTTGCATGACGGGATTGTCGGCATACAACTGTTCAGGTGGTGGGACCGGCTCTTCTGGTGCGACTTCGGCTTTGCGATGGAGTGCCCAGCGGATGATGATGTCGGCTATGTCGGCACCCATTGCTCGGTCCTCGTCGGTTGCCTTGTGAACCAGGTAGTCGGATACCTGAATGTTGAGGTAGGGGCGTTCCCGTATCTTCTCGATCCAGGCATCGTATCCATCGACATCCGGGAATGCGACTATCTTCCTGCCGGCGAGGACTTCCACCTTGTCGCCAAGCTGGGTCTTGCCGCCCGTGGCCACCCATACGAACTGGGGCATCATGCCAGCACAGATGATGGCCGTCTTCTCTGCCTCGACCAAGCACACAGGCTTGTCGGGGTATTTCTTGAGCAGATGGCATCCGAACAGGCATTGTGTCAGCGTCCACTCCTGAGGGAGCACGCCCTGCTTCTTTAGCAAGGTATGCACCCAGGTGATGGCTCCCGGTACGTTGGGGTCTTTGATGCGGTGGCCAGTCTCGCGGTCATACTTCATCACCTTGCCGGTGCGGCAGCGGCCTTGCATATCAATTTGATAGAAGACAGTGTCGCCGGAGCGGGTGACACCGATGGCGTACTCCTCGATGAGCCGCATTATGGTTTCCACGTCAAAGATTTTGCACAGGAAGTGGAGGAAGTCGCTGAGGGGGTTGGTCCGAACCGTTTTCAGGACAATATCCATCGGGATGGTACAGATGCTACCCTCGGGTTCCGGCTTCGGCTGTGGGCGCGTAATAACCCGTTTCTGGGGCGGTTTGCGACGGCTCTGGTACTCGGACCAGGACTGACGCCATTCGCGCTCAGAAGGCGGGTATTTCACGTATCCACAGGATGATTCGTGGTTGCAGCGTCCGTACTCCTCGCCAACTATCTGGTCGTTGTCGTCCACATAGGGAGCGAAGCAGTGTGGCTTGCCGCAGTTCGGGCAGGTGAGGCGAGAGGCTGGGCCTGCGTACTTGAGGAGATGGTACTTGTACTTCATATCAGTCCTCCTTACGCTTTTTGGTGCGACGCTTCCGTGTATCGTGTATCGGCTGTATCGGGTCTTCGTCTTCCGATACGTTCGATACATCCGATACGTCCTCGTCCGGGAAGTTGTCCAGCGTGATATTCTGGGCTTTAGCCTTCTCCAGACGGCGCTGAACTTTGCCCAGTGAGATGTCCAACACTTTCGCTATCTCACGGAGGGATTTGCCGTCCCTCTGGAGCCGGAGAATGTCGAGAATCTCGTCCAGGTCGTCTGCCGGGTTGCCGTGATTCAGGTGTTCCTCTTCCTTGGCATAGCCGTGTACCTCGAAGTGCAGGAAGCCGTCCTCCTTGACGAGGTCGTAGACAATGACGTTGTCGCTGTCGTACAGGAACTCGCCGGTGCGAACTTTGACCTGCTTCAGGTACCTGAGGTTGTTGTCCCTGGCGCTGCGAGCAAGTGCGATGCCGGCATCGAAGAAACTGATCAGCTTGGAACTTCCGGCAAGGTCGTCCTGGGTGATGGGTTCGTATCCACGGCGTTTCGGCGTGTGGGCGATGACGATGGTGGTGAGCCCGAACTTCTTCTTCAAGCGGATGAGTTTCATCATGAATTCACTTGCTTGGGCGCTCTTCTCAGCATCGTGGCAAATGAATGTCAAGTTGTCGACTATCACGAACTTAGCACCTTGCTTGGCGGCTTCCTCGATGGAATCCAGGATCTCCTGCTCCAGGTCTACTCCGCCTATGAGTTCGGGGTCAACCTCGGCTCGCATAAAGCCGGGAGGGAAGACGTGGATGGCACCGGTTTCGGTGTCGCTGTACCGCAATTGAAATTGTTTGTCGGCCAGCTCAAGGTCGATGTAGTAGATTTTCTCCGACCGGGCAATGTCCTCGCCGATTTGAACGGCGAGGATGGATTTTCCGACATTGCTGGAGGCGAAGAGCACGGTGTTCTCGTACTGGACGATGAGGCCGTGGAAGTACAACTTGGGATTGGGACGCTTGGCAGCATCCTCGATCCAGTCGTTGGCAGATTTGATGGAAAGAACGCCGGTGTGCTTGGGAGCACGCTTGGCTTTCTCTACTTCTTCGATGATACCCTCCACCGGGTTCTCCTCGGCGGGGAGGTCTTCAGTGACCTGGGGTACTACGTTGTTCAATTCCTGTTCTTCCATAGTACGCGTGTTTATCGAAGTCCACCTTTCCTGTACCCGAACGTGTCGAGTGCAGTGTCTCTAATTTCGTCCGCCGTGGCGTGGCCGGACTTGATGATCCAGGCATCGATCTCCGACTTCAGGAAGGACAATTTCTTGGTCTTCTTGTGGTAGGGGATAGTGCGGGCGCATACCCATCCGTACACGGTGGCCTTGGAAGGCTTGTCCGGCAGGTATTCGCAGAGCTGGGCCAGGTCCATCCAGACGGGATTCTCCGCAGGAGCAGGCGAGGTTAGCCTTTCAGAGACCAGTTGCTTCAGGTCCCTGACTTCGTTTAATAATGTGGCCACTGCCTCTGGCAGCTGGTCGAACCCAATTCTTTCTGTTGAATGAGTCATAGTACTTATCCGATTTTTTGTTCAACTATGCCCCTCATTCATGTGCGCACAGAAATGAAGAACCGTGACGCTGTCGCAGCATCACGGTCACAAATTTCTGTATATAAAATCGGCTAATTGTTGTACCTAAACTTCACCTGAATTTGAAAACTATGAATCGTAGTAGGCTTGTGCGGCTTGAGATAATTTCTCAAATACATCCATATAAGAATCGGTATCCTTTGCACGGCTCAGCAATGTGCTATACCCGGACAGATCTACGTGGAAGAACTTGCCAAGCGCTTCCATTAGCTCTTGTTTATTCGACGCCAATAAACCATCGCTTGTCATAAAGAGCTGAATATCGTACATGGCGGATACTATCTTTGCAAAGTCCGTATTCTTCCTATTAGCGATACGGTACTTTGAGGATGAGCTGCCACTTTCGGCCAAAACCTTCTCTTCGGCATTCAGTTTCTCAATCCAGTTCTTGTCCTCATCGGCAATTAACATACGAATCACGTTGAAAACTGATTTTGCTTCAGACTCAGGAAATGTCTTTGCTATTGCCACTATATCCTTTATCTTGGCGACTCTCTCTTCGCTCTCTTCCGCTTCTCGTTTCTTTTTCAATTCTTCGTTCTCCGCCTTTAGACGCTCAATCTCTGCAGTCAGGAGGTCGACATTTGAAGTGTCTACTATCACCTCTGGACTATACTCGGCCGTGACAACAGGTAATTCCCTGGTTTTCTTTGGATATTTGCTGTAGTAATCCTCCAGTCGTTTCAAAACAGGTTCTGGATCGGTCATAACTGTG
>LSQX01251092.1_pt1 | contig 12671 bp, 8 predicted proteins | sample 654561 | NCBI WGS metagenome assembly LSQX01 (sample SAMN04489861, study PRJNA283612) | anaerobic digester metagenome | isolation source: 4 biogas reactors fed with cattle manure at either 37C or 55C with and... | place: Denmark: Kongens Lyngby | collected 2014 | reverse complement strand
AGCAGAGTCAATCAGCCTCGCGTTACCAGGTAGGAAAACCCCCGCAGCAAACACCCCGCCAGCAGCCCACTTCTCCCCAGTGGTTGCACAATCACTTCTGACGACCTGGTAGGTCTCATAGGCATCCCAGGTGCTCAGCGCCAGCTCAAAGGCGGCATAGGCTGCGAGCGCCAGCGGAACTGCCTCTCCGGTAGGGTCGCCCTTGCCGATGGGGTCGTTGAGCGCGTAGGCAAAGGTATTGATGCCCCCGGCCAGGCCAATCGGGTCACTGGTGATGTAGCGCCCGATGGCCGGATCGTAGTACCGGTGCCAGTTGTAGTGCAGACCGCTCTCAGCGTCGTAATACTGCCCAGGGAAGCGCAGGTTGAACGTCAGACCCTGGCTGGTGATATCCGCTTGACCAAACGGGCTGTAATCGGCTTTCCACACCACGGTACCGGTGGTATTGGTCAGAGCCTTGGGTGTACCCAGATGGTCGGCGTGGACGTGGTACAGCTGATCCTGCTCGATGTAGGCCAGCGGGGTTCCATCGAGCCAGATATATTCGGCCAGAACCGCCCCGGTGGTGCCGTCCAGCTCGCTGATCAGGTTCCCAGCCTGGTCGTACAGCAACAGCCGGGTATGCCCGTTCAGCGTTTTGGTAACACGCTGGTTCAGGTGGTTGTAGCCATAGGTGGCCGTGGTACCGCCCACCGTGGCACTGGTCAGGCGGTTGAAGCTGTCGTAGACGAAACTATCCCCACCACGCCCCACCAGGTTGCCGTTGGTGTCGTAGGTGTTTGTCACCCCGCCTACCTTGAGCAGCCAGTTGTTGCTGGCCCGGATGTTGTAACTCTGGCTCTGTCCATCGACTGTGAGCGCAGTCCGGTTACCGTTGGCGTCGTAGCCATAGCCCAGCAACCCGTATAGCCCGGCTGCCTCGACCAGTCGGCCCACCCGGTCATACTCCAGCCCCTGCTGCAGACTGCTGTCCAACAGGTCAGTGATGCTGCTGATATTCGAGTCGGGTGTGTAGGCGTAGGTCAGCTGATGGACGCCGGGAACCGTGATCGCCGTGGTGCGGTAGTTCAGGTCATGGTCACGGGTCTCCACCAAGCCATTGCTGCGGGTGATGCTCGTCACCGGGCCGAAGGGTAAACGGCTTATCTGGCTGGCCACATTTCGGTTTGTGAATCCGGTTCGAGTGGTCACCGAGACTACTCCCCCGGCTGCATCGCGCTGATAGGCCACTTCCCGGCCACGGGGATAATGGATCTTCAGCAACAGGCCAGCGCCGTCATACTCATAGCTGGTAGTGAAGCTTTTGCCGTTGATGCTCCACTCCTCATAGGCCAGATAGCCCACCGGGGTATATCCGAAGGTCCTGACCCCGTTGCCATCGTTCACAGAGGTCAACCGGCCAATGCCATTGGCCACCGAGGTGCTGTCATACCCATACAGAATGGCAGACTCCCCCGGAACGCTGCTGCTGACCATGGTCAGGCGGTTGAGTGCATCGTAGGCGTAGGTGGTTACCTGGCCCAGGGCATCAGTGCGTGTGGCGACATTCCCAGCCGCGTCATAGGTAAAGTAGGTATTGCCAGTGTCCGGGCTGCGGATCTCGGACACCTCACCAAACCCGTTATACCGGTACTGGGTTCTGCGTGAACGCGGGTCGGCCACTTCTGACAGGTCACCGCTGTTGGCATAACTCTGGCGGACAATTCCGCCCTCAGGATCTGTGATCCGGGTTTGGCGCTGGTACCGGTCGTACTCGTAGCTGTAAAAATTACCTTCAGGGCTCACCTGGCCAGTCAGGTTCTGCACTCGGTCGTAATCCAGCTGGGTCTGGTTGTTATAGGCATCGGTGACCGCCAGCAGCCAGCCCATATCATTGAAATCGCGCAAAGCCAGCCAGTGGGTCTGTGATGCAGCATCCTGAAACTGCTCCTGCACAGGATTGCCCAGGGCATCAAGCTGGAAGGTATGCCGGTTACCGTTGCTATCCGCTCGCGCCAGCAATCGGTGCGCTTCGTCATACTGGTAGGTCTCAATACTCCCGTTAGGCTTTGTGAGCGCCACCAGCAAGCCCGCATCATCATAGCTGTAGCTTGCCGTGCCTTCTGGCCCGGTTGTACTCTCCAGCCGCCCACGGAGGTCATAGGTCATGGTCCTGACCACACCGTTGGGGTCTACAATCCGGGTCGCACGGCCATGATCATCATGGAACTGGTACTGAGTGGTATGCCCCAGCGCATTGGTGGTAGCTGTCAAATAACCCTGCAGGTTATAGGTGAAGGACGTGACATCCGACACGTCATCACGAGGGCCGTCCACGCTGGCGAGTCTTCCCGGGATTCCCATCACATCGGGATGGTAGGTGTACGTCCAGGTTCTGCTCTGGCTGGGAGAGCGCTGTGTCACCGTGGTGCTGGTTACACGCAACCGTTCATCGTAGGTGTATTCGGTAATACTGGTCGGACGGGTGAGCTTCACCGGCAGGGAAAACTCAGGGTGCCATTCGGTTTCAAGGGCAATTCCGGGGCCTTCTATCCGATAGGTCTCCAATCCCCGGCTATTGTGTCGGTAGGTCCACTTGTTACCTTCGAGGTCAGTGATACCCGTCAGAAACCCACTGCCGTTGTAGGTGCGGAACTCTGTCCCGCCAACAAACCCAGCGCAAGGGGCACCTTCAATCGAGTCAATGGTCAGCGCCCCATTCCTGCGGGTGAATGTGTAGGTCTGGACGTGTCCAAGAGCATTGGTCACATCCACGCTGCCATCGGCGTTGTAAGTGATAGTCGTCCGGTCTGCCCCACCTGCATGTTCGCTGCTGATGGCACGTCCCTGCGAATCATATTCCCAGGTGGCGAACCGATTGCCGCGCTCATCTTCGATCCCTGACAACAGGCCGGGGTAAGTCGGGTCATCATAGAGGTAGCCGCGGCTCGCGCCGTCTTGATAGACAACTTCCTGCAGGTGTCCCCCACCGTAGTGGTACTCAATTATCTCTCCGGCCAGATCAATCAGACCAGAAATTCTCCCCTGTGCATGCTCGAAGGTCAGTGTGCGGCCATAGCCATCCTCAACACTGGAAAGTAGCCCGTTGTTGTAGGAAAGCACATGCTGGTTGCCGTTCGGGTATTCGATGCGGAGCAACCGGCCAGAGGAATTAAACTGCTCAACTACGCCGTTGCTGAGGGTATAGGTCCAGCCGTTACCAGATTGCGTCAGCTTATCTTCGCTGGTCCAGACCGGGCTCCAGATGGCCCCATCAAGACGGAATACTTGCCGCTGGCCTTGCGGCCGGTGGACTACGACCATGTTCTGGCCATAATCATCGGGCGAGTAGTCCACCCTTTGTGAATAGGTGTGACGCCAGCCTCCCATTGGCCCAGTTGTATCAGTGCTGTTGTAGTAGCGACTGAAGACCAGCGGGTCAGCCCCGCCACTCTGATAGTCCGTTTCGGCCTGAAACTTATTGCCGGTACCCAGGTTGATAGGGTTACCCACGCACATGCTCATGCCAGGCTCACCGGCATCCAGGTCGAGGAATGGGCTCTCATCCATTTCAGCTGGCACCATCGTCTTGCCAAGCCGATACACAGCAGCATCAGGGCTTCTACATGTAACCGCGTCATAGTCGTCCAGTGGGCCTGCAGTTACCCGTAGAAAACATACCCAGCTGGTATATCTGCCATACGCCCCTGGACCGACCAGCGAATCGCTGAGATATATCCCGTAACCTGTCTCTTGCGCTGTGAGATAGTCAACCATGAAGGAGTGGGCCTGGTCGATGGTATTAAAACGCATCGCTTCGACCGAAGGGGGAACCACGACAAAGCGCCAGCTGGCCATCGCTACCCCGGAAAGGCCGATCAGGGCCAGCAGAAATAAAGATTTCAGCAGTTTTTTTGCTGTGAAACGCGCTTTTGTTCTAAGCACCATGCCTCACCACTCCCTTAATTTCCTGTCACATCTTTCAACGACTATTATTCTGTTGGCGTGATTGCCGCCCCAATAGCGCAAACTGTCGCAGTAGCGCAACTGCATCTGCAGGCGCGACCTTCCAGGCCTCGGACAACCTGCGCAGTACGAATACCGACAACTCGATCCGGCTGTCGGGGTTCAGCTGGTGCTGGAGCTGGGTGCCCTGCTGGGACACCGTGATTCCGACACCGCCAGGGCCGTTATCGTAGGCTGCGACACCTTTGTTACGGTTATCACCATGATACGCACCCTTGACCTCAGGTTTGAGTCCGAAGAGCACCTGGCAAAATCCCGTCAGCTCAGCCTGGGTAAGCTGGAGAGTAATCTTTTTATCCCATTCCGGCGGCGTGTTTGCCCGGGTCAGCGGAGCAATCTCAATTGCGATGGTGGGCTTGCCGTCCCGGGATGTCACATATTGGGCATTGAGCGCTGTGCGAAGAGCCGGTGATGGGTGGCGATCGGAGTAGAAGGCCATGTTTTCACCAAACTCGGTGCCCTGGTCCTGTTCAGCCATCTGCTCCCCCCGAGAATAAATCTCTCTGATTAGTCGGTCGCTGAACAGCATGGGGGGAGTGATCATCGCACTGACATTCGGCCGAACCACTCGCCAGCCAACATTCGCCGCATAGGGCAGGACGCGTATTGCTTGAGGTATCCAGCCCGGATTCCCTACCAGGGAAAGGTGGGGGATTATTTCGGAAGTCGGTCATATTCGTCACCAAATGTGCTGAGGATCAATTCAGAGGTGGTTATTCCCCTGGAGGTGGCCACGGCATGAAGGGTATTCCGGGCCTCAAGGGTCATTTCACTGGCCACTTTGCGTACCGCCGGGGACTCCTTGCCGTGACTTGCCTTGGATTTTATTCTGGCTCTGCGGGCAGAAAGCGCCTTGTTTAACCGGCGGCGTTGCTCAGGATGAAGCTGCCGGGAGTAAAATTTCTGGGCATCCTCGGCGTTCTGAATGAACTGCGCCGCCTTAAAATCGGCTTCCAGCCTCCCCCCCTTGATCTGTCCAAGCACCCACTGGCGCATCCAGTACACCTCGCGGGAGTCTCGCAGCTCCAAGGGTCGATGGATTCTGTTGGTCATACCTCTATCCCGTCCTATTGTCTACGCGGTGGACGCCCACAGCGTGGACAGATAATAGCACACCAGCAAACCCTGTCTACAGGGTGGACACCTACAATGTAGACGACCAGCGGGAAGGGTTCTCCTGAGCCGTGGGTCACCCTTGATCTGCTGGAGGGCTTCGGCGCTACCGGGGCAGACTTGCTGCGTATACCTGCAGTGGGAGTGGAATCATCGGAGGGTATAGCAATTGATGCCACAGTAAAGAAATAACTGCGACCGTATAGATATAGCTGCGACAATAAAGAATTTGATGCGACACAGAAAAATATTCTTGGTAATAGTGTTGCGAGCTGGACTTAACAGAAACAGGCGATAAACATTATTATCAGCTCATCCAGCAGCGGCTATTGCACATTAAACAGATTGGGCTATTTGCCGTTTAAGGTATTGTGTGGGCAGTCGAAAGGATTGAAAGTTGTGACTAACAACTTCATACACACGCAAGGGCACCTGTTACGCGGCGAGCCCTGGATGACCGCCATCAAGCCGAGACAACCTGGCTTGACGGAGGTGCGTAAACCGCTCTAAATCAGGCCTTTCAGACCATAAGCACATGAGGGTAAGCAACCATGACAATGATTCACGTCGAATTTGAGGGCCATGCAGGGACTATTGGGCAATCCCATTACGGTGTTGATGTAAAGGGCAAATGGGCAAGCCATACCGGTTATCGACATCACTTCTGGGGAGTGGAATGTTTCAAGGATGACAGGTTCGATATCAATCGCACAGAAGATAAAATCAAGCTCATAGAATTTGCTGAAGCCGAGTATAACAACAACAAGAAAGCGCCTTTCCTTGTTGGGAGGCATGATTGCGAGTTGTGGTCATACCTCGACATTGATAAAAACAAAGGCGTAACTATTCGCCTGCCAAGTTGGCATGAGTCCATTATTACAGTCTGCCTCGAAAGCTATGGCTTTACACTTTCGGACAAAATAAATGACTACTGGACGCTTCCGGCAGACCAGAGCCAGGATATCGAAACCGTGCGGAGCCTGCTCAAGCCATTGCTGGCCAAGGGAAGCCGACTGACTGATGAGCACGATCTGGCAGCGGCAGTTGACAAGCAGGCACAGCAAGCTGGATATCTTCCACGGCAATTGCTTTCCGAGGGCTTCAGCCAGGCATCCCTTTTCTGAGATACTGCCCGGGGGTAACCCCGGCCCTTTTCACCGATCCACACAGCTCCCCTCCCCCATACACCAGCACCAGCACCAGCACCAGCACCAGCACCAGCACATCAAGCGTACCTGTGTGGGTAAAAGTGTGGGAACAAATAACCTTCAATAGCTAGAGGCCATATTACATAAGCCTCACGGGCACTTTGTATGAGGATATAGGCTCTGCTTACATTCTGGTGCAATCTGGCTGTTCCTCGGGTACATTGGCCCTGAATTTGGGATTCTGCCATCCCGTGAGTAAATGCCTCGACGGGGCAACCTTCGCCCGATTTTTGGAGTAGTGCATGGCCAAGCTCACCCAACAATTTGTCCGCTCAGTGACGGAGCCCGGTTCATACCAGGATGGCCGAGGCCTTTTCCTGAGAGTCACAGCCAAGGGGTACAAATACTGGATTCTCAGGTACCAGCTGGACGGGGATCGCACCGACCTGATACTGGGGTCGTTTCCGTCTGTATCGCTCAGGGACGCCCGCCTGCAGGCCGACCGCCACCGAGGTGACATTGCCAGGGGCATTAACCCCATGGAGCAGCGCCAGCAAAAAAAACATACACTGCGCAACCAAAAGCCGAAGATCACCAGCTTCCAGGTTCAGGCCACCCGGTACATCCAGACTCACGAACCTTCTTGGGAGCCCCGTCATGCCAAACAGTGGCGGCAGTCTTTAGCGAAACATGCGCTCCCTATTTTGGGAGGAAAATGCGTTTCTGAAATCTCCACGGAGGATGTTTTGGAAGTGCTTAATCCAATCTGGCTTGTTCTTCCCACCACAGCCAGACGGGTGCGCAATCGCATCGAGCTGGTCCTGGATGCAGCCAAAGCGCTGGGGTTACGCACCGGTGAAAACCCTGCCAGATGGCGCGGGCATCTGGACAAATTGCTGCCCAGGCAGAAAGTTCAAAGCTCCCCGTTCCCTGCGATGCCTGCATCAGATATTCCTGACTTTATGCACATCTTGGATGCGGTTGAGGGAACCGCTGCAAGAGCTCTTTCGGTACTGATCCTGAGCCATTTGCGCAGCTCTGAAGTGCGGGGTGCTCGATGGTGCGAGTTCGACTTTGATAATAAGGTCTGGTGTATTCCAGCCGAGCGAATGAAAGCCAAAAGGGCACATCGGGTTCCACTAACCGATGAGCTTATTGATGAGATTAAACAGCAGGAGGGTTTGCATTCCGTCTACGTTTTCCCGGCCCCCAGAGGCAAATCTTTCCTGGCTGGGAACGCGCTTAATCGACTCATGCGGAGCCTGGGTGTAGACGAATATGTGCCCCACGGATTCCGCTCGTCCTTCCGTACCTGGGCGGCGGAGGAGACAAATTTTCCCCGTGAGATATGTGAAATGGCGCTGTCGCACCAGCTTGACAGCAAAGTCGAAGCGGCATACTACAGAGGCGATCAGCTTGAGAAGCGGCGCGAACTGTCTCGATTGTGGTGCGATCTGGTTCTTTCACGAAGAAATAAAACTATTGGCATTCTGGCAAGTGGTTGATTGGGTAGCCGTTGGACTCCCTACCAAACCCGTTGATTTCCAGCGGTTGGCAGCAAGGCCTATTCTGCCGTTAATTTATTTCCATTTTTCTCTATCAGTATTGGGTTAAAAGTGCCGCCGTGTAACCTGTCTTTGCGACTGATAGCAGACGCAATTTTGATGCTTTCTTTCCCAGACCGGAGGTGGTTTCAGTGAACAAGCTGACAGTGGAAACTCATGTGTGTCCTGCCAATTCGGCCTACAAAGTTGTTCTGGACTTCAACGAGGCGGTACCGGATGACCCGGGTGCAGGCACCCCGGCGATGGTGTACGGCCCTGAAGATGCCAGCGGCACATTCTACTGTGCTTTGGATACCGGCGAGCTGGATGAACAGCAACTGCCTCCCCGCGTAAGCCGGTGGCTTGAAGGCATGGCAGAGCATGTAGACCAGTACCTGGATTGTGCCTTTGACAGTGCTGCAGGAGCTCAAAGCTGAGGAGGTAGTAGCAATGCTGGTAAAAGAAGATGAGTGCGATGCTGGAACATATCTGGACTGTGACGGATTTGAACGGAGTAATACCGCCTGACCGGCCAGCGGGCTTGAGGCCTGCACTAGCAACCCTTAATTCCCTCTTGCCGTCATAAATCCTACTATGCAGCATTCTACCCAGTAGAATTATGGCGCACCCTATTCCGCCAACCTATTTGTGGCAAGCTGGCGCACAACCAATGGAGTGATACCCGTGGCAGAAACCGCACTTTCGAGCATTCTTCGCGAGTTTCGAGAAAAGGCTGTGTCCGAGCGCGACAAAGGCTCCGACTTCGAGCGGCTTTGCATCGTTTATCTACGCAACGAGCCGTTCTATCGAGACCTGTACCGCGAAGTCATGTAGTGGTCTAATGAAACCGGACACCCACTTAGGCGACAATGCTCGCCATTGAGAGGTGTTCGATGACTAGAAAGCGACGTACGTTTACCCCTGAATTCAAACAGGAAACAGCCAGCCTGGTGCTCGACCAAGGCTACAGCATTGCCCAGGCCAGCTCATCCATGGGCGTTGGTGAATCAGCATTGCGCCGCTGGGTTCAGCAGCTCAGCGATGAACGGCAAGGTGTCACACCCAAAGGCAAAGCGATAACGCCCGAGCACCAGCGAATTCAGGAACTGGAAGAGCGGTGCCGGCGGTTGGAAATGGAGAAATCCATACTAAAAAAGGCTACCGCTCTCTTGATGTCGGACGACTGGAAACGTACACGCTGATTGACCAGTTGAGAGAGCAGGCCCCTGTCGAGATGGTGTGCGCAGCCTTTGATATCAACCGTTCGTGCTACTACGAACACTGCCATAGGATACAGCGCGTGGATGTTGAGCGTGTGGCCCTGAGAGCCCAGGTTAACGAGATGTTCAACAAAAGCCGCAGCTCCGCAGGTAGCCGCACCATACAGGGCTTGCTGAACGACCAGGGCGTTGAGATCGGTCGCTTCAAGGTGCGCCGGCTGATGGGCGAGTTAGGTCTGGTCTGCAAGCAGCCAGGGCCGCATGCCTATAAACGCGCCACAGTGGAGCGGCTGGACATTCCCAACCGGCTGGATCGCGAGTTTGATGTGTCACAGCCGGACCAGGTCTGGTGTGGTGATATTACCTATATCTGGACTGGCCAGCGCTGGAGCTATCTGGCGGTGGTGCTGGACCTGTGTGCCCGTCGCGTGGTTGGTTGGGCGATGTCTGACACGGCGGATGCGGAATTGGTTGTTCAAGCCTTGGATCATGCCTGGGAGCAGCGAGGACGTCCGGAGAAGGTTATGTTCCATTCCGACCAGGGCTCGCAGTATGCAAGCCGCCGGTTCCGGCAAAGGCTCTGGCGTTACCGCATGGTGCAGAGCATGAGCCGCCGAGGTAACTGCTGGGACAACGCGCCGATGGAGCGCCTGTTCCGAAGCCTGAAAACCGAGTGGATACCTGCGATGGGCTATCACAGTCTGACGGCAGCTCGGAAGGATATCAGCAGCTATCTGATGGGGTACTACAACACTGTGCGGCCGCATGCCTTCAATGGCGGAATCGCTCCGGCGCTGGCGGAAGAAAAACTTAAAACAGTGTCCGGAATCAGTTGACCACTACATCATGACTTATGGTGACTGGGCCAAGCACCAAGGCATCAGCCAGAAGGATACCGGCATCGACCTGATTGCCATCACCCACCAAGATCAGGTTCACGCAATCCAGTGCAAGAACTATGCGCCGGACTACACCATCGCCAAGGCGGATATTGACAGCTTCTTCACCGCCTCCGGCAAGGCGGCATTCAGCCAGCGCATCATCATCTGCACAACGAACAACTGGACCAAGAACGCCAGCGACTCGCTTGAGCAGCAGTCCATCCCGGTCAGCACCATCAATCTGGCTGACCTGGAAAACAGCTTGATCGACTGGAGCCAGTTCCGGGGTCAGGATGCACCGGCACTCAAGGCAAGAAAATCCTTGCGTGACCACCAGAAAACAGCCCTCAATGCCACAATCCAGGGCCTCCAACTGGCCGACCGGGGCAAGCTGATCATGGCCTGCGGCACCGGCAAGACCTTCACCAGCCTGAAAATTGCCGAGAAAATGGCAGGCCAAGGCAAGGCGGTTCTGTTTCTGGTTCCAAGCCTGTCCCTGTTGAGCCAGACGTTGACCGAGTGGACCCAGGAAAGCGATACCCCCTTGCACAGCTATGCGGTCTGCTCTGACAGCGATGTGGGCAAAAGCCGAAGCCTGGACGATGACCGGGTGCAAGCCACCGTCAGCGACCTGCAGTACCCGGCCACCACAAACGCGAAGTCGCTGGCACAGGCTTTCAAGGTTCGGCATGACGCCAATACCATGAGCGTGGTGTTCGGCACCTACCACTCTATCGGCGTCATCAGCGAAGCTCAGAAACATTACGGTCTGCCCGAATTTGATTTGGTGGTTTGCGATGAAGCCCACCGCACCACTGGCGCTACCTTCGATGGTGAGGACGAGTCTGCTTTCGTCCGGGTTCACAACAACGATTACCTGAAAGCGGCCAAACGGCTGTACATGACCGCCACCCCGCGTATCTATGGTGAGGACGCCAAGCGCAAGGCCGATGGCGTGGTGCTCTATTCCATGGATGACGAAAGCCTGTATGGCCGAGAGCTGTACGTCATCAACTTCTCGGAAGCCGTAGCCCGTGGCCTGCTGGTCGATTACAAGGTGATCGTGCTGGCTGTAGAAGAAAGCCACATCAATCGCCGCCTGCAATCCATACTCAAGGGCGAAGGCAACGAACTGAAGGTAGACGATGCCGCCAAGATCATTGGCTGTTGGAAAGCACTCGCCAAGCAAGGAATGACACCCTCGGGTGATGAAAGCCCCATGCAACGCGCCGTTGCCTTCTGTCAGGTTATCGAAAAAGACTACAAAGGCAAAAAACATAAAGTCAGCTCAAAGCTGATCTCCGATATGTTTGGCGAGGTGGTGGCTGAATATCAACGCATGGAGGTCGCGCAGCTTTTAGAGGACAACCCAGACGCAGAAATTGATCCAGCTCTGCTGCTCAACTGTGAAGCTCAGCATGTTGATGGCTCGATGAATGCCAGCGAAAAGGGCTCAAAGCTGGAATGGCTTAAAGCAGAAGCACCCGAAAACACCTGTCGCATCCTGTCTAACGTGCGCTGCCTGTCCGAGGGTGTTGATGTGCCCTCCCTCGATGCCGTGCTGTTTTTGACACCCCGCAGCTCCCAGGTTGATGTAGTGCAGTCCGTTGGACGGGTCATGCGTCTGTCGCCTGGCAAGAAACAAGGCTACGTTATTTTGCCAGTGGTTATCCCAGCCGGTGTAGAGCCGGAGAAAGCGCTGGACGATAACCAAACTTATAGGGTCGTCTGGCAGGTGCTGAACGCCTTGCGCTCCCACGATGACCGCTTTGACGCGATGATAAACAAGCTGGAGTTCAACGGGCGCGATGTCAGCAAAATGGAAGTCATCAGCGTTAGCGACAAAGTACAACAGCGCAGTAAATCCAGCACATCAAAAGCTGCGAAAAAAGCCCGTGGTGGCAGTGCCATTGGCTCCAGCGCTGATACACCGATCCCAGACCAAGCAAGCCTGCAATTTGAAGTCGGTGAGATCGAACGCGCCCTGTACGCGCAGGTAGTCAAAAAGTGCGGCAACCGCCACCACTGGGAAGACTGGGCCAACGACATTGCCAAGATCGCCAATACGCACATCGACCGCATCCAAGCCATTTTGGAGAACCCAGACAACACCGCTGAAATCGCCGCCTTTGAAGACTTTTCTAAAGAGATACGTGATGACCTTAACGACGCCATCAGTGAGGCAGACATCATTGAAATGCTGGCTCAGCATCTGATCACCAAGCCGGTATTTGATGCGTTGTTTGAGGGGTACAATTTTACCCAGCATAACCCCATGTCCATTGCGATGCAGGCCGTTACCGAGCAGCTTGAAGCGCATAATATCGACAAAGAAGCCGACACCCTTCGTTCGTTCTACGAGTCGGTGAAGATGCGAGCAGCCGGCATTGAAAGTGCCGAGGGCAAGCAGCGCATTATTGTTGAGCTGTACGACAAGTTCTTCAAAAACGCTTTCCCACGCATGACCGATCGCCTGGGTATTGTCTACACCCCCGTCGAGGTGGTGGATTTCATCATTCACAGCATTGAAGACGTGCTCAAGGCTGAGTTTGGCAAGAGCATGGCCGATGAGAACGTGCATCTAATCGACGGATTCACCGGTACCGGGACGTTCCCTGTACGGCTGCTACAAAGCGGTATCATTCCCAAAGATAAGCTTGAGCACAAATACAAGCATGAGATTCATGCCAACGAGCTGGTGTTGCTGGCCTATTACATTGCGGCTATCAATATCGAGGCCACCTACCACGGCATCATGAA
>LSQX01186455.1_pt1 | contig 12671 bp, 9 predicted proteins | sample 654561 | NCBI WGS metagenome assembly LSQX01 (sample SAMN04489861, study PRJNA283612) | anaerobic digester metagenome | isolation source: 4 biogas reactors fed with cattle manure at either 37C or 55C with and... | place: Denmark: Kongens Lyngby | collected 2014 | reverse complement strand
GAATAGATATGTTAGTCTAGAGCCTTATAAAATATTACTTATTACATAATTTTTACTTAATTAATTGATTAAAAAAACTTTATATTTCAATTATTGCACGCTTTCACACATAAAAAATCCCCTTTTACGGGGATTAAATCGATCATTATGTTCTGCTTAATAGGCAATCTAATGATTGAATGATCTGTTAATTAGATTGCCGAAATTTAGCTTAAGCCAAACCTTTTTCCTTAAGTACTTGCAGCATGGTAGAACCTAATTCTGCAGGACTACGTGTATATGCCATTCCCGCTCGCTCAAAGGCAGCAAACTTTTCTTCTGCTGTGCCTTTACCGCCTGAAATAATTGCACCCGCATGCCCCATACGCTTGCCTTTTGGTGCAGTCACACCTGCAATATAACCCACTACAGGTTTGCTGACATTGGACTGAATATATTCAGCAGCCTCTTCTTCTGCCGTTCCGCCAATCTCACCAATCATAATAATGGCATCAGTATCTGGGTCATCTTGGAATAATTTTAAAGCATCAATCTGATTCATTCCTGGAATTGGATCCCCTCCAATACCAATACAAGTCGATTGTCCAAGTCCAAGTTTTGTAGTTTGAGCTACCGCTTCATACGTCAGCGTACCTGAACGTGAAATAATTCCAATACGGCCTGGTTGATGAATATGTCCTGGCATAATGCCAATTTTACATTCGCCTGGTGTAATCACGCCTGGACAATTCGGCCCAACTAAACGTGTTCCATTGCTATTGGTTTCCAAATAGCGCTTAGCCTTGAGCATGTCGATGGTTGGCACGCCTTCTGTAATCACGACAATTAAACCTACGCCTGAATCTACAGCTTCCACAATCGAATCTAGAACAAATGGTGCTGGTACATAAATCACGGATGCATCTGCAGCTGTTTCACGTACCGCTTCTTTCATAGTGTTAAACACGGGTAATTCTAAATGTGTTTGACCACCTTTACCTGGCGTGACCCCACCCACCACTTTCGTGCCATAGTCGAGTGCTTGTGCTGAGTGAAAAGTCCCGTTCTTACCCGTAAAACCCTGAACCAATACTTTGGTGTTTTTATCAATTAATACGCTCATGCCTGATTCTCCTTAAGCTTTCACTGCAGCAACAATTTTTTCTGCAGCATCGGACAAGCCATTTGCAGAAATAAGTTTTAATCCTGATTCATCTAGTAATTTAGCACCTAGCTCTGAGTTGTTTCCTTCTAAACGAACCACCACAGGCACAGTAACATTTACCTCTTGAACCGCTGCAATAATTGCTTCTGCAATCATGTCACAACGTACAATTCCACCAAAAATATTGATTAACACGCCTTTGACTGAGTGATCTGCCAAAATAATTTTAAAGGCTTCAATCACACGCTCTTTGGTTGCACCACCACCTACATCTAAGAAGTTCGCAGGCTGGCCACCATACAACTTAATAATATCCATCGTTGCCATTGCCAAGCCCGCACCATTGACCATACAGCCAATGTTGCCTTCCAAAGCTACATAGTTCAGGTCAAATTCTGAAGCACGCAATTCACGCTCATTTTCTTGTGACTTATCTCGCAGCGCCAATACCTCAGGTAAACGGTACAACGCATTAGAGTCGATTCCGACTTTAGCATCGACACATAAAATCTCACCATTTTCGCGCACTGAAAGTGGATTAATTTCAAACAATGCAAAATCATTATCAATAAATGCCTGATAAGCCGCAGTCATAATTTTTACAAACTGAGTGATTTGGCTATCTTTTAGTTTTAAGGCGAAAGCAACTTCTCGCGCCTGAAATGGCAATAACCCCACCAATGGATCGACTTCTACTTTAATAATTTTTTCAGGGGTTTCTTCTGCGACTTTTTCAATTTCAACCCCACCTTCGGTAGATGCCATAAAGGTGACACGACGGCTTGAACGATCTACCACAGCACCTAAGTACAATTCGCGCTCTACAGGATAGACATCTTCTGCAACCAAAATACTGTTTACCGGCTGACCATAAGCATCAGTTTGATAAGTGACCAAGCGTGTACCAATAATTTCATTGGCATAGTCTGCAGCTTCCTGTGCAGATTTCACCACTTTTACACCACCCGCTTTACCACGGCCACCCGCATGTACTTGCGCCTTCATTACGGCAAATTTTCCGCCCAGTTGCTCAAAAGCTTGCACAGCTTCTACTGCTGTCGTGGCCAAGATTCCTTCCTGAACAGGCATGCCATATTTTTTTAATAGCGCTTTCGCTTGATACTCATGTAAATTCATTGACTAACCTTTTACTACTTCTTTTATTCAGTTCTCACCACCCGCATCAAATCTGGGTTTGATCTTGGTCTTCCATGGTGGTGCTATTTTCTATGCTCTTTATTTTTAGATGATTATTCCCACAAACACAACCATCAAATGTAAAAAGAGCGGCCTAAGCCGCTCTTTTTAGTGTTATTTGCGTTTACGCTGAATCGCGTGAATCGCACGCCCATCCACCGCTAAAGCAGCTTCATGCACTACTTCAGAGAAAGTTGGATGACCAAATGTCATTAATTGTAAATCTTCAACTGAAGATACAAATTCAAGGGCAATCATACCTTGGTGAACAATGTCAGACGCTGCAGGGCCAATTACATGCATGCCCAATAGACGATCTGTTTTTGCATCTGCTACAAACTTCACAAAGCCTGCACCTTCACCAGCAGCTAAAGCACGACCATTTACAGCGAAACCGAATTGACCAGTTTTCACTTCATGACCTTTTTCTTTGGCTTGCTCTTCAGTTAAACCTACCCACGCCGCTTCAGGGTGTGTGTAAATCACTGAAATGATGGTGTCGTAGTTCACTTGTGCAGCATGGCCATGAATACGCTCAACAGCCATCACGCCTTCTTCCATTGCTTTATGTGCAAGCATTGGACCACGCACCAAGTCACCAATTGCATATACACCTTCAACAGAAGTTGCACACCAATCGTTCACTTCAACTAAACCACGTTCAGTCAGTTTAATACCACAGTCATCAGCCAATAAGCCTTCTGCATAAGCACGACGACCTACACAAACGATTAACTTGTCAAAAGTTTGTTCTTTGTCTTCGCCGCCTTGGGTATATTTAACAGTCACTTCACGACCGTTAATTTCAGTACCTGCAACTTTTGCACCGATACGGATGTCCATACCTTGCTTAGTCAACAGTTTTTGGTAGTCTTTAGCCAATGCTTTGTCAGCCATTGGTAAGAATGCATCCATTGCTTCAAATACTACAACTTCTGCACCCAAACGACGCCATACTGAACCAAGCTCAAGACCAATGACACCTGCACCAATCACACCTAAACGCTTAGGTACTTCAGCGAACTCAAGTGCACCTGTTGAATCAACAATCAGGTCTTGATCTACTGGCGCTACAGGAATGTTAACTGGTACAGAACCTGTCGCAAGAATGACATATTTAGGCTCTAGAACCTGAGTTTCACCTTCGTGAGAAACGAACTCAACTTTCTTGCCAGCAAGTAATTTACCTGTACCTTTTAACCACTCAATACCGTTACCTTTTAATAACTGATCAATACCGCCAGTCAATTGGTCAACGATTTTGTCTTTTCGTGCTAAAAGTTTTGCAAGGTCAAACTGTACTTCGCCTGTGGTGATACCGTGATCAGCCAAGTGATGCACTGTATCTTCATAACGATGTGAAGAATCAAGCAATGCTTTAGATGGGATACAACCCACGTTTAAGCATGTACCACCTAAAGATGGTTTGCCTTTATGAATACGTTTTTCGATACACGCAACTTTAAAACCAAGTTGTGCAGCACGAATTGCCGCTTCATAACCACCTGGGCCACCGCCAATAACAACAAGATCAAATTGTTGAGACATTTTTATCTCCAAAAATGGGCTTAGAGGATCGCTCCAAGCCCACTGATTTATTCTTTAGAATTAAAGGTCAAGGATGAGTTTAGCTGGTTCTTCTAACAATTCTTTGATTGTTACAAGGAAACCTACAGCTTCTTTACCATCAATTAAACGGTGGTCATAAGAAAGCGCTAAATACATCATTGGCAAGATTTCTACTTGGCCATTAACCGCCATAGGACGCTCTTGGATTTTGTGCATACCCAAAATTGCAGTTTGTGGCGTATTTAGAATTGGAGTAGATAACAATGAACCGAAAGTACCACCGTTAGTAATGGTGAATGTACCGCCAGTCATGTCTTCAATACCCAACTTACCGTCACGTGCTTTGTAAGCATAGTCACGGATGCCGTTTTCTACTTCAGCGTAGTTCATACGGTCTGTATCACGTAATACAGGAACCACTAGACCACGGTCAGAAGATACAGCTACACCGATGTCGTAGTAACCGTGATACACGATATCATCGCCATCAATTGAAGCGTTTACAGCTGGATAACGCTTAAGTGCTTCAGTTGCAGCTTTCACAAAGAAAGACATAAAGCCTAAACGTGCACCATGACGTTTTTCAAACGCATCTTTATATTGTGCACGCATTTCCATAATTGGCTTCATGTTCACTTCGTTAAACGTAGTCAACATTGCAGTTTCTTGAGTCGCAGCAAGTAAACGCTCAGCAACACGCTTACGTAAACGTGTCATAGGAACACGTTTCTCAATACGCTCACCCACCGCAACGCTTAATGGCGCAGCTGCAGCAGCAGGTTTAGTTTGATGATTTGCAACATCTTCTTTAGTGATACGACCACCACGACCTGTACCCGCTACGTCTGCAGCATTGATACCTGTTTCAGTCAAGGCTTTACGTACTGCTGGCGCTTGGTCAGCAACAGGTTGTGCACGCTCAACAACTGGTGCAGCACCTGCTTCAGTTTGTGCTGCAGCTTGCTCTACCTGACCTTCAGATTGAACTGCTTGAGTTTGAGCCGCACCAGAAACAGCGCCAGCTTCAAATTGAGCAATTACTTCGTCAGAAAGAACGGTGTCGCCTTCGTTTTTAATGATGACAGAGATCGTACCATCTGCAGGAGCGACTACTTCCAAAACAACTTTATCGGTTTCAATGTCACAAATCACTTCATCACGTGATACTGCTTCACCTGGTTGTTTGTGCCAAGTTGCAATCGTACCGTCTGCAACTGACTCTGGAAATACCGGTGCTTTAATTTCGGTTGCCATTACTTCGAATCTCCTGTTATTCAGCTACGATCGCAAGCGCGTCATTGATGAGCTGAGCTTGTTGTTTTGCATGCAAATATGGTGAACCACACGCTGGTGCTGCAGATGCTTCACGACCCGCATAACTAATACGAATCTGTTTACCAGTTTTCATTACGTCATCATATAAACGTGGCGCGATGAATAACCAAGCACCTTGGTTCTTCGGTTCTTCTTGAGCCCAAACAAGTTCTTTTACGTTTGGATAAGAAGCAAGAACTTCAGCAATACGTTGTTCTGGATATGGGTACAACTGTTCAACACGAACAATTGCAGTGTTGTTCAATTCTAATTCACGACGTTTTTCAAGCAAGTCGTAATAAACCTTACCACCACATAGCACTAGACGAGTCACGTCCGACTTGTTGATATTATCAGTTTCATCAATCACAGTCTGGAATGTACCAGTTGCAAGCTCATCCAAGCTAGACACAGCTAACTTGTGACGAAGTAAAGACTTCGGCGACATGATGATCATTGGCTTACGGATTGGACGAATCGCCTGACGACGTAAAGCGTGGAAAATCTGTGCTGGTGTTGTTGGTGTCATCACTTGCATGTTCTCTTCCGCACAAAGCTGTAAGAAACGCTCTAAACGTGCAGATGAGTGCTCTGGACCCTGACCTTCAAAGCCGTGTGGAAGTAGCATAGTCAAACCACATACACGCTCCCACTTGGTTTCACCAGATGAAATGAACTGGTCAATCACCACTTGAGCACAGTTTGCAAAGTCACCAAATTGTGCTTCCCAAATGATCAAGCTCTTTGGAAGTGTCGTTGCATAACCGTATTCGAATGCCAATACTGCCATTTCAGACAATAATGAGTCGTAGATTGCAACACGTGGTTGGTTCTCTTTGATATGACATAACGGAATATAAGTTTTACCATCAACTTGGTTGTGCAATTTCGCATGACGGTGTGAGAAAGTACCACGACCTACGTCTTCACCAGTCAAACGAACTAAATAGCCTTCATCCAACAAAGTTGCATAAGCTAAAGTTTCAGCTGCACCCCAGTTCAGTGGCATTTCACCCGTTTGCATTTTTAAGCGATCATCAATCACTTTTGCAACTTGGCGCTGCATCACGAAACCTTCTGGAAGTTTACGCATGGTTTGACCAAGTTCTTTCAAACGCTCAACAGGGAAAGTCGTATCCCAAACGTCTGTATAGTCATGACCTAAGTACGGAGACCAATCTACAAACATTTTGGTATTAGGCTCAAGTACCAACGCATTCGCAACGTGATTACCCGCTTCTAAATCAGAACGGTAGTCTTCAACCATTTGATCTGCCGCAGCACGATCCAACACACCTTCTTGCACCAATTGGTCAGCGTATAAAGTACGTGTTGTGGTCTTTTTGTTAATCACTTGATACATCATTGGCTGAGTTGCTGCTGGCTCGTCAGCTTCGTTGTGACCACGACGACGGTAGCAGAACAAATCAATCACAACGTCTTTACGGAATGTGTGACGGAAATCGTGTGCCAATTGAGATACAAAAATTACAGCTTCAGGGTCATCGCCATTCACATGGAAAATTGGCGCCTGAATCATTTTTGCAATGTCAGTACAGTATTCTGTAGAACGCGCGTCACGTGGGTCAGAAGTTGTGAAACCAACTTGGTTGTTAATCACAATGTGAACTGTACCACCTACGGTATAACCACGAGTTTGTGACATTTGGAAGGTTTCTTGGTTCACACCTTGACCTGCAAATGCTGCGTCACCGTGTACGATTAATGGCAATACGTCATCACCACCAATGTCTTTTCGACGTACTTGGCGTGCACGAACAGAACCTTCAACCACTGGACCAACAATTTCCAAGTGTGATGGGTTAAACGCAAGCGCCAAGTGCACTTCACCACCTGGTGTCATCACGTTAGATGAGAAACCTTGGTGATATTTCACGTCACCCGAACCTTTTTTGTGTAAGCTCTTACCTTCGAACTCACCAAATAGGTCTGCTGGGTTTTTACCCATGATATTCACAAGCAGGTTCAAACGACCACGGTGTGGCATACCAATCACAACTTCTTTACAACCTACAGCACCTGCACGTTGAATAATTTCGTTGACCATTGGGATAAATGATTCGCCGCCTTCTACACCAAAGCGTTTTGCACCCACGTATTTGTTACCTAGATATTTTTCTAGACCTTCAGCCGCTGTCAAGCGCTCAAGTACGTGTTTCTTCTGGTCTGCAGTGAACGTAAATTTACCGCGTGCGCTCTCTAAGCGTTGTTGAATCCAGCGTTTCTCTTTGGTATCAACAATGTGCATGTATTCTGCACCAATTGAACCGCAGTAGATTGACTGCATGGCTTCAACCATTTCACCTAGGGTCGCTTCAGCTTTATCAATCGCCAAGTTACCTGTGTGGAATACCGTGTCTAAATCTGACTTGGTTAAACCATGCGCAGCAAGATCTAAATCTGGCACGTCTTCACGTTTTGCCAAACCTAATGGATCTAATTTTGCTTTTTGGTGACCACGGTTACGGTAAGCTGCAATCAGTTGCAACACGCCAATTTGACGTTGTTCGTGTTCAGAACTCACTGAACCTTGAACAATGGCTTGAACGCGATTTGAATTACGACCTAATAAAAGGAATTGCTCACGTACATTGCTGTGTGGTTGATCACCCTTCGGGAATTTATCGAAATATTCACGCCAATCAGCACCGACTGATTCCGGTGACGTCAAATAATGCTCGTAAAGTTCTTCAATATACGCTGCACTATCAGCGGAAAGTTCAGTGTCAAGACGCAGTGCGTCAGCAACTTCTTGCATTTGTGGACCCATTTCCTATTGCAAAAACATTTTCCAGGATGCTTTTTAAGCAAAACCCATGATTGATAATGTCAAATTGGTAACATGACATTAGTCCCCAGTTGACAAATGTCATGAGGCGTTATCACTACATTAGGAAAACCCAATGTCATTTATGAATCATAACGCCCTCATTGGCATCATCACTCATCTATATACTCGACCCAAGCCGAGCAATTTTTTGCAAAATCGTTTTAGAAAAATGAAGTTCACTCACTTCGCTTTTCTAACCCGACTTTTATACTTTTAGTCTGATTAAATAGCACACTAAACAGCGTTAAAATGTTGATAAAATGTACAAAATTTCAACATTTTTTAAGTATAGTGGTTCATTAATCGTAACATGATCTCATAAACCAATTGATTTTTTTGACACATACCTCCTATAAATTGGCGAAATACAGTGATTCTATTTTCATCTAATATATGGTGCTTTATTTAAAAAACAGAAGCAATTTAGACCAAAGTCCAACCCCGCTATTTTAGATAAAAGAAAAGAGAGCACATCTCTCAATCTGCCCTCTCAATTACACGTTACATGATAACATCTAAAAACAAATATTGCAGCTAATCTTGGCATTTGCCTTTGCTTTACAACAAAATAGCAGCACTGGATTACAATTGTGTGCAACTTTAGTCGCCTTTTATCGGTTTTTGTCTATTAATCCAGCAGTTATACCTAAAAAATATCAAGCACTCATTTTTTAATCACTTCTTTGCATACTACGTTTATATGTTCGATATTAAAAAACACACCTCGTTATTATTTTACTTTTACAGCAATATTAAGCCATAAAAAAAGCACATCCAAAGATGTGCTTTTTTTTCAACCTTAGCTCGCTTAGCCAGCTTGGTCTAATAACATGTTACGAATGTGACCAATTGCTTTCGTCGGGTTCAAACCTTTCGGACAAACAGACACACAGTTCATGATGCCTTTACAACGGAACAATGAGAATGGGTCGTCAAGACGAGCCAAACGCTCTTGAGTTGCAGTATCACGAGAGTCAATGATGAAGCGGTATGCATTCAACAATGCTGAAGGACCCAAGAACTTGTCTGGGTTCCACCAGAATGATGGGCATGAAGTTGAACAACATGCACAAAGAATACATTCATACAAACCATCAAGGTGTTCACGATCTTCTTGAGACTGTAAACGCTCTTTTGGAGGCGCAGGCTGGTTGTTGATCAAGAATGGATGAATCTTGTTGTACTGATCGTAGAACTGATTCATATCAACAACTAAGTCTTTAATTACTGGAAGACCTGGAAGTGGACGAATCGTAATCACTTCTGGTAAGTCGTTTAGGTTCCAAAGACACGCTAAACCATTTTTACCGTTGATGTTTACACCATCAGAACCACAAATACCTTCACGACATGAACGACGGAACGTTAAAGTTTCATCTTGTACTTTCAATGCAAGAAGCGCATCAAGCAACATACGGTGCTTATCAGTCAATTCAAGCTTAAAAGTTTGCATGTACGGTGCTTTATCCTTATCAGGATCGTAGCGGTAGATATTAAATGTACGAGTACCTCTACTCATCTTACTTCTCCCAATTAGAATGTACGTGGTTTAGGTGGAATAGCAGCTACAGTAAGCGGCTTGTAACGTACTGGTTTGTACTCAAGACGGTTATCTGTAGAGAACCATAAGGTGTGCTTCATCCACTCATCATCACGACGACCATAAGAATAAGTTGGGTGATCTGGTGGTAACTCGAAGTCTACAACCGTATGCGCACCACGACATTCTTTACGTGCAGCAGCTGAGATTAATGTCGCTTTAGCAACTTCATATAAGTTTTCAACTTCTAAAGCTTCTACACGCGCAGTGTTAAATACTTTAGATTTGTCTTTCAAATGAATGTTGCGAACACGTGGTTCAAGCGCAAGAATTTGTTTAACACCTTCTTCAAGCAATGCTGAAGTACGGAATACACCTGCGTGATCTTGAACGATGTTACGAATCGTATCTGCAACTTCTTGAGCGTTTTCACCTGAAGTTGATTCGTCAAGTTTACGAATACGGTTCACAGTGTTTTCTAGAACAGTTGTTGGAAGTGGTTCATACTCACCATCGTGTTGCTTAGTAACATACTCAATGATGTGCTGACCAGCAGCTTTACCAAATACAACCAAGTCAAGCAATGAGTTTGTACCTAAACGGTTTGCACCGTGTACGGATACACATGAACACTCACCAATTGCATAGAAACCTTTTACTGGTTTAGCAAAATCACGGTCGCCCGAGTTTGTTGTATAAGTATCAGTTTCTGCGTTGTAGTTCGCAACCAACTCTTGAGTTTCACGGCTTTCTGGCACAACCACTTGACCATGAATGTTTGTTGGAATACCACCCATTTGATAGTGGATGGTCGGTACTACTGGAATTGGCTCTTTTGTACAGTCAACGTTCGCGAATTTCTTACCAATCTCGAATACAGATGGAAGACGCTTCATGATGGTGTCTGCACCCAAGTGCGTCATATCAAGCAAGATGTAGTCTTTGTTTGGACCACAACCACGACCTTCTTTAATTTCTTGGTCCATAGAACGTGATACGAAGTCACGTGGCGCCAAGTCTTTCAAAGTTGGTGCATAACGCTCCATGAACGGCTCGCCTGAATCGTTACGAAGGATACCACCTTCACCACGACAGCCTTCCGTTAACAATACGCCTGCGCCCGCAACACCCGTAGGGTGGAACTGCCAGAATTCCATATCTTGTAATGGAATACCCGCACGAGCAGCCATACCAAGACCGTCACCAGTGTTGATATATGCGTTTGTAGATGCACGGTAAACACGACCTGCACCACCTGTAGCAAATAATGTCGCTTTCGCTTGGAATACTGCAATTTTGCCAGTTTCTTGGTCAATTGCTGTAACACCAAGTACATCGCCTGCTTCGTTACGGATTAAATCAAGAGCAATCCATTCAACGAAAAATTGAGTACCCATTTTCACGTTGCTTTGATAAAGCGTGTGAAGAAGTGCGTGACCAGTACGGTCAGCTGCAGCACATGCACGCGGCACAGCTTTTTCACCGTAGTTTGCAGAGTGACCACCGAATGGACGTTGGTAAATTGTACCGTCTGCGTTACGGTCAAATGGCATACCCAAGTGTTCTAATTCATAAACCACTTGTGGCGCTTCACGCGTCATGAACTCGATCGCGTCTTGGTCGCCTAACCAGTCAGAACCTTTTACTGTGTCATAAAAGTGGTAGTGCCAGTTATCTTCTTGCATGTTACCAAGAGATGCACCAATACCACCTTGCGCCGCAACAGTGTGCGAACGTGTTGGGAATACTTTGGTCAGTACCGCAACTTTCAAACCCGCTTGAGCAAGCTGGTAAGATGCACGCATACCTGAACCACCACCACCAACGATGACTGCGTCAAAAAATTGGTGTGGAATATTTGTATAATCTTCTTTAGGGTTAATCGCGCCCATGATATTTTCCTATCAATTCGCCCAGAAAATCTGGATAGCCCAGATTGCGTATGCAAAAACAGCAATAATCACTGCTGAAGTCAGCACTAGGCGTAAACCTGAAGCTGAAGGACCCATTTGACGAGTAGTCACATAGTCAGTGAATACTTGCCACATGCCAATCCAAGCGTGTGCAACAAGAGATAAGACTGCCAATAAAGACATAATCTTCATTGGTAATGTCATCATAAAGCCGTACCACTGTTCAAAGTTGAATCCACCGTTAAGAAGAATCCAACCAAATACCACAACGGTATAAACAGCAAGAACTACAGCACTAACACGTTGGATATACCAATCGCGAGAACCTGAACCCGTTAAACCTGTAGCACTTTTCATTAGATTACAATCCATACAAATGCTGCAACGATACCAATTGCAGACAAGATCAATGAAATAGTAGCTGCAATGCGACCGCTTTGCAGTTCTTCTGCAAAACCAAGGTCAGCAAGTAAGTGCTTAATACCAGCAATGAAGTGATAAATTAAGCCGGCTACAAATACCCATACGATAAAGCGTACAAAGAAACCGTTAAAAATTTCTTGAACTTGAGCAAAACCTTCAGGTGAAGACAATGACTTGTCTAACAACCATAAAAGTACCGGTACGAGTAAAAATACGATGACACCAGAAAGACGGTGTAGAATTGATGCAATAGCCACGGGCGATTTTAAGTTTACTTCTAAAACTTGACCCATGGACAAATTGACAGGTCTGTTGCTTTTCACAGCGGGCATCCTGTAAGTAAAAACTCCATCCGGAGTTTGTTGGAATAAATTCGAAGGAAAGCTGGCATTGTCAGGCAAATTCATGCCTAACCTTAAAACGACACTGAATTATAAAACGTCAACTGTCAAAATACAAACAACACAGCTCGGCTTTTTTGCCAAAAATCCTTTAAATAAGAATCGTTAACAACAACAAGAAGCAACAACCTGCTTGAACGAATTGCAATTACACTTCTAACACAATGTTTTTATACAAATTATTCAGCAATAGGCTCTATATATGGCTTTATACCTGTTTAGAATATTTAGACTAAAGATAAATTTGCACCTTGTGCTCTATCGTATCTATTCGCGTCTACAAACATTGAGCAAACAGCTTTATCGGACACTCGCATCT
>LSQX01346886.1_pt1 | contig 12672 bp, 11 predicted proteins | sample 654561 | NCBI WGS metagenome assembly LSQX01 (sample SAMN04489861, study PRJNA283612) | anaerobic digester metagenome | isolation source: 4 biogas reactors fed with cattle manure at either 37C or 55C with and... | place: Denmark: Kongens Lyngby | collected 2014 | reverse complement strand
TTTTATGCTATTTCAAATTATTCTTCGGCAAGTAACTATTTTATTGTTTCAGTTTCCGTAATCGCATTGATAAATATAAAGGGGTTTGTAGACTATATTAAGCATCTTGCTTGGACAAAAAATATAAATTACGATGGTAGTATAATGGAAATTCAGAAACAATTATCAAAACTTCAACTTTCCATAATTGACCATGGTAAATTTATGTGTTTACAATTCCCTCTTTTTACAACCTTCTATTTGAGTAACAATTGGTTTCCACAAGACGTTGGATTGACATACATTATCTTTCAAACAATCTTAACGGGTAGTTTTATTTACTTTTCCGTTTGGTTGTATAAAAACCACAAACCCGAAAACTTAAACAAAAGGTGGTTTAGAAATTTAATAGCAGGTTCGGGCGGAAAATCCGTTGAAAAAGCCATTGAATTCTACAGAGAAATAGAAGAATTTGAAAAGGAAAATGGTTGAATAAAAAAGCCAGCACATACAACAACAATAGAACAATTGATTAGACAAAAAATGAAAATCAGAAAGTACAATTTTAAATCTATAAATCCTTAAAAATAAAAAACATGAATACGAAGTTTTCAACCATCACGACTCTTCTCTTTTTGATAGTATCTATTTTTACGAGTTTGAGAACAATTAAAAAATGGATTTTTCTTCGGGTTGTCTCTTGTGCTGATTTTCACCGCAAGATTTTTTATTGAATTTGTAAAAGAACGACAAGTTGCTTTTGAAGCAAACATGAAATTGGATATGGGGCAAATTTTAAGTGTTCCGTATATACTTATTGGAATTGCATTTATAATCTATGGAATAAGAAAGACAAATAAAGTGCTCAGCACACAACAAACAGGACTCTGAGCGTTCTGCGATGCCTGTTCTGATTATTTTCACTTATTGAAATCTTTTTGGATACAGTGACTGTTATAAAAGGGTGAGTTCATGCACTATACTTTCAGCTTAAGGCATGTGGTTCTATTCTTCAGGTAAATGAAGTTATTTAAGATGTTGTATGTTATTGCAATAGCGTTAAAAAAAAAGACAGTAAATGCCCTTCGGCTACGCTCAGGGCTCGGAAGAAAAACAAAATGAAAGGCTACACCTATATTTTATTATGTTATGCGCAATACAACCAAATGATACATTAGACTATGATTGAAAAAATTAGATTGAAATTTGGCTCCTCACTAGAAAGTCCAAAATTGGAATTAAGTACAACTCCGATTACAATATTTGTTGGTCCAAACAATTCAGGAAAAAGTAAAGTGCTGAGAGAAATTCAACAATATTGTGGTTCTGGTGCAACCAATAATCAGTTTGTAATAATAGATGATATTCAATTTAATGAAATAGAAGCAGGACTTAGGGAACAACTAATTAAAGAACACACTTTAAGTCCAAATCCAAATGAAAGAATAAATCAGGGAAATATATTGTTTGGTAATGGAATGGTACGTCATCAATTAAACGCAGCAGCTCCTGATTCTTTTTTAAATAATCCTAATGCAAACAAATCAAATTTCTGTAGATATTTCCTTTCATTTAAAACACTTTTGTTAAATGGATTAAATCGAATAAACCTTGTAAATGACCAAGGCATGGGTGATTTGCAGCAAGCCCCACAAAACAACTTGGCAACTTTATTTCAAGATGATGAAAAACGACTTGAAGTAAGACGTATTATTAATGAAGCTTTTAACTTGTATTTTGTACTTGACCCAACTAATTCAGGTCAATTAAGAATTCGGCTATCGAAAACAACACCAGAAAATCACCAAGTAGAAAGGGGTTTGCATAAAGAAGCAGTTGAGTTTCATAAACAAGCGATGCATATCAATGAAGCAAGTGATGGAGTGAAAGCTTTTACAGGCATAATAACCTCAATTGTTGCTGGAAATCCCAAAATTACAATACTGGATGAACCTGAAGCATTTTTGCATCCAGCACTTTCTTTTAAACTCGGGAAAGAGGTTGGGACAACATCAAAAGTTGCATTAAATAAGCTTTTTGTCTCAACACACAGTTCAAATTTTTTAATGGGGTGTATCCAAAGTGGTGCTCCTCTAAATGTTGTCCGATTGACCTATTCGAATGAAAAAGCGACTGCAAGAATACTAAACAATGCCAAAATTAATCAACTAATGAGAGACCCAATGCTGAGGTCAACAGGTGTTCTAAACGCGCTATTTTATGAATTTGTTGTTGTTGTTGAAGGTGATTCAGACAGAGCATTTTATCAAGAAATAAATGAAAGGTTAAGTTTATTTAATTCTCAAGAATCAGTTCCAAATTGCTTATTTATAAACTCTCAAGGTAAGGATACTATTTGGAAGATTGTTCAACCGCTAAGAGAAATGGGAATCCCTACAGCCGCAATTTTTGATATTGATATACTTAAAAATGAAGGAAATAATTGGACAAATGCTATGAAAGCATGCTCTCTACCGGAAATTACAATTCAGAATTTAAGCCAAACTAGAAGTCAAATAAAGAAGAAGCTCGTTGATTCTGGGAAAGACATGAAAAAAGATGGAGGAATTAATTTGTTGGAAGCCGCTGATAAGGAAGCCGCTGAAAATATGTTTAATCAATTAGAGGAATATGGTTTATTTGTTGTAAGGAATGGAGAAGTAGAAAGTTGGTTATCTAATTTAGGTGTTAAAGTTCACAAGTCAGTTTGGCTTTCATCTATGTTTGAAAAAATGGGTTCTAATCCAGAATCTGCTGATTACTTAAAACCTACTGATGACGATGTCTGGGCATTTATGGGTGAAATCAAAAAATGGATGAGTAATAATTTGCGAAAAGGAATACCAATTAAGTAAAGCGCATAACAATAAATATAGGTCATTTGGCGGATAGTGCTAATTTTGAACATGAGTACAATTAATAAAATATATAGCGGTATGATAGGTTGGTGTTTTGAAGTGCCAAACGCCCCATATTCGAGCCGTTAGCACCAAGCATAATCGCCTCTACGACACTGAGGTGAAACTTGAAAATGACAACTTAAAATGACAAAATGAATACTACCAGTGCGAGCAGTAGAGCAAAGTGTTTCAATTTTTTTTCCCACGCACTTTGCGCCTGATGGGCGCATTGGGGAAAACAACACCCCCCGCACAAAACAGCACATTTGCAAACTTGCCAACCGCACCAAAACCCAAGTTTGCAAAAGAGCTGTTTTTTCCCCCTCGCACCAGTGCATTGTTGATATATTTGAGCTTAATGGGAAGCATACATTATTAAAAGATTAAAAACAAAATCTTCAAAAATTAAAGATTTTGATGAAAAACGATTCACAAAGTTTAGCGAGTAAAGTAAAATATGTCGCAGTTAACTCCAAGTGTTAAAGAGACTGCAGTACAGCAATGATAGAAATAAAATTAAAAGACAATCAAAGCATTATGACAGAATAACCGAATATTGACAAGGCAAGTTAGCCGATACAAGATTCTATATTTTACCCAATGCGCAAGTGTATATCTATTTCAACTATTGTTTACAAACCCAAGTCTAAACCAAATGTAAACAATAGCGCGGGAGCGGGAGTCTCGTTGATAGTTTCGTGATTAATTCATCGACCTGTATTCTAAAGGGGACATACCAACCTCTTTTTTAAACATACGGGTAAAATGTTGTGGATATTTAAAACCCAGCTCATACGCTATTTCGCTGATTGATTTGCTTTGGTCGAAAATCTTTTCTTTTGCAACCTCAATCATTTTTAACTGAATATGTTCCTGAGCCGATTTACCCGTTTCTTTTTTCAAAAGATCGCCCAAATAGTTGGAAGATAAGTATAATTTCTCGGCACAATAGCGAACCGAAGGCAAACCCGATTCAATGGCTTTATCTGATGAAAAATAGTCATCCAATATTTTTTCGAACCGAGACAACACATCTTTATTAACATTACTTCGGGTAACAAACTGACGCTCGTAAAAACGTTTGCAATAATTGAGGAACAATTCCAGATAGGACACTATAAGCGTTTTACTATGTGTATCAATGGCATGTTCCAGCTCATAACTAATTTTGTCTAAGCAATCGGTTATAATTGCTCGTTCCCTTGCCGAAAGATGCAGTGCTTCATTCACCTGATAAGAGAAAAAGGTATAATCCTTTATGTTCTTGCCCAAAGCGGTCCCAAGAATCAAGTCGGGATGAAATATTAGCGCCTTCCCTATATACCTTTTTTTCTCTTGGTTTACAACACCGTACACCTGTCCAGGAGCAATAAACAGCAATGTGCCTTCCTCATAATCGTAAGTATTACAGCCATAGGTCATGTTACCGCATTTCGATTCTTTTAAAAAGACTGCATAAACACCTAATTGCATTCTGAAGTTGCAAAAAGGTTCTACTTTCTCAAAATCGACGATGCTGACTAAAGGATGCAAGGTCTCCATTCCTACCTGATTATTGTATTCAGTAACTGTATTAATACTTACAACTTCGCTCATAGCTTTTATTTTTAGTAATGATTACACAAAAGTAAGGAACTCATTTCTATAAAAGTACCCTCAAAGTAAGAATCGGTAATAATGGTAGTTAGTTCCGTAATTTGGGTATTTTATTCTATTTTATTCCACCGAAATTTGTATTGTAGATTTTGGATTAATCCGACAAAAATGAGTATAGATATTTTTATACGATTGCAATCTGGAGAAACGGTTCCGTTTAACGACCCGCATTATGGCGAAATTATCGAAGCTGCTTCTCGTACTACAAAGCTGTTGAAAAAGTTTAACGCGACTACCGAAATAGAGCAGGTGCGCGAATTGTGGGGCGAAATATCAGGCAAACCGCTACATATAAGCACAGCTATTCAAATACCTTTTTATATCAATATCGGGCTGTTCACAAGCATTGGTAAAAATGTTTATATCAATAACGACTGCACGTTTCTCGACATGGGCACTATAACCATTGAAGACGATGTGCTCATTGGCCCCAAAGTGAGCCTGATTACTGAAAGCCATCCATTGAATCCATCGGAACGAAAAGCCCTTATGGTAAAACCGATTGTCATTAAACGCAATGCATGGATTGGGGCAGGAGCCATTATATTACCCGGTGTAACCGTTGGCGAAAATGCGGTTGTGGCTGCGGGGGCAGTAGTTTCTAAAGATGTGCCTGATAATACAATTGTTGGTGGTATTCCAGCAAAAATCATTAAAAACATACAGGAATGAACATCAAAATAAAAACCATAGCTTTTCTTTTAACGAGCCTTTTTTGTATACAATTATTGGCTTGTACACAGGAGAGTGAAACTCAAGCTATTAAAAACCAAAATGAAACCGAGAATATAGACACGATGAAACTAAAAATTACGATTGGAACTTCATCTTTTTCGGCTACGTTACAAAACAATGCGACTGCAAATGCATTTAAAGAACGCTTGCCTTTGACGCTCACGATGACTGAATTGAACAATAACGAAAAATATGCTGACTTAGTGGAAAGTTTGCCCACTAATGCTTTTAATCCAGGAACTATACAAAACGGCGATTTGATGCTGTACGGCTCAAACACATTGGTGCTTTTTTATAAAACATTTTCAACTTCATACAACTATACTAAAATCGGAAAAACAAACAATCCGGAAGGATTGTTGGAGATATTGGGTTCGGGAAACGTTGCTGTGACTTTTGAAATTAATTAATCAATTAAAAAATGAATACAATGAAAAAAATAACAATTATCGGAATTACAGTCTTGCTAGGCTTAATACAAGCCTGCAGTACAAAAACTGAAAAACAAGAAAGCATGAAGACAGATAAAAATGAATTGAATGCCATTTTTCCAATAGGTGAAAAGGGTCCAGCGGAATGGTTTACCGGAAATGCTTATCCTACAAGCCTGCTGGAAGCAGATTCTGTATATACCACAATTGCAGGTAATGTTTATTTTGAACCCGGAGCCCGGAGTAATTGGCATACCCACCCCTCCGGGCAAATACTAATTATCACGGATGGTGTCGGTTACTATCAGATTGAAGGGCAACCCATTGAAATCATGAAAAAAGGAGATGTAGTAAAATTTCCGCCAAATGTAAGACACTGGCACGGGGCAAGCCCTGACACAGGGGTACAACAACTTTATATTATTCCCAATACGGAACAGGGAATTGTTGAATGGATGGAGCCGGTATCAGATGAAGAATACAATAAGAAATAGTCTCATGAATAGATTAATTTCCAGTCTTGTCATAACAGCGGTTGTTTATGTTGCCGCTTTGCCGGTTACCAACTTAAATGCACAAACATCCTCATCTTCTTCAAAAGTGGAATCGGTAGAAACTTTTACCGTAACCTCTGTTCCGGCCGAAAACGGCTCTTATACCATTAGTCCAAAAATTCCTGATGACGGTAAGGTGCCTGCGGGCACTGTATTGTCGGTAAAAGCTAAACCTGCATCGGGATACGGTCTGGATGCCGTTTATTACACCGTGAAAGGAGGTATGTGGGGAACAATGAGTCACGAAAGTTACTCACCTATAATGAAAATACCGGTTACCAGGGACATGAAGGTCGGGGCAACATTTATTCCCCATTCTTTGGTAGATAATGTGAGAGTCATTCAGGACGTTGTTTACGCCCAGCCTGGCGTCAAGCCTCTGAAATACGATGTCTATTCACCAAAAGGCGCCAAAAATCTTCCTTGTATTATCATCATTCATGGCGGCGGTTGGTCTTCAAACAACGAAGACATTATGCGTGGACTAGCGCGTGAACTGGTGAAAGATGGTCGCTACATCGTGTTCAGTATTGACTACCGTTGGATTAACAAATTGGACGGGGAAACACAGCCAACGCATATGCACCAATTGATAGAAGATGTTTTTGGAGCTATAGCTCACATTCAGGAACATGCTGCGGAGTACGGTGGTGACCCGACCCGAATTGCGGTTACGGGCGACAGCGCTGGTGGTCATTTAGCGGCAGCAGCGGCCACCCTCAGTTCGCTTATTGGAGATGGAGGTTTTGGTGAAACCAATGGAGTTTACCAATATATGCCCACTTATCTGCCAAAAAGAAAATCCCTGGTTCAGGTAAAAACTGATATAACCAATGCAGTTAAGGCGGTGGCACCAAGTTATGGTGCATTTGAGGCTGCCGACTTTAAACCGTTGGTAGAGCAAAAAGACCAAGGTTATTGGGACGCAGTTTCTCCTACAAGGCATGTTCCAAACGCTGGTGAGCGGGTTCTTCCGCATTTCATGGTACGCGGTACAGAAGACCCGATCGTAGATCACGACATGGTGCAACGCTATGTAGATGTGCTAAAGGCCGCAGGCCAGCCTGTCAACTATATCCAGGTGGAAGACGCAGGACATGCCTTTTTCGACTGGAAGCCGGATGCAGCCACAAGAGCAACGTTTGCCCGGTATGGTGTACCCTATGGAGCTCAAATGCAAGATTTTTTCAACAGCATATTCTATAATGATTGATGCCAAATTGCTGGTGGAATTGTGGTATTTACAACTTTTTTTATGGGCTTTGATATTAAATGTCGGGCTCATAATCAAACAAACCTCTTAAAAAATTAATTATGAAAAAGAATTTAGAAAATCAGACAGAAAATAAAAATCTTCTTATGCGAAGAGGCTTTTTAAAAGCAGCTACTTTGCTGGGTTTAGGAACGGTGGCTGCAGGAACTGTTAAGGGTTACACAGCCACTTCTCAGAGCCCCGAAAAGAATAAAGGCATAGGCACCATACTGACCAGGAAACGCACATTGGGTTCCAGGAAGAATCCGCTTGAAGTTTCTGCCATACAACTGGGCTGCATGGGAATGACCAATGGTCGTGGTGTCCACCCTGATCGTAAGAGCATGATCAAACTGATCCGAGATGCTGCTGATCGTGGCTGCGACTTTTTCGATACTGCCGAAATTTATGGTCCGTATGTCAATGAAGAATTGGTTGGAGAAGCACTTGCTCCCATCCGAAACCAAGTTGCCATTTCCACCAAGTTTGGCTTTGATATTGAGGGTCCAAATGTTATGAACAGTCGGCCAGAGCAAATTCGGAAAGTTGCGGATCAATCACTCAAACGCCTCAAAACCGACCGTATCGACCTTTTCTTTCAGCATCGGGTTGACCCCAACGTACCCATCGAGGAAGTTGCTGGCGCTGTAAAAGATCTTATCCAGGAAGGAAAGGTTCTACACTTTGGCCTTTCTGAAGCAGGCGCTGAAACCATAAGAAGGGCACACGCTGTTTGCCCGGTTACGGCAGTGCAAAGTGAGTATTCTTTTATGACTAGGCTGCCCGAAGATTTCATCTTTTCCACTTTGCAGGAATTGGAGATCGGCTTTGTTGCCTATAGTCCACTTTGTCGCGGGCTACTTGGCGGTAGCTTGACTGAATATTCCGATTTGAAAACGAACGATGGTCGCGGAGGGTGGCCACGCTTTCAGCCAGAGGCATTAAGAGCGAATCTTAGAATCACTGAGGCACTAAACGAGTTCGGAAAAACCAGGGGCATGACTTCAGCCCAGATTTGTTTGGCATGGATGCTTTCAAAATATCCTTTTATCGTTCCCTTGCCGGGCACAACCAAGCTTTCACATTTAGAGGAAGATTTCAGGGCCGCTGATTTCACTTTAACAACAGCCGAAATCAACGAGATTGAAGATAAAATAGAAAAGATCGGTGTAGTGGGTGCACGTTATGACGCACTGCAACAGTCGAGGGTAGAATATTAGTCGGTTAATTTGCTGCTTAGCTGCAGAAATAAAAATTATAAAAAAAGTTAAAGAAATTAAATGACCCAACAAATAATAAATAATTAAATCAAGAAGCAAGATGAAAACAATAATATCAAGTTTGGTAATAATAACCATCGTTTTTACTAGTCTGTTATCCCCTGCCACCACAAATGCACAGTCATTATCTCCATCTTCTGATGCTAATCCGGAAGAGACGTACAAAGTAACGTCTGACCCAGCAGAAAACGGCTCATACACAATCGATCCAACGATCCCCGCAGATGGTAAAGTTAAAGCTGGGACAGTGCTGACGGTCAAGGCCACTCCTGCTTCGAATTACAGCTTAGATGCAATTTATTATACTGTTCAAGGTGGCAAGTGGGGAACAACGAGCTATGAGGATTTTTCCTCGCCCATGAAAATAACGGTAAGTAAGGATATGTCTGTCGGAGCGATATTTGTCGAAAATGGACTCGTTGAAAATATCAACGAAACCCAGGATGTGGTTTTCGCGAAACCAGGAGTGAAGCCGCTCAAATATGATGTCTTCTCTCCCAAGGGTGCAAAAAATCTTCCCATTATAGTCAACGTCCATGGAGGGGGATGGTCCTCCTATACTGAAGACAATAGCAGAGCGCTTGCCCGTGAGTTGGTCAAAGGTGGGCGTTACGTAGTATTCAACATAGACTATCGTTGGATGGACAACGCTGACGGGGATGCAGAACCGAACCAATTGCATCATTTAATTGAGGATGTTTTTGGAGCAATAGCGCATATTCAAGAGCACGCATCGCAATACGGTGCTGATCCGAATAAGATAGCAGTAACGGGTGAAAGTGCTGGTGGCCATTTATCGGCAGCTGCCGCATTGCTCTCAACTCTTATTGGCGAGGATGGCTTTGGAATACGCGAAGGCGTTTACCAATATCGACCAAGTTATGTCCCCAAAGGAAAAACCCTGGAACAGGTACGAACTGAGATCACATCGGCTGTCAAAGCTTCTGCTCCAAGTTATGGTGTCTTTGATGCCCGTCATTTCGAGCCGCTTGTAGAAGGAAAGAACCAAGAATATTGGAATGCTGTTTCACCCGTAAAACATGTACCCAATGTGAAAGAAAGGTCAATTCCACACTTCATCGTCCGTGGAAAAAGGGATTTTATTGTTGGAGATGAGATGGTTCAGCCTTTTGTAGACGTATTAAAAGCAAATGGACAACAAGTCGAGTACATTCAAATCGAAGATTTGGGTCACGGATTCTTTAATTGGATTCCAGACTATAGAACAAGAGCAACTTTTGCAAAATATGGTGTCAAGTATGCTGACGCGATGCGGACATTCTTCGATAGCGTTTTCTATAAATTGTAACCACTCATTCAACAGACCAACTCACCTATGAAACACAAACTGTCAAATGCTACCAATGTTGATGAGATGCAATTCTGAATGTAATATACGATCTTTGTAATTTGATAATTATGTGTAATCTTATCCAAAACAAAACCTATAAATTAATAACATTAATAATTGAATCATGAAAAAATCAAAGATCTTTCTTCTGGCGGCAGCCTTTATTACCTGCCTAACCAGCCTTCAGGCACAGGACTGGCCTCAGTTCCTTGGCCCTACCCGAAACAGTATCTCGCCTGAAAAAGGCATCCTTCGCACCTGGCCTGAAACCGGGCCTGAAGTGTTGTGGACAGCCCCTGTTGGCATTGGCTACGGCGGACCGGTTGTAAAAGATGGTAAAATCTATATCCTGGACAGGGATGACCAGGTGGGAGATATCCTGCGTTGCTTTGATATGGAAGTTGGAAAAGAACTTTGGAAGTTCGCATATGATGCACCGGGAACATTTTCATTCCCTGGGACAAGAGGTGTTCCTGCTATTGATGGCAACAGAGTCTATTCCTGTGGACCTTATGGAGACCTGTATTGCTTTGATATCAATTCACACGAACCGATTTGGAAAAAAAATATCATGAAAGATTTCGGTGGAACCGAGATTCCTGTTTGGGCGATATCTCAATGTCCGCTTATATACGGCGATTTGCTTATCGTTTCATATTCAAAGAGTCCATTTGCCGGCTTGGTTGCCTATAACAAACTAAGCGGAGACATTCTATGGAAGACTGATGCTATTGGAAATGAAACTTATGCCAGTCCGTCTGTTGCAAGAATTGCGGGAGAGGATCATATAGTAATGGTGTTTTCAGCTACAGATCCTGTTATGCACAAGGACGTTGTAAAAACAAAAGGTAAAGTAATCGGGCTAAAACCGCAAACTGGTGAAATTTTGTGGGAATATAATAATTGGGAAAATATAATTCAGACGTCTCCGGCTCTTGATGTTGGCGAAGGAAGACTTATTGTTGCTGGGGGATATGATCTTGGAGTGGCAATGATAAAAGTTGAAAAAAATGCTGATGGCAGCTATGCCGTGAATGAACTTTTTAGACATAATGATTTTGGAGATCACACCAAACCGCCATTATTGGTTAATGGATATTTCTATGCCCAGTTCTCGACAAACACTAAACGCGATGGTTTGTGTTGTATGAATATGGACGGTGAGGTCATGTGGAAAACCATGCGTTCACCTTCATTTGATAAAGGTAGTATGATTGTAGCTGATGGGCTGATACTGGCCACCGATGGCAGTAAAACACTGTATCTCATACAGCCTGATCCATCGGGATTCAAGCCTCTTGCTTCTGCTGAGATCCTTGATATGGGTCAAAACTGGGCGCCATTAGCACTATCCGATGGAAAATTATTAATGAGGGATCAAAAAAAGATGATATGTGTGAAGGTTGCTGAGTAAAAAATCTCATGTTTTGATTAATCGAACCCATGTTTTTGGGCAGTTGTAAAAATGTCAGTACTCATGGGTTTGTCTTTTTTTAATAAATGAACTTTTGCTTACAAATACTTGTTGCATAATATATTCAGACAGTTTTATTATAGATAATCCTCATCCCATAACGCCAATATTGAATTTCTTTTAAACAATCTCGTTTTTCTTTGGCTAAAATGCTGATTTCTTGGATCAAATTCCGCATTTTACACTAACGAAATCATTTTTCTTTGGTGCAATCTCCCATTTCTTTACGACAATCGCATATTTCTTTTAAACAATCGTTCATTTCTCAAATACGACAGACAATAGCATCACATAAAACATCGGTTGCGAGGGACATAGCATGCCCACGCACAAAGGCAAGCACATTTGCAATAGAAAAAATTGCAAAAGAACTTGCCTTTCCCCCACCGCACTTAACAGCATTCGTGCAACTTGACAGTTTTTTTCTCCCCCCCCTCAAAAAAAATTAAAACCCCTCGTCAGCATTCTGCGTACTCGGAGAAAAATAATGACATTCAGGGTTTTCGTACAGACAAAAATGAATATATTTGACATGTTAACCAGACAGGACTGAATGCCAGGTGCTAACAAAAACTATATGTCAATTGGGGTTTCGGAGCGGACAACAAAGTTCGCAGCCCGCAACAACGGCATCGGGGTTCGACAGGAAAACAACCCGCAATCCCCAACTGCACATAGTTCCGTCCGTTGGCCGAAACGGAATCAACATGATTTTAAAAGTAATTACTGAATATTAAATATACATTGATAAAACAATTCCAAATGAACAAGAGACACTCCCTGATTCTTATTAGCCTGTTAATTATTAGCGGTATTTTGGCAGTGGATATAACGGTTTGATTTGTGCCAGTGATATCGGTCTATGTGTGCCAGTGTTTTCGGTTCAAACCGGTTCTTCGTCAAATTTGGTGCAGATTATCCTGAGTTGGAAAGAACGTAAGCATTCGGTCTCGTCAGTATATTTTTGCAAGTTTTCTTAGATTCTTCTAAAAAACCTTTCAAAAACTTGTAAAACATTCGGAGACGATTCGGAGTTTATAGGAGATTTTTCGTAGATGGT
>LSQX01113118.1_pt1 | contig 12672 bp, 10 predicted proteins | sample 654561 | NCBI WGS metagenome assembly LSQX01 (sample SAMN04489861, study PRJNA283612) | anaerobic digester metagenome | isolation source: 4 biogas reactors fed with cattle manure at either 37C or 55C with and... | place: Denmark: Kongens Lyngby | collected 2014 | reverse complement strand
GGTGAGAAGCGGATGGCTTCTGCTTCATTGTCGGCGCAAAATCTGCGCACTCCTACATACTATACAGGATGGCGCCGGATGTCAAAATCAAACTGCCGGTCAGTTTCAACCCGTTGCCCTTGACTTGCGTCGGGACGACGGTCGGCCGCCATTCAGTTAAGGCACTTATTCCTTCTCCGACCGCCCCATAAGCGGCAGAAGCGCCTTGGCGCGCGCCTCTTCGCCCGCTCTCGCCATGAACTCATCGAGCGCGAAGGACCCCAGGTCGCCCAGCGAGCGGTGGCGCACGGAAACCGTGCCGTTTTCGGCTTCCCTCGCACCGACTATGAGCATGTAGGGTACCTTCTGGAGCTGGGCCTGCCTTATCTTGTACCCCATTTTCTCGGCGCCCAGGTCACAATCCACCCGGAACCCCCGTTCCTTCAGCGCTTCCGTGACTTTCAGGGCGTATTCAGCCTGCTTCTCTGAAACCGGGATCACGGCGACCTGCGTCGGCGAGAGCCAGAGCGGGAAGGCTCCGGCGTAGTGCTCGACCAAGCCCGCCACAAACCTCTCCATGCTGCCCAAGACGGTCCTGTGGATCATGACCGGCCTGTGCTTCGCGCCGTCCTCGCCGATGTAGCTTATGTCAAACCGCTCGGGGAGGTTGAAGTCCACCTGGATTGTCGGCCCCTGCCAGAGCCTCCCCAAGGCATCCTTAATCTTGATGTCAATTGCGGGGCCGTAGAACTTCGCCTCTCCCAGGTCGATCTTGTACTCAAGGTTCTTGCGCTTGAGCGCCGCGGCAAGGGCCGCCTCGCCCATCTCCCACACCGAATCGTCCCCCGCATACTTGGCTTTGTCCTCAGGATCGCGTACCGAGAGCATGCAGTAGTACTCGCTGTACCCGAACACGCCGAGCATGTACTGGGTAAGGTCCAAGACCCCGACGATCTCGTCCTCAAGCTGCTCCGGCGCGCAGAATAGGTGGGCATCGTCCTGCGTGAACCCGCGGACACGGAGGGCGCCGTGAAGCACCCCCGATCGCTCAAACCTGTAGACCGTCCCGAGCTCGCCCATCCTCATGGGGAGGTCGCGGTAGCTCCTGGTCGCGTTCTTGAACATTAAGATGTGGAACGGGCAGTTCATGGGCTTGAGCAGGTACTCCACTTCCTCGACAGCCATGGGCGAGTACATGTTGTCCTTGTACCAGTTCCAGTGTCCCGACGTCTTCCAGAGTTCCAGTTTGGCAATGTGCGGCGAGTAGACGATATCGTATCCTTTCTTCCTGTGCTCTTCTCTCCAGAAGTTCTCGATGATCTCGCGGATGAGCGCGCCTTTGGGATGCCAATACACAAGCCCCGGTCCGCCCTCTTCCTGGATGCTGAAAAGATCCAGTTCCTTGCCGAGCCTTCTGTGATCCCGTTTCTTGATTTCCTCAAGCCGGTCGAGATGGGCCTTAAGGTCTTCTTGCTTTACGAAGGCCGTGCCGTAGATCCTCTGAAGCATGGGCAGTTTCTCGTCTCCGCGCCAGTAGGCGCCGGCCACGCTGAGGAGTTTGAAGGCCTTTACCATCCCCGTGGAAACCGCGTGAGGGCCTCTGCAGAGGTCCACGAATTCGCCCTGGCGGTAGAGAGAGATGGGCTCGCCTTCGGGCAGTTCTTCCAGGAGTTCTTCCTTGTAGGGCTCATCCATATCTCGGAAAAGCTTTCTGGCCGACTCCCTGTCAATCTCTTCTCTCACGACGGGCAGGTTCTCCGAGACGATCTTCTTCATCTCCGCTTCGATTTTCTCGAGGTCCTCGGGAGTGAAGGGAGTCGGTACGTCAAAATCGTAGTAGAACCCGTCCTCGATGGCAGGGCCGATCGCCAGCTTCGCCTCGGGGCGCAAACGCTTCACGGCTTGGGCGAGGATGTGCGCCGCAGTATGCCTGAGCGCCCACCTGGCCCTTTCGTCGTCGAACGTGAGCGGCACAACGCTGCAGCTTCCGGTCAGCTGTGCCCTAAGCTCCCTGGCCTCGTCACCTTCGCCAACCATGAGGACGTCGTTCTTCCACCCGAAAGCCTTCTTGACGTCCAGGTAGGTGCTGCCGCTCTCCAAGACGCAGGATCTGTCTTCCCATCTCACTTCATACCCTTTTTCCGCCATCGCTCTCTCCTCCTCACTCTTCCTTACCCTTGAGAACTCAATGAAAAAACCCCGTCCCGTCAAGGGGCGGGGTTCCGCGGTTCCACCCTAGTTCAGCCGCTTGATGGGGCCTCGTCGTGCTCCCGCTCGAACCCAGTTCGAGTCCTAGGGAAGTTGTACGATACCTAGCTGGAGTCCTTCTGGACCCCTCTTTCGCAGGGCCTTCCGGACAGCGGCTCTCTCCAGGCTTTATCGCGCCTTGGTTCTCGCCGGAGTTATCCGGATGCCGGAGTTCCCGCGAATGCCCGCCCGACGTATAGGGCAGAGCGTACTGCACCGGGTACCGGAATCCTCCGGAGGCTCCGAGGTGGTGTTTCCCGCGTTCGCCGGGGCGGCTTGCAGCCTTCGGCCAATCCCTCTCTTGTCGGCGATTCCGCAGTACGTTCCTCTTCACAGCCTGAGATATAGGTTTTCAGGATTATACTCCCTCCGGAAGGCGGGATCAAGTGGTAGTGGGGGTTTGAGCCGGCCCATTCTCAAGCGAACATCCCGGACACAGCGCGACGTTATCCTCAAATAGGTCATGTATTAGGTCATAGCAGGGAGAATTGTCCTTGGACCCGTGCCACACGACTCTCTCTGGGGCCAGGGTTACGACGGCGCTGACTATTACATCGTCGACGCCGAGGTCCATACCGTCAGGCGGGTTGGCCAAGAAACTTCCGACCTCTCCCTCGAAAGGCTTCATTTTGTCGTCGTAGAGGGCGTAGCCTTCGCCAAGGCGGACCACATTGACCTCGCGCGCTTTGTTCTTCTGCCTCATCATGAAATGCCTGAGGAGTCGCAAGAATTCCCGGTACTCACGATCCGTGAGGTAGTCCTCTGCGATCTCCTCCACCGCGTCGTAGAGGTCCTCCAGGTACTCCTTGAGCCTGAAGGTGATGAACCCTTCCAGGACGATCTCGTTCTCCTTCTCAAGGTACTCGGCAAGCCGCGCCCACACTCTGCTTTTCCGGCGGCTTCGCTCCACGCCGTCCTGCAAGTCGGAAGCCCTGCCCGCTCTTCCGTCCAGCGCGAAGGCGACCTTTCGCTTGATGATGTCGCGGTCTCTCGAAGACAAATAGGCGTAGTTCTCATCGACCAGACGGCTCACGAGGAACTTCTCGTACTCGTCAATGATGATGTGGGAGAGCTCGTTTGCCAGCGAATCCTTGATCTCTCGGAGCACCTCTTGTCTCACCGAGTCGCGGGCCCCGTGGATTTCACAGTGGAAAACCAAGAGTTCGCCTTTCTGCGATTCTCTGACCGACACTCTTACACCTTTGCCGGCCCAAGCTTCAATCTCCCGCTCGAGCAAGTGCCGTATTGCATCTGGTGTCTTGGATGAGGCTACCGATAGAACGTTCAGTGGCGGCACCTCCGAGAGGTAGTATGCCAGCGCCGATCTCAGGGAAATTCCAGGTAATACAGGGGAAATCGCTTGTCCGATATAGGCTTTGGGGCAATCGGCAAGGGAAAACGCCTCTCGGTCCAGACAGAACTTACCTTATGGCGGAGCCTGCAGGTGATCTCTCAGCTCGTTGTAGACTGCCGCCGCCGGAGACACATAGCCGATATAGGGCGACCGGGCGGAAAGCGGCCACGTTGCGGCAAGAAAACCGATAATGCGCCCGTTCTGGACAACGGGAACCCCGCTCATGCCGTTGGTTATTTTCCGCGGACTGCTCACAACCAGGTACGGTCTACCTTCCCGCATCGTCCAGCCTGCAATTTCCACGTCAAAAGGCTCGGTTCGGGGGGTGAGGCAGGTGGCGGTTTCCCCGATGGAGACATCCCGGGCATTTCCCAGCGGCAATTCTTGACGCTCGGCGGGCGGCTCGAGTGGCCTCACCGCGAACCCCCAAGGAGTATCTTCCATGAGGATAACCTCGCCTTCTACTCGTTCATCATTGAGAAGGGTATAGACATCCAAGACCCCCGGAGACAAACCGCATTTGTGGGCCGCAACAACCGCGGCGCCGTTCTTGTAGAAACAGACGGTAGCCGTGATGACCTGCCCGGGTGAGATCTTCGTGCTGAAGACGTCTCCTCCCGGAACAACCGAGATGGCGACTTCGGGCAGCGCGACCTCAGGCAATTCTCCGGCCTCCCTGAGGAGCACGCGCGCCCCGTTCAGGCCGATCGAAACAACCTGCACCACGATGATGAGGCCAATGAAGATGAGGCGTCTCTTCAGCGCAAGGAAAGCGGTACTTGCGAGTGACAGGCAGAAGGCGATGGCCGGAAGCCTAGATCCGGGGTAAGCGGATGAAATTACAGCCGGCAGGCAGACCAATATACATATGCCCGCCCGCACCTCCGCTTTCGTTTCTCCAAAAAGAAACTTGAGGACTCTCAAGGCCGTCCTGCTCAACACCTTCCTGAGCTCTTTCCACAACAATCGTTCGGGCTGTGGCGGGATTAGTCCTTCCTCTGCATTCTGCGGGCTCGGATCTGCCTTGCCTCCTTCCCTGCCCTAACCCAGCTGACTATGTCGTGGATCAGGTTGGAACCGCCCGCCATTACCAAAGCCGTCAGCACGTAACCCACGCACGGCCAGCGAAACTCAATGTTGAAGACCTGAAAGAAGTCCAGTGCAGTGCCCATTGCTATGGTGAGAGACAGAACAAATGCCAAGAGGACAGGCACCTCGACGCCCAGAAGTCTTCTCCTGTGTATACCCGGGACAACATTGACTATGATTTCCACAAACCGCTCAACCGCAAAGGCTAAGAAAAACCAAAGGATCACCAGATCATGCCTTACCGACAATGTTTCCTACCTCCCTTAAGCGGGCACAGAATGGAGACGAGTCCTGAGTCATGATATGTCTGTCGTTCTACCCGTGCGCCGCCCGGCGCGCCGGCACCCGGCCCGGTAGACGCGCGATCCATGTCGCCGCTCCTCCCCTTTGGCGCCGGGCCGTGACAAGTTCCGAACAAATTCTGTTTTGAATGGCAGGATTTTCCATCCCGGCGACGAATAAGGTGTCTACAAACGAAAGAGGTGGTTGAAACGCGCGAAGAAGAGAAAACCGCAACGATGTGGACAACCTTGCCCCAGATCCGGCAGCTTCTTGGCTTGGGGTGGCACAGGCACCTCCCGGCAGAAGCCGGAGTGACGTTTACCTCAATAGCCATCTTGACCTGGTCGGGCTGCAAAGGGGAAGAAATGTGGAAGTGGCTCGAAACATGGCACACGGAGGCCGAGAGTTGCGCCCTGGACCCGAGGCAGGCTTGCGCCAAGGAGGACGTCGAGCGCCGGTTCAAGGAAGAGTACGGGAAACCCTACGAGCAAAGCCTCCGGGGGATGGTCGACTTGCTCATTGACCTGGGCCTCATCCATAGGGACACGCAAGACGGCGAAGAGGTGCTGAAAATCCCGAGCCTCCTACCCCTTCCCGAAGACTGTCTGAGAATCAGCCCGGCGGAAAGAGCCTTCCTGGAGATAATCCGAGAGCAATGCCCATTCTGCGAGGGGAACTGCTGAGGCTGGCTGAAAGCGGCTAAAGCGCAAGGGAGCCCAAGGCGACTCGCGACTCACGGTGGTTCATGGCATGGTGGCTCGTGGAATGGTAGATCATCGTGGCTCATGGCACGATGGCTCACGGTGGCTCATAGCACGGTAGTTCACGGGGCTCATGGCACGGTAGCTCACGGTGGCTCATGGTTGTCATAGTGGCTCAGGGCGGCTCGCGCCGGCTATCGCTACTTTGACATTCGACTTTCGACCACCTTGCCGTCTACCAGCGTGAGGATTGCACCTGCTCCTTCGACGACCCCTTCTTTATGGGACACACAACCAGGACGGTCTTCCGGGATGCGTACTCATCCACCGATTGACGGATAAGGGCTTCCGACTCGGCATCAACCGACGATGTGGGCTCATCCAATAACAAGAGGTCGGCGTCTTTGAGAAACGCCCTGGCAAGGCAAATCCGCTGTTTCTGCCCGCCGGAGAGCTTCACGCCNNCGCTGTTTCTGCCCGCCGGAGAGGTTGCCTCCCCGTTCATCCAACACGGTGTCATATCTTTCGGGCAGGGCGGCGATGAAATCGTGGGCGTTGGCGAGCTTCGCGGCGGCGATTATCTGGTCCAGCGACGCCGCTTCGTTTCCCATAGCGATGTTCTCACGGACCGTTCCGGGGAATATGAAAGGCTCCTGGGAAACAAGGCCTACCTGGGCCCTGAGCTCTCTGAGCGGCATGCGGGAAATATCCTTCCCCCGGAGCCGTATGGTCCCTCCCCAGGGTTCGTAGAACCTCTGGATGAGCCGGAGGACCGACGTCTTGCCGCCTCCGCTCGGGCCCACGAGCGCCGCTTTCTCTCGCTCTTTGACCCGGAAGCAGGCTCCGTCCAGGACGGTCTTCGGCGGCTCATACCCGAAAGTCACGGAGTCGAATTCGAGCACGCAGTCCCGGGCTTCAGGTCGGGGCTCTAAACCGGTGTCAGAAGACGGCAGGGAGACCGCGTCTTCTGCATCACGCTCCACCGGTATCTGCAATGAGGCCACGAGCCGCCTGCCGGCAGCTAGGTTCTGCTGGATCGCCGCCCAGCTCTGGCCGAGCGAACCGAACACGGCGATGGGAAGGGACGCGAGTTGCATAACGCCTATGGCCTGCCCGACGGTCATCCGGCCCCTTAGAGTCAAGGACGCGGCCACCACGAATACTCCCGCAGAGGAAAGTCCGCGGGTTATGAAGTCGGCCCCTGTCTGGAGGCCCAGCAGCCTCCCTCTCTTCCTGGCGACCTCATACAGCCGGTCAATCGTCCGCCGGACCCGCCCGAGAGCGACCGGTTCCGCATTAAGCGATTTGACCACTACGATCCCGCTCAAAAGCTCCGTGGCAGCAGAAGCGGTATTGGCTGTCTCCAACTGGTACTCATCGCTCACCTTCCCAACCGGCGCGGCGAAACGGGCTCCCACGTGAAGACACAGGCCGGCTACGGCAAAGAGGGCCAGGGCTGTGCCGGGCCCCCAGGCGATGAGGGTTGCGACGCACGACAGGATGAGTCCGACATTGCCGATGAGGCCGTAAAGAGCACTTAAGCCCTGCTTGGCAGTCTCGGTATCATTGACGAGCAACGATACGGCGGTCCCCGTCTTCTTGGTGTGCCAGTAGGAAAGCTCCGCCCTCAGCGCCCTGGACATCACTCTCCTCCGGATGTTTAGCGCCAGGGCCTCCAACGTCCAACTGGACAGGTAGTGAGACAACCCGGCCAGAGCGCCCATGACCGCGGCCATGAGCATGAGGAGTCGCGCAGCTTTCCACACGAGCGCGATGTCTTTCGCTGTAATGGAGTCCGTGAGGACAGCCAAACAGTAGGCTATGCCGGGACCGTAAGCCAGGTTGGCGCAGATGTTGAGGACGATGCAGGTGGCGTAGAGGGGCCAGTAGGCGCCGAGGAACGAAAGGAGGTCCCGGATGTCCTTCCAGGCGCTGGACGCTCTAACCTTATTCTTCCTGTTGTCGTTTCTTGCGACCCGGTTGCTAGCGCCCTGTTCCGTGCTCATCCGGCCATCGCCCCTCCCCCCTCGCCGACGAGGCTCATGTAAACCGACCCGGGCTTGTTAAGTTCCTCATGGGTCCCGCGTTCGACAATGCGGCCCTGGTCCATCACGAGGATGAGGTCTGCCCTTTCGGCTATATCCAACCGGTGACTTGCGACTACACAGGTCTTCCCTTTCATCGCCGAGAGGAGGCTCGACCATATCCTCTCTTCGGACTCTCTGTCCACCGAACTCGTCGGTTCGTCGATGAGTAGGACCGGGCTCCCTCTGAGAAGCGTCCGGGCAATACACAGGCGCTGCCGTTCGCCGCCTGAGAAAGAGCTCCCCCTCTCTGATACGTCGCGGTCCAAACCGGCCTCATCCCGCTCGACGAAGTCCAGGGCGTCGGCGACGGCAAGTGCCCGCCGGAGCTCTTCTCCGGCCGCATCGGGCTTTGCCAGTTCAAGGTTCTCCCTGAGCGAGCCTGAGAAGAGGAAAGGCTCTTGGGGCAGGTACGAAGCCACACTGCGGGCCCACCCCGCCTCATAGTGAAGGTCCCGGTCGCCTATGAAAACGGTGCCCGGAGACGGGCGGTAAAGCCCCGCGAGGACCTTGAGGAGGGTACTCTTTCCGCACCCGCTCTTCCCCGCCAGGACAACAAGAGCCCCCGGCGGTATCTCAACGGAGATCTCCCTTAGGACAGGCGTGCCGTGGACGTATTCGAAGGAGAGGTCCCTGACGGTTATCGAAGGACTTCCGGCGTCCGCAGCGGTATCCGCGGCGGCATCTGCAGCATCTGCGGCGGCACCCGCGGCATCTGCGGCGGCATCCGCGGCATCTGCGGCGGCATCCGCGATATCCCCGGAAGCAGTCACTCCGGCGGCCGCAGCCGGGCCAGTCCGGCGCTCGGCGGAATCCCTCCTAGATTCCCCTTCCACTCGGACAGGGTCCACATCCCGGGGAGCATCGAGGACCTCCGTAACGCGTCGAAAAGCCCCGAGGCTCCTCCGCGCGTTGGCCAAAGACTGCCCCAGACCGGCAAGCGGCCAACTCAGGTAGTTACAAAGTTTTATGAGCGCGAGAATCCCTCCGACCGTGAGCCTGCCTTGTACTGCCATGTAACCGCCGTATCCGAAGGTGACGACAAAGGGCAAGATGGAACCTGTGCCCATCCAGGCGGCGTTAAGCGCAAACACAGATGACATCCTCATGGCGGCCTGCCTGGCGGCGGAGGCCTTCGCGAGGAAGCGCTTTTCAGCCGAATCCTCCGCCAAGAAGGACTTGATCACCTGGACTCCCTCAAGCGTATTTAGGGCTTCGGATGAGACTTGGCCGACGGCCGCCTGGAGCTCCATGGACCGCTTGTTGACCGGCTTCGAGATGGCTCCGCTGACAGCCATTGTAACGGGGCCGGTAAGGGAGCAGGCCAGGGCAACTTGCCAGTTCAGCTTAAGCATGTAGGCGGCAGCCGCCACCGCGCTCAACGCAACTCTGGCTAAGAGGTAGCATTCGGTGATGACCCGCGAGGAGACAGCGATGTCCGATGTCAACCTGGATACCAGGTCGCCCCGGGGGAGCTTCTCAAACTGAAGGAGAGGCATCTCCACCCCTGCGCGGAGTAGGGCCTCTCGTTGCTTGCGGGACAGCTCTTCCACGAGACGGGCCCTCGCCGAAACACCTGCACCGGCAACTACCGCGCTGAAGACCATTGCGGCCAGATAAACGAGGGCCGTCCGCCAAAGAAGAGAGGTGCTGAGGGCCGCGAATGCGTCCAGGAAGCCTTTCAAGGCGAAGGCTTCCAGCACCGGGGAAAGCGATTCAGCCAACAAGAGGAAGCCGAGCACCAGATAGGTCGTAACGGGGCTTTCTATCATTGCTGTAACCCGCCGGAGATCACCGGTCATTGCCGCTTGGGTTTTCATTGGTCAACCCTCGCAAACATCATGGCAATCTACTGGAAACAATTGGTCACATGACATTGTATGGATACTTGAAAGATGAGTCAATTCGGTCAACTGGAGGAGCCTACTGCTTCCCGACGGGTTTTCGACAGACTAGTACGAGCGCGTGGGTCTGGAGCAGCGTTGTTGGGCGCCGGGGGTCTCAACCCGTCCTCAAGGCTTCCAATATCTCCAGCAAAGCCCCGCGCCTACCGCTCCCTTCCGTCTCCGTCTCACCGTATCAAACCGTCTTCAAGAGCTCTCAGTGTCTCCAGAGCGGCGCAGAGGAAAGCGGGCTTGCGGGCAGAATAGAAGAGCGATAGTAGGTGCTGCGCCAGAAGTGGACCATAGGCCCGACCTGGCGCGGCGCGGCTTCGCACCCGTCGTGCTTATTCGACTGGGCTCGCGTGGAAGGATTACAGGGAGGTATCTTATGGCCGGGCAAGGAGAATTTGGCGGCTTTTTCGCCGAGTTCTACGATATACTGCATGCCGGGCTGAGCGACGTTGAAGCGTATGTCCGGTACGCTTCTAAGTATTGCGCGCCGCCAGACCCACGACCAAGCGGCGGCCCTCCGTCGGGCGACACCCGATCCGACATCGTCTCCTCAGGCCCGTCCCAGACAACCCAAGAGCGTTCGAGAATCCTGGAGCTCGGGTCGGGGACCGGACGGATCCTAATCCCGCTGGCCGCAGCCGGTTTCAACGTGACCGGCGTAGACAATTCAGACGACATGATAGCCCTCTGCAAGGATAAACTCAGCCGCGAACCTCTTTCTACGCAGGAACGAACGAGAATCGTCAAAGGCGACGTCGTCGACCTAGACCTAGGAGAGACGTTTGACCTCGTCATTGCCCCCTGTAATCTCCTAAGCTGTGTGACAGGCCCTGGAGAAGCGATCTCCCTTCTCAAGACAGCCAAACGCCACCTCAAGGAGAGCGGGGTGTTCATCCTCGACTGCAGTATCCCGGACGTCCCGCTCATGGTGAACACTCACGGAGTAACCAGGACTTTCGAGTTCACGCACCCGTTGACCGGCACAACCATCATTGATACGTTCACGCCCCGCTATGACTTCGTAAACCAGTTGGAGACCGACCACATAGTCCTCGAAGAGCGTCATGGCGATACGCTCCTTAGGCGGGCAGAGACCACTCAAACACTGGCCTTCTACTTCCCCCGAGAAGTAAGGCTCATGCTGGATACCGCCGGCCTCTTGGTTTTCCACGAGCAAGGCTCGGTTCTCGAGGACATCCCCCTAGACGAAAACGCCGGTGAAATGGTGTTTTTCGCAAGAATGGCCGAAGGCGGTAAGCCCGTGCCTGCTTACTGAACCGGTTGCCAAAGGTCAGCGCAGCACCAACCTGGCGACGAGGACAGGAGGAATCTCGGAAAACCTTCCGTTCCAGGAAATCGGGAGACTGCCCCCGCCGTATTCAGGAGGGAAAGCCCGCTCCTCAATCCCATCCAGGACAAAACCTGCTTTGAACGCTGCCCCTAAGAGCGTAGACAAAGACCGGTGGAAATAGGGATGCGGGACGGGCTGCCCGGGAATGGCCACGCCCAACTGTGTGAACGAGGTCAAGTACCGCGACGTCTTCACGGAATAAGTAGTGACAAGAGTGCCGCCCCGGTCCTCTACCTCGCCCATCATGATGCCGGATGGGTTGTTGAAGCACGGATGCATGATTGAGAAAACAAACCGTCCCTCAGGGCGCAGGAGCACCGCCTAAACAGTCTCTCAATCGCCGGCCACTCGAGGACGTTGACGAAGTCATTCCCTTCTCCCATACGCTCGTCCCAAAACCGGGCGTTCCTTTCCCACGACTGGCGGGCTATGTGGTTATCTTCACAATTCGACACGTCTATTACCTCCAGCATCTAACCTCTGCCCAGGTCATCTATCTGGGCGCCGGAAGAACTCCGCCAGCCCTTCGTGCAGGAAGTACTCCCACCCTGCCTGGCAACTTTCCCGCGTGAAGGCGGGATTGTCCTTTGGGAAAGTCTCTTGTCCCCTGTGGATGAGCCTTAATCTGGTGCCTTCCGGTACCTCATAAATCTCCCAGGTCACTGATGAATCTCCCGGATAACCCCCGTATCGCCACTTGTAGGTGATCTTCCTTTCAGGAACGACTTCGGTCACCTTCCACAGGTGCACGTAGTCTACGCCTTCATGGTGGTGGCTGAACTCGGTTTCAAAGCCCACTTCGGGTCTGAAATCGGTCAACTCCTCGAAGAACCACCGTCGCATCTTCTCGACGTTAGTGATGGCCTCCCAGACCAAAGAGGCGGGAACCTCATAGGTGTGCTCAACGACTATAGGCTCTGTGTTCACACTCATGACCTCTCCTCCCAACCGTGGGTCTAGCTCCTTGATTAACCTAACCGCCAGCGGACGCTTCGTGAGAAACTCCAAACCCGGATCCATTGTGGTGCGAGGATGCTGGTATACGTCTACGCCTATTTGAACCGGCTCGTCGATGACATAGAGGTAGCCCTTCTTGGTCCCGTTGTGTTCGATCTTGCCGTGGTCATCATAGGACAGGACGGTTGGTTGGTGCGAAAACGCTTCAGCCAGTTCCCTCCACTGCGTAATCGTACTGCCCTCGCGCAGTACGGAGAAAACTCTGTCCGAGCCGTGGTACCAAGCATCCGAGGCCATCTTCTTCCCCGACTCATCCGGTTCGCAGCAATCAATCATCTTAGCGCTCCCGCCTCCTGTCCATGCCAATGCTGCCTCTTTTGTACTCCGCTTGGGACCCTGCCGGTTGAGAAGGTCCTTAAATAGGTTCTGAACCGCCGGATTCTATTCCTTGTGCCATCCGCAGAAAGCACGGGATGGCTGAGCAACATTCATCGATTGCTAGATGACTCGTTAGCGACCGGCATAATATGCCAGACAGCCTCTGCCCAACTACCATGCCTTGCTAGATAGGCGCGTCGATTCTGGCATAAATTGCCAGATAGCTCCAGGCCACCTATCATGTTCTGATTGAACACAGCGCTCTAACGGTGAGCCCGGACACAGGGCTCTGAGGATGCCCGGCCCTCCAATGAGACACCCTAATCATGCTTGAGAACGGTGTGAAAGGAGGGTC
>LSQX01405299.1_pt2 | contig 12675 bp, 10 predicted proteins | sample 654561 | NCBI WGS metagenome assembly LSQX01 (sample SAMN04489861, study PRJNA283612) | anaerobic digester metagenome | isolation source: 4 biogas reactors fed with cattle manure at either 37C or 55C with and... | place: Denmark: Kongens Lyngby | collected 2014 | reverse complement strand
AATATACTCTGACCATTTTACAAGGCGATATGGCTCTCATAGAACTCAAAGACCTAAACAAGACATATTTCGGGGCCCAGCCCCTGCATGTGCTCAAAGGCATCAATCTTAGCATAGAAAGAGGCGAATTCGTTTCCATAATGGGCGCCTCAGGCTCCGGAAAGAGCACCCTGCTCAATATTCTTGGAATTTTAGACAATTACGACACCGGGGAATATTATTTAGACGGCAAACTCATCAAAAACCTAAGCGAAACGCGTTCAGCCGATTATCGCAATCGCATGATAGGCTTCGTCTTCCAATCCTACAACCTAATAGGTTTTAAAACAGCCGTCGAAAATGTGGAACTTCCTCTCTATTATCAGGGGATAGGCCGAAGGAAGCGCCACAAAATGGCTATGGAATACCTCGAGCGCATGGGCCTAAGCGCATGGGCAGGACATTTCCCTAATGAAATGTCAGGCGGACAAAAACAGAGGGTGGCAATAGCCAGAGCACTCGTAACCCGTCCCGATATAATTTTGGCGGATGAGCCCACAGGCGCACTTGATTCCAAGACCGGAGCCGAAATAATGGAGCTGTTGTCTGAACTCAACCGCAAAGACAATATGACCATAATAGTGGTCACCCACGAAAGCGGTGTAGCTAATGTAAGCAATAAGATAATCCATATCAAGGATGGTGTTATCGGCTCAATAATAGAGAACACAAAACACGATTCAGTACATTACAGCAATACAGGAGCAATAAAATAAAAGAAAATGCGCGACGCTCTCAAGGAAATATGGAGCACTCTCAGCCATAACAAGCTCCGCACCTCACTCACGGGTTTTGCGGTTGCCTGGGGCATCTTCATGCTGATTGCTCTCTTGGGTGCCGGTAACGGCCTTCTGAATGCCTTTTCGAGCAATATGGCAGAAGTGGAAGTATCTTCTATGGCCATATATCCGGGCAGTATGTCAAAGCCATACGGAGGACTCACAGAAGGCACTCCCATCAGATTCGACATGAAAGATGTGGAGATGCTGAAAAGCAAGGCCTTTGCTGATGTGATAGATGTGGTCAGCCCCAGAATTTACAGCTCGGCAAGCATCAGCTATGGATACGAAAAAGTAACGGCGAATATTGACGGGGCTACCTCCGAACTTAAATCAATCAATAAAATACGCTTGCAGCACGGGCGATTCATAAGTCCTTACGATGAAATGAACAGGGCCAAGGTTATGGTTATAGGCTCCCGTATGGCGGAAACGCTGCTGGGCGGAGATGAAGACAATTTAGATAGGCTCTTAGGCAAGTACGTAAAAGCCAACGGCCTGGCTTTCAAGGTGGTAGGAATAAGCTATACAGATGAGGGCGACAATTCCAATTATTGCTATGCCCCCTTTGCCATAGTACAGTCGATGCGCGGAGGTACCGACAAAATAGACCAAATCATGCTCACTTTCCACGGACTCACCACCAAAAAGCAGAACAGCGATTTCGAGGACCGTATTAAGCGAGCCTTGGCAACGGCCCATCATGCCGACCCTACTGACACTCGGGTAGCCTACATTTGGAACCGTTACTCGGACAATCTCGAAACCAAAACCGCCACGCGTTATCTCAATGTCTCCCTATGGATTTTGGGAATATTCACGCTGATAAGCGGAATAGTGGGCGTATCCAATATTATGCTTATAAGCGTAAAAGAGCGCACTCACGAATTCGGAATCCGCAAAGCAATAGGCGCCAAGCCTTGGGGAATACTGAAATTGATTATAGGCGAAAGCGTTGGAATCACCGCATTCTTCGGCTATATAGGCATGATTCTCGGCCTGATTGCCTGTCAAGTTATGGATAAAACCCTGGCAAGCTCCCCCACCGATTTGGGCTTTGCCAAAATATATATCTTCAAAGATCCTACGGTGGGAATTGATGTAGCTCTTCAAGCCACCCTTCTTCTGATTATAGCCGGCACAATCGCCGGACTTATCCCCGCCTGGAAAGCATCCAGAGTAAAACCCATTGAAGCTCTCCGTGATGAATAAAATCTTCGACTTAGATTATTTGAAAGAGCTTCTCGAAAGCCTTACTCGCAATAGGAGCCGTACCATTCTTACAGGTTTCGGAGTGTTTTGGGGCATTTTCATGCTGCTTTCCCTAAGCGGAGGAGCACAAGGGCTCAAAGACCTTTTGGCCGCCAATTTCGAGGGCTTTGCAAGCAATTCCGGTTTCGTGATAGCCGGCCCCACCACAAAAGCCTACGGAGGTTTCCAAAAGGGACGTATTTGGAATATCACCCTGTCTGACATTGAGGCTATACGCTATCAGGTAAGCGAAGTGGCTACAATCAGTCCTGTCAGCGCAATATGGAGAGTAAATGCAACCCGCAATACGGAATCCTATAGTGATGCATCAATAAAGAGCACAAACCCTGAATATTACGAGATAGAGACCCCTAAAATCAAATATGGCAGGGCTCTGAACGACATGGATGAGCACAACAAAAGCAAAGTTTGTGTAATAGGCCAGCGTGTTTACGAAAATCTCTTCCCGCAAGGAGGAAATCCCTGCGGAGAATTCATCAAGGTGGATGGAGTGAATTATTTGGTGGTTGGCGTTAATATGTCCACAGGTCATATATCGATTGGAGCGCCTGCCGACCGGACCATAAGCATACCTTTCAGTCTTTTCAATAACATTTATGCCAGAGGAGATGTTGTGGATTTGCTGGCCTTCACCGCAAAACCTGGAGCCCGCGTGAAAGACGGACTTGAAAAAGCACGCCTGGTGCTGGCAAGACGCCATGGCATTTCTCCTGATGATAAGCACGCGGTGGAATCCGTAAATGCAGAAGCCATCTTCACCATGATAGATAATCTTATGAAGGGAGTGGACATTCTGATTCTGCTGGTGGGCCTTGGAACCATACTCGCAGGGGCAATCGGAGTCTCCAATATAATGATGGTGACGGTTAAAGAGCGCACCAGCGAAATAGGCATACGAAGGGCGATAGGCGCAACCCCGAAAATGATTCTCGGGCAAATCATCAATGAAAGCATAATACTTACCATAGCAGCCGGACTTTTGGGATTGGTTGCCGCTGTAGGCATTCTATCACTTGCAGAACTGGCCGCCACGAAAGACGGAGTACTCACAGCCCGTTTCCAGATTGACTTCTGGCTGGCAGTAGGCTCGGTTTTGGGACTTGCCGCCTTAGGAGTATTGGCAGGCTTGGCGCCTGCGCTCAGAGCTATGAAAATCAAGCCTGTGGACGCCATGAGAGAGGAATAATATAAAATAAGATATATATGAAAAAGAAGTATTTCACGTACGTTGTTTTTGCTGTTATAGCATTGATTTTTGTAGGGACATTCGTGTACCTGTACCGAAAATCGCGACCAAAGGAAATCGAGTATGAGTCGCATTATACCGCAAGCAAAACGCTGGAAAGATCTACTGTAATCACAGGCAAGATCGTGCCTCGACACGAGGTGAACATAAAACCGCAAATATCCGGCATTATCTCTCATATCTATAAAGAAGCGGGCGAGCAGGTGCAGGAGGGTGAACTTATCGCAAAGGTAAAGGTCATTCCCGAGATGGGTTCGCTCAGCGCAGCTCAAAGCCGCCTGAGACTTGCTGAAATAAATCTTAAGCAGGCGCAGATAAATTTCGACCGTTTGCAGGACCTTTTCGGGAAGAATCTTGTGAGCGCCGAAGAATATGAGCAGTCCGCACAGGCTCTTGCTCAAGCCAAAGAAGAACGGGCATCAGCTCAGGAAAACCTCGAACTTGTAAGGGACGGCGTATCCAAGAGCAATGTCAGCTCTTCCTCCACCCTCATCCGCTCCACCATAAGCGGCCTTATTCTGGATATCCCCATAAAAGTTGGCAACTCCGTCATACTCAGCAACGCCTTCAATGACGGCACCACCATCGCCACCGTTGCCAATATGAACGACCTCATATTCGACGGAAAGATAGACGAAACCGAGGTGGGTCGCATCAGAGAGGGCATGCCTACAAAAATAACCATTGGAGCGCTTCAAAACCTGTCTTTCGATGCTGTATTGGAATACATCTCACCGAAAGCCACCGAAGTCAACGGAGCCAATCAGTTTCAGGTTAAGGCGGCGGTCAGGGTGGCCCCTGATGTAAAAATCCGCTCAGGCTACAGCGCCAATGCTGAAATCGTGCTCGAAAGGGCTGAAAACGTACTTACGGTTCCCGAGAGCGCCATTCATTTCGAAGGAGACAGTTCTTTTGTATATGTGTCTCTTGCCAACAGCACCACTTACGAAAAACGCAAGGTCGAAACAGGCATTTCGGATGGAATCAATATAGAAATAAAGAGCGGTCTTGAGAGCGGCGACAAGGTTCGCGGCAATCAGATTTATAACGAAAAGAAATCGAACGACTAATGAAAAAGATATTACTTGCAATATGCCTGCCCGTCTGCATATCGGCGGCTGCTCAGGAGCATACGGGGCCGTGGAGCCTGCAAGACTGCATTTCTTATGCGCTTGAGCATAATATCAGCGTGAAACAGCAGGGACTTGCCGCTGAGCAGGCTGCGATAGAACTTGAAACGGCCAAATGGGACAGAGCGCCCGGCCTCAGCGGCAACGCATCGCAGAACTTTTCTTTCGGACGCGGACTTGCGGCAGACAACACTTATGTAAACAAGAATACCGCCAGTACCGGTTTCAGTTTGGGTACCAGCGTAAATCTTTTCTCGGGCTTCCGTGCAAGCGAAACCATACGTCTGCGTAATCTCGACCTCCAAAGCGCCAACGCCGAGCTCCTCAGGGCAAAAAACGACATTTCCATGAACGTGGCTCAGGCCTATATGCAGATTCTTTACAATATTGAGATTTTGGGTGTGGCCGAAAGACAAATCGCCATTGACTCCCTGCAGCTGGAACGTCTCAGGCATCTGCTTTCCAACGGAAAAGCTTCGGAAGTGGAAATTTTGCAGCAAAAGGCCAGCATGGAGCAAGACCGATTCACCCTTGTTCAGGCTCAAAACAATCTTTCGCTGGCGATACTTACTCTCACCCAACTGCTCGAACTCCCCTCTCCCGATGGTTTTACGGTGATTCCGCCATCCATGCAAATCGAAACAGGCCTGCTCGAAAATCCGGACAGCATTTTCGTTCATGCAGCCGCTACAAGACCGGAAATCCTATCTGAACAGATAAAGCTGGAAGGTTTTGATGCACAAGTCAAAATTGCGAAAAGCGCTCTCTACCCCTCCTTATCCCTATCTGCGGGCTTAGGTTCTAATTATTATAAGACGGATGGTTATGACATGGGAACTTTCGGCGACCAGATAAAAAATAATTTCAGCCAATATGTGGGGCTTTCTTTGAATATCCCCATCTTCGATAAACTCGCAACTCGAAACTCCATACGCAGCTCGCGGCTTGCACAAAACTCTCAGGCTCTAAAGCTGCAATATGCCAAAAACTCTCTCTATAAAGAGATACAACAGGCCTATCACAATGCGGTAGCGGCAAGAAGCCGCTATTACAGCTCGAAACAGGCAGCAAAAGCAGCGGAGGAATCATTCACTTTAGTTCAGGCCAAATACGAAAGCGGAAAAGCATCCATTACCGAATTCAATGAGAGCAAGAATGCTTCTCTGAAGAGCGAAAGCGACCTTGCCCAGGCCCGTTACGAATGGATGTACCAAGCCAAACTCCTCGATTTTTATAAGGGAATCGAATTTTAATAGACTTTTACAAGCCCCATATTAATGCCCCAGCAGCCGTCCGTAATGATGGGAACGCTCTTGCCGTCAGCATCCGTGATGAAAATAAAGTCATCTACAAAAGTGTGGCTGTGACCTCCGATGACAAGGTCTATACCGCTTACTTGAGGAATAAGAGCCTGATCTTCTTTATAGCCTAAATGACTCAGTAAAATAATCATGTCACATCTCTTCGATTTCTTGAGATGCTCAGCCCACTTGTTTACTACCTCTACATTATCCAATTGGGCTATGCGCTCTGCTATGGGAGCGGAAACCATGGTGGCTATATCGGATTCAAGGCCGATAATGCCTATCTTCATGCCCCCGCGCCTGAAAATTGCATACGGCTGCACATATTGCTGAAGAGTATCGGGAAATTCGCAGTTGGCGCATACGATAGAGCTGTTTATAATGGCAAGCCGCCCTGCTAAGCTTTCTATTCCGTCATCCAACTCATGATTGCCTAAAGCGATACAGTCATAGGCAAAAGCGTTTGCAAGTTTTGCCTCCAACATGCCTTCCATCTGAGTATAATATGAGGTTCCCTGATTAAAGTCACCGGCATGCAGGAGCAGCAGTTTGGAGGCAGGATATTCGGCACGTATGCTGTCCACAAATGCAGCACGCTCTATCACTCCACCGCGAAGTCCGCTTGTAGTGGGCACAGGGTCCATATGGGAATGGGTGTCGTTGCAATGCATTATAAGCAGACGCTCTTTGCCGGAAGGTTTGGCAGAGAGATTCAGCTCTATGGCATCCTCTTCCAAAAGTTTTTTGCCGGAAAGATGCGCCTCGCCCTTTACAATATAGCGCCCGTCTGTAAAGTAATCGACGCTTTTGCCTGCAGCGGTAAGGGCACGCACATCCTCCAAAATCATATCACCTGTTTTTTTATCGGTAATAATCATTTCACGCGCTCCGCGGGCAAGCTTGTAACCATCCCCTCCGTCAACTAAAAAGTCGATTGTGGCAACTCCGTAGATTTTATTGTCATCCAAGGGCTTGCCGCCAATCATTACGCTCCTCAAGCGGCCGTCTTCCACCACCACTCTCGCTCCTGATATACATTGCGGACGGGTTGCGGCCATCTGCTCGAAAACAGCCCTTAGCTCGCGCCCCCCGAGCGAGAGCCAGGTGCCGTAATTTTTAAACGGGAGCATGCTCTGAATATTGTCCAACAAAATGTCCCCTGATGGTATATCCGTGCGTATCCCCCCGAAATTCATTATGGCTACATCCACCTTTTTTCCGGTAAGTTCGGCCACATCTTCAGCTAAATTATCAACTATGAAATTGCTCAGGACGCTTTCGGGTCTGGCAGAAAAAAGGCCGTTTCGAGAATAGCCCACCACCTCTTTCAGGGCAGCCATCTCCGGTTGCACCTCAATTAAAAGAGCCGCCGCCTCAGGGGTGCATCCGTCCTTGAACACACGGCCGTTGGGGGCAGTATAAACCCCTTGCGACACTACGCCAAGGGCTTCAGCTATATTGTCTGCAGTCGGGATGCTTACACCGGTGCGGTGACCGTCCATCTCGAATTGCTCCCAAGAATAGCCCTTGGGGGTGGTAGAACAGGCGCAGACGAGAGCAAGCGCTGTTAAAAATAGCGTTACTTTTGCTTTAACCATTTCCAAAGATCCGCCCATGTGCTTTTCTTGCCGAAAATGAGAATACCCGCCCTGTAAATTTTGGAGGATGCCCATGCAAGCACAATGAAAGTAATCAGCAGCAAAGCTATCGAGAGTATCAGTTCCCAAGTCGGAACCCCGTAAGGAATGCGTGCGAGCATTACTATAGGCGAAGTGAAAGGTATCATGCTACCCCACCAAACCACTTGATTGTAAGGATTCCTCATAGCCATAAGGGCTATAAAGAAGCCGATAAGCAGGGGTATTGTAATCGGCAGCTGCAGCTGATTGCTGTCCGCCTCGTTTTCGACCGCCGCTCCTACTGCGGCAAAAAGCGAAGCATAAAGAAGGTAGCCGAGAATAAAGTAAATGAAGAAAGAAATGATGAGCTGGCCCCATGGGATATTGCCCAATGTTACAAGTATGGTTTTCAATTCATTGCCATCTTCCATGGAGGATACCATTTTTTCCATATCGAATCCCGCTGTGGAACTTGCCATCTCCATAATCTGCTCCTGTCCTGCCGCTCCCTGAGCGCTCTCGAGCAGTTTAGGTCCGAAAGCCGCACCGCCCACGCCCAAAATTACTGCTGTAAGCAGTATCCAAAGAGCGAACTGTGTGAGTGCAACAAGGGCAACGCCTATAATCTTACCGAACATCAAATCGATGCTTTTTACGCTGGATATCAGCACCTCTACCACGCGGGAACTCTTTTCTTCTATTACAGAGATCATTACCATTCCGCTGAACATTGCAACGAAAATATAAATCAGCATGCCGAGAATCATCGAGATAATTATATAAATGCCGGATTCCGAAATGGTTTCCCTGCCATCTTCGCCGATTGTGAATTCCTGCACTTTTATGTCGGCTTTTACGCTGGACATTATTTCATCGAGTCCGTCTATATTGTAAGACCTTATGCGATAATCTTCCACCGCATTGGAGACCTTGCCTGAAAGATTGGCGGCAAAATCCACCCCTGCCGGCTTCTTGCTGAATGTTTGCACACTCACAGATGAGACTGAGTCGATAGGGGAAATCACCACTAAAAGGTCTTTGCCAAGGTCGCTGAGCTGCGCCTTCAGCGAATCCGGTTCCTGCCCGGTATAATCGTAATAATTCGCAGCTTCTCCATTTTCAAGGAAAGGCAGAACTATGCCGCTTTGGTCTATCACCGCAACTTCCTTGGTCTTCTCTTTGGTGTTCATCGTTATGATGGTGGGAAAGAAGCACAGGGCGGCGAAAAGAATCGGCACCACAAATGTAAGTATAATGAAGCTCTTTTTCTTTACACGGGTATTGTATTCGCGGCCTATAACAAGGCCTATCGTTCTGAAATTCATAAGTTTACTCGTCTTTACCGGTTACAAGTTTAATAAAGATATCATTCATGCGGGGCATGAGTTCGCGGTAGCTGTTTACCGTTACTCCCCTGTCGATGAAAGATTTGAGAGTGCTGTTACCATCAGTTTCGCGAGGAAGCACCACTGTGTGGCGGCCATCGGCATCGGTGTATTCCAACTCCACATTGTCGTTGCCGTACTTGCGGCGGATTTCCTGTACATCACCTGATATTACCACACGGCTTTTGTTTATGAGGGCTATATCGTTGCAAAGTTCTTCCACGCTTCCCATATCGTGGGTGGAAAGAATAACAGTGGCTCCCTCATCGCGAAGTCTGAGGACTTCCTTGCGCACAAGTTCGGCGTTTACCGGATCGAAGCCGCTGAAGGGTTCATCAAGTATCATCAGAGAAGGCTTGTGAACAACCGTGGTAATGAATTGGAGCTTTTGAGCCATACCCTTTGAGAGTTCCTCCACCTTCTTGTTCCACCAATCCAGTATCTCAAAGCGCACAAACCAATCTTTGAGAGCTTTCATGGCATCTCCACGGCTCATACCCTTGAGCTGCGCTAAATACATAGCTTGCTCGCCAACCTTCATTTTACGATAGAGGCCGCGCTCTTCAGGCATATAACCGATTTTCTGTACATCCTTCTCACGAATCGGACGGCCTTTGAAGAGAATCTCACCGCTGCTTGGAATTGTAATTAGGTTGATAATTCTGATGAGGGTGGTTTTGCCGGCGCCGTTCGGCCCCAGCAAGCCTGTCACCTTGCCCTCCTGAAAGTCCAAATCAACTCTGTCCAAAGCCACTTTGTCTCCGAAACTTTTGGACACTTTTTTACATTGTATTATTGCCATTCCTTAGCTTTTAAAAATATGAATGCAAATTTAAAAATAATTTATGTAATTTTGTAGTTATATGGCAAAAGGAGGAGCAGATATTGCTGCCTTGTGCAGCCAAATAATTAAAGATGTGCAAAACGGCGTGTTCAGACCCATATACCTTCTTATGGGAGACGAGCCCTACTATCCTGAACTTGTATGCAAGGCAATTATTGATAATTGTCTGAAAGATTTCGAGAAAGACTTTAACGAAACGATATATTACGGCTCAGATGTAACTGTAGAACAGGTGGTTACAACAGCCCGTCGCTTCCCGATGATGGCGGAAAGGCAGCTTGTGGTAGTAAAGGATGCTCAAGCCCTGAATAATATAGAAGAGCTTTCGGTCTACACCTCCGACCCGCTGGACAGCACAGTGCTCGTACTCCTCTTTTACAAGGCCAAGCTCGATAAACGCTATACTCTATATAAAAGCATAGCTAAAAACGGGGTGGTGCTTGACTCTCCCTCCATAAGAGACTATGAGATAGTAAATTGGATTATTTCTTATTACCGCTCACGAGGGCTTCAAATCGAGCCTCAGGCCGCTGCCCTCTTGGGCGAATACTGCGGAACAGAACTTTCAGTACTGGTTGCCGAAACCGATAAACTTCTAAAAAATCTGCCGGTAGGAAGCACTTCGGTAACAGTTCAGGACATCGAAAAAAATGTAGGCATATCCCGCGATTTTTCCATATTCGAGCTTGCCAAAGAACTCTCTGAGCGCAATGCTGCGAGAGCAATGATAATTGCAGGTCATTTGGGAAAGGGGGCTAAATTTGCAATGCCTATGGCAGTAAGCGCCCTTTACACCCATTTCTACCGCATTCTCAAATACCAGGCGTTTCTCAGAACAAATCCACATCCATCACGGGAAGAGGCCGCTGCAGTTTTAGGAGTTAACCCCTATTTCGTGCGTGAGTATAATACTGCTGTACGCAATTATACTTTAAAATCCACTATGGAGATAATTTCCATGCTCTGCGAATATGACTATCTTGGCAAAGGCGGAGACGGGCAGTCAGCTGCACCGGACCAATTCATAGTGGAACTCACTGCTAAAATACTAAACTTATAATGTGGTGCAAATTACGTAAAAAAGAGGTGGCGGATACACCGGAAGAATCGGTGCGCCAATGGTTTATAGAACAGCTGCTGGCTAAAGGAGTGCCGGAGGGGCTAATGAACTGCGAGGTATTCTTGAGGCTTGGCTCCAAGCCTTATAGGGCGGATATTTTAATTTTCGACAGATCCGGCAAGCCCCTTGCCATAGTCGAATGCAAACGCCGGGATGTAAACATCTCTCAAGCTGTTGTAAATCAGGCGCTGCGCTACCATGGTGCACTGGAAGTTGAATTCATCTACCTTACCAACGGAAATAATACTTATATTTACAAAAGACAAGGCCGCGGCTTCGTGCCCTGCGACCAAATGCCTACGTATGAGGAAATGCTATGCCGACAGTAATTTCGCAATATCTGGAAAAAGACATCTTTAAACTTGTCAGCCGTGTTGCAGCTGTGCAGGGTGTTCGCGCCTTTACAATAGGCGGATATGTGCGGGATTGTTTTCTGGGCCGCCCGTCAAATGATATAGATATTGTGGTGGAAGGCAGCGGCATAGACTTCGCCAGAGCTGTCGGAGAAGCTGCAGGCAAGGGGGTTTCCTATTTCAAGAACTTCGGCACTGCCATGATGCATTACGAGGGAGATGAAATAGAATTTGTCGGAGCCAGAAAAGAATCTTACCGAAGAGAATCGCGCAAACCCATAGTGGAAGACGGCACTCTTCGAGATGACCAACTCAGGCGTGATTTCACCATCAATGCAATGGCTTTTTCGCTTAATGAGGATAGTTACGGCGAACTTGTAGATCCTTTCGGAGGTATTAAAGATCTTGCCGCAGGCATCATCCGTACCCCTTTGGACCCTGATACCACCTACTCTGACGATCCTTTGCGTATGCTTCGCGCCATACGCTTTGCCACCAAACTATCAACCCCTGAATTAGAATTCAAGATAGTTGATGATAGCATGGAAAGCATGCGGCGTATGGCAGGAAGGTTAGAGATTCTATCCAAGGAAAGAATTGCGGAGGAACTGAATAAAATGCTCTTGTGTTCTGTTCCCTCAAAGGCTTTCCGCCTTATGGACGAAGCCGGGCTTTTACCTTATATCTTACCGGACCTTTCTGCTTTGAAGGGGCTTGAAATAGTAGATGGAAAAGGTCATAAGGAGATTTTCTCACACACCTTGGCAGTACTTGACAATTTGGCCGAAGCAGATGTGAGCGCTGTTTTTGAAAAGCCGAACAGTTTAGGCTCTACCGGTGGAGAGCCGAAACTCTGGCTGCGCTGGGCCGCCCTTTTGCATGATATCGGCAAGCCGGCAGTGAAAAAATATGTTCCCGGTACCGGTTGGACCTTTCACGGCCACGATTTAGTAAGTTCACGTATGGTTCCCAAGGTTTTCGCCTCGCTGAAGCTCCCCAAGGACGAAAAACTCAGATATGTAAAAAAACTTGTTTGGCTGCACATGCGCCCTATGGCTCTTGTGGATGATGAGGTTTCCGATTCTGCAGTAAGACGCCTGCTCTTTGATGCCGGAGACGATATAGACGACCTTATGCTGCTTTGTCATGCCGACATCACCAGCAAGAATCCCGAAAAAGTGCGCCGTATACATGCCAATTTTGATCTTGTGCAGCAAAAACTGATAGAGGTGGAGGCCAAGGATGCAATCCGGAACTTCAAAAATCCCATAAGCGGCGACTATATAATGGAAATCTACGGAATCGAGCCCTGCAATACCATCGGAGAAATCAAGGAATATGTGAAAAATGCCATACTCGACGGCGAAATAGGCAATAACTTTGAGGAGGCAGAGGTCTTGATGCGCAAAAAAGCCGCCGAACTCGGATTGAAGCCATGCAAATAAACGATTACCTCAAATATATAGAGGGAGTACGCCGCTACTCCCCACGCACTCAGCAGATTTACAGAGATGTTCTGGAAAACTTTTCTGAATGCGGGGAAGCATTGACCACCACAGGCATACGCAATTATGAAGTTTATCT
>LSQX01217466.1_pt1 | contig 12676 bp, 6 predicted proteins | sample 654561 | NCBI WGS metagenome assembly LSQX01 (sample SAMN04489861, study PRJNA283612) | anaerobic digester metagenome | isolation source: 4 biogas reactors fed with cattle manure at either 37C or 55C with and... | place: Denmark: Kongens Lyngby | collected 2014 | reverse complement strand
CTCGACCGGCTTGAACTTTGCAGGTTAATTAACTTCTTCTGTAATTTTTAAATCTTTATTAGTAACTTGCAACACATTAATTTTTTCTTCAGCAATAACATTTTTTAGAGTTAAAAATTAGTAAGCCAGATATAAAAGCGGACTCGAAAGATAATATATAACTAATTTATAACCAGGTTAATGTGGAATTTAAAAAGTATATTGAAACTGGCGGTTGCAGTTATCGTAATGTTGCTGCCAGGTTGTTCTAAGAATGAATCAGGTCGGCCCAACATAATAATTGTCCTGGCCGATGACCAGGGGTGGGGGGACATGGGTTATAACGGCCATCCGATCTTGCAGACTCCCAATTTTGATGATATGGCATCCACCGGATTGCGTTTTGACAGGTTTTATGCTGCTGCACCGGTCTGTTCCCCTACAAGGGGAAGTATCATGACCGGCCGTCATCCCAACCGCTTTGGATGTTTCAGCTGGGGACACACCCTTCGTCCGCAGGAACATACAATTGCTGAAGCTTTAAAGGATGCCGGATATGTAACAGGCCATTTTGGCAAGTGGCATCTTGGACCGGTATATAAAGGGAGTCCGCTGAATCCGGGAGCAAGCGGGTTTGATGAATGGTTATCAGCTCCTAACTTTTTTGAAAATAATCCAATTTTAAGCAGGGAGGGAACAGCGTTACAGACCGAAGGGGAAAGTTCCCTTGTGACCATGGATGCTGCCCTCCGGTTTATTGAAAAACATAAAAATAACCCTCAGCCTTTTTTTGTATATATATGTTTCGGGTCTCCGCACCAGCCACATATAGCTGATGAACGGCATAAATCGCTTTACCCGGACCAGGAGGAAAAGTTTCAAAATTTCTATGGGGAAATAAGCGGAATGGACAATGCAATAGGTAAGTTACGCAGCAAACTTGCTGAAATGGATATAGCTGAAAATACCCTTTTGTGGTATTTAAGCGATAACGGCGGACTGAAAGAAGTGGGATCTGCCGGTGGCAGGGAGTTTAAAGGGTCGATATATGAAGGAGGGCTTCGGGTGCCGGCCATAATCGAATGGCCTGCAGTCATAAGAAAACACAGGACAACCAATTTGCCTTGCAATACTGTGGATATTTATCCTACTCTTCTCGAAATAGCAGAAGCAGAGACCGGTGATCTGCCGGTAACAGACGGCATAAGCCTGACCCCATTGATCAAAGGGAAAAGCCAGGAACGGACTAAACCGATTGGTTTCTGGAAATACCCCGTGGCAGGCAGGATTGTTCCGTCGCATGGGCTGATGTCTCAGTTACTTCAAAAGCAGAAGTCGGGCATTACTGAAGTTGATAATGAAGCGTTGCAATTAGACGCAGACAGAATTACAAACTTTTATCAGGGTGATACATTGCCGGGACATGCTGCCTGGCTTGACTGGCCATATAAGTTACACAGGATTGCTGATGCTGAAAACAGGGTAACAACTGAACTTTATGATCTTGAAAAGGATCCTTACGAAAAAAATAATATCGCCTCTGCTAACAGCCATATGGCAGAAGAAATGTCAGCTCAGCTTGAATCCTGGATGGGCTCCGTTATTTCAAGCCTTAACGGTGATGATTATAAAAACAGCAATTTGGAAAATATTTCCCGGTTCTTTAAACCACCGGCAGAGTATGAAAATGATTTCGGCAAATTCAGGTCCCCTTTGAAGTTTTATGACGGACGAACAGTTAAAACTCCAGGTGAGTGGGCAGAAAGAAGGAAAGAGATCCTGGAAACGTGGCACGGTATGATGGGCCGGTGGCCGGAAATAATAACAGATCAGCCTTTGGAATATCTTGATTCAGTCAGGCGGGAGAATTTTACACAATACAAGGTCCGGTTTCAATGGATGCCCGGAGAAAAAACAGAAGGATACCTGCTGGTACCTGAAGGAGGTGGAAAGAGACCTGCAGTCATAACTGTTTACTATGAACCGGAAACGGCTATAGGGCAGGGCAGTCCGTACCGTGATTTTGCTTATCAGCTTGCCAGACAAGGATTTGTTACCCTTTCAATAGGTACCGCTGAGGCAACAAAAGAGAGAACATATTCCCTCTATTACCCTTCACTTGATAATGCTGAGGTTCAACCATTGTCAATGCTTGGTTATGCTGCTGCCAATGCCTGGAATGTCCTTGCGAAAGTTCCTGCAGTGGACGAGACAAGAATAGGTATTACCGGCCATTCATTCGGAGGCAAATGGTCTATGTTTGCATCCTGCCTCTATGAAAAATTTGCATGTGCAGTCTGGTCAGATCCGGGAATTGTATTTGATGAATCGCGGCCATCTGTAAATTACTGGGAACCCTGGTACCTGGGATATCATAAAAAGCCCTGGAGGCCCCGAGGACTTATTACTGCTGATAATCCTGCCAAAGGGTTATATCCGGAACTTACTGCAAAGGGTTTTGACCTTACAGACCTCCATGCCTTAATGGCGCCAAGGCCGTTTATGGTGTCAGGCGGGTCAGAGGATCCACCGTCACGGTGGATAGCGCTGAATCACAGTATAGCTGTAAATAAGCTGTTGGGTTTCGATGATCGTGTTGCAATGACTAATCGCGTTGTGCACTCACCTGATGAGAGATCAAATGAGCAGATTTACAGTTTTTTTAAGCATTTTTTGAATCCATAATAAATAACATTTTTAATATAAACGAATATGATTGACAGAAGAAGTTTTATAAAGTCAGGTGCAATATCAGGAATTGGTATTGTTACTGCCCCTTCACTTTTTGGGAGTTTAAATGCGCCGGCAGGCCGCAGGGTTGGTATAATTGGCCTTGATACCTCTCATAGTATTGCATTTACCAAAACGTTGAATGCTCCGAATGCCGGTGATAAATACAGTAATTACAAAGTGGTTGCCGCATATCCCAAAGGAAGCCTGGATATAAAATCAAGTGTTGACCGGATTGAGGGATATATCGGGCAGGTAAAGGAGATGGGTGTTGAAATTACAAATTCAATAGATGAATTGATAAATAAAGTTGATGTTGTGCTCCTTGAAACAAATGACGGACGCCGGCATCTGGAACAGGCCCTTCCTGTTTTAAAAGCCGGAAAACGTATGTTTATAGATAAACCTATGGCGGCATCACTTGCCGATAGCCTGGCAATATTTAAAGCCTCCGAAAAATATGGTGTACCTATCTTTTCTGCTTCATCATTGAGGTATATACACGGAATTGACCAGTTGAAAACAGGAGATAAAGGAAAAGTCCTGGGCGCCGAAACATATAGTCCGGCATCTTTGGAGGAGACTCATCCGGATCTTTTCTGGTATGGTATACATGGTGTCGAGACCCTTTTTACCATTATGGGAACCGGCTGCAAAACAGTCACCAGGGCACATACGCCGGGGGCAGATCTGGTTGTAGGCGTTTGGGGTGATAACAGGATAGGAACCTTCAGGGGAATCCGCGAAGGTAAGACAGGTTATGGAGGAAAGGTATATACCGAAAAAGATATAATGGTACTGGGACAATACGCCGGGTATAATCCTCTTCTTGAGGAGATAGTTAAATTTTTTGATACAGGAGTTGTACCATTTGATCCCCGGGAGACAGTAGAAATAATGGCATTTATGGAGGCAGCTGATCTTAGTAAAGCCAAAGGAGGCAAACCGGTCTCCATGGATAAGATATTAAGTAAGGCAGAAAAGACTGCCGGAAAAAAAGCTATTTGATAAATTAATTTCATCTGGTTTTTTTTGCCCTGATGATTTGACTAAATTTGCAGTGGTATTAAAAAATTAAAAGATTAGAAAATGGCATTGGTAACCAGAATACTGAGTAAAATATTAGGAAATAAATCAGAAAGGGATATTAAAGAAATTACACCTTTGCTTGAAAAGGTAAAAGTTGAACACAATCGCCTGAAGAATGTTTCAAATGATGAACTTCGTGATAAAACAGATAAACTGCGTGAGATTGTTAAAAATTATATTAAACAGGAAGAAGACCAGATTGAAGAGCTGACAGCTAAGGCCGAAGATATTGATATTACTGAGAGTGAAGCGTTATATACCCAGATTGACAAACTTGAGGAGAACATATCCGCCAAGATCGAAGAGGTACTCAATGAGATTCTTCCTGAGGCTTTTGCAATAGTCAAAGAGACTGCCAGGAGGTTTTTTGAAAATGAAGAGGTTGTCGTGACCGCAAGGGAGTATGATAAAGATCTGGCTTCACATCGTGACAGTATACTTATTAAAGGCGATAAGGCGATATGGAAAAACAAATGGGTAGCCGGGGGCAATCTTATCACCTGGGACATGGTGCATTATGATGTTCAGCTTATTGGCGGAATAGTGCTTCATCAGGGAACGATTGCAGAGATGGCAACAGGAGAGGGGAAAACCCTGGTGGCTACATTGCCGGTATTTCTGAATGCTTTAGCGGGCAGGGGTGTTCATATTGTTACGGTGAATGATTACCTGTCAAAACGCGATGCCGAATGGATGGGACCGATTTTTGAATTTCACGGACTGACCGTGGATTGTATAGATAAGCATCAGCCAAATTCGGAAGCTCGCAGGAAAGCCTATTATGCAGATATAACATATGGGACTAATAATGAATTCGGGTTTGATTATCTGCGCGATAACATGGCAATTAATCCGGAGGACCTTGTTCAGAGGAAACACCATTATGCTATTGTAGATGAGGTGGATTCAGTATTGATCGATGATGCCCGTACTCCCCTGATAATATCAGGACCGATAGCAAAAGGAGAGCATCAGCAGTTTGAGGAACTGAAAGGATATGTTGAGAGGTTGTACAAAGCACAAAGAGACCTTGTTAACCGGATTTTTATTGATGCTAAGCATTTGCTTACCAAAGAGAATGCAACAGAGGAGGAAAAAAAGGAGGGGGGACTATTACTGCTGAGAGCACATAAGGGACTGCCCAAAAATAAGTCACTGATAAAATTTCTTAGTGAGGAAGGCATGAAGGCAATCATGCAAAAAACTGAGAATTTTTATATGCAGGAGAATAATAAAAATATGCATATTGTTACAGACCCCCTCTATTTTATTATTGAAGAAAAACTTAATTCTGTAGAACTCACAGATAAAGGGATTGATTTGATATCAGGTGGATTCGATGACCCTGATTTTTTTGTATTGCCCGACATGGGAGCGGAAGTTGCAGAACTTGAAAATTCCGGGCTTTCTCATGATGAGCTGCTGGAGAAAAAAGATAATCTGATGCAGAACTATTCTGTGAAGTCAGAAAGGCTCCATACAATAAATCAGTTGTTGAAGGCTTACACTATGTTTGAAAAAGATATAGAGTATGTTGTTATTGACAATAAGGTTAAAATTGTAGATGAGCAAACCGGACGTATAATGGAGGGACGAAGGTACTCGGATGGGCTGCATCAGGCTATTGAAGCCAAGGAACATGTGAAAGTTGAAGCTGCTACCCAGACATTCGCCACCATTACATTACAGAATTATTTCAGGATGTACCATAAGCTTGCCGGTATGACTGGTACTGCTGAAACAGAAGCAGGTGAGTTCTGGGATATTTACAAGCTGGAAGTAGTTGTAATTCCAACTAACCAGCCAGTGGTCAGAGATGACAGGGAGGACCTGGTATATAAGACCAAGCGTGAGAAATATAATTCAGTAATCGATGAGATCGTAAATCTCCACAAAGCAGGAAGGCCTGTTCTTGTGGGGACTACCTCAGTGGAAATTTCCGAGCTGCTGAGCAGGATGTTGAAGATAAGAGGAATAAAACATAATGTCCTGAATGCCAAGTTACATGCCAGGGAAGCAGAGATCGTGGCAGAGGCAGGCCATCCAGGAACTGTTACTATTGCCACTAACATGGCCGGCCGCGGAACAGATATAAAACTGACTCCGGAGGTGAGAAAAGCCGGCGGACTGGCTATTGTTGGTACAGAACGGCATGATTCCAGGAGGGTTGACAGACAGCTCAGGGGAAGGGCAGGAAGACAGGGAGACCCGGGTTCTTCTCAGTTTTATGTATCACTGGAAGATAATCTTATGAGATTGTTCGGATCGGACAGGATCTCAGGGATTATGGATAAACTGGGACTTAAAGAGGGTGAGGTTATTCAGCATTCAATGATCTCTAAATCAATTGAACGTGCGCAGAGAAAAGTTGAAGAAAATAACTTCGGAATACGTAAGAGGCTCCTGGAATATGACGACGTAATGAACTCTCAGAGGGAGGTTATCTATAAAAAGCGGAAACATGCCCTCTTTGGGGAACGGCTTGACATGGATATGCTCAATATGATGTACGATTCTGTGGAAGAGTTGGTTAATGAATATTATGGTACAGACCAGTTCGAGGATTTCAATATTGAGTTAATGAGGCTGCTGTCAATGGAGTCGCCGGTTCCGGAGGAAGATTTCAAAAAATTAAGTGTTGGCGAAATCACTCAGCAGATCTATGATAAGATGATTGAGGGATATAACCGGAAAGTTGAGACCATTGCAAAACAGGCATATCCCGTTATTAAAAATGTATATGAAACAAAATCACAGGTCTATAAAAATATTGTTGTTCCCATATCTGACGGTAAACGGTTATTTCAAATAATTTGTAACCTTGAAAAGGCTTATCAGAATAAAGGAAAGGAATTGGTTAAGTCATACCAGAAACAGATTGTGCTGAATACTATCGATGAAGCATGGAAAGAGCAACTGAGGGAGATGGATGACCTTAAGCAGTCAGTGCAAAATGCCACCTATGAACAGAAGGACCCGTTACTTATCTATAAGTTTGAGTCGTTCAACCTCTTTAAGATGATGTTGACCTCTGTTAATAAGAATGTGGTTTCTACCTTAATGAAGGGGCATATACCAATTCAGAGCCCGGACCAGGTAAAAAATGCAGAAGCCAGGAAAAGAACAGACCTGAGCCGTTATACAACTCAGAAATCGGATCTCCCGGGCGTGGAAAATCCTATGAAGGGAGCTTCAACACAGACACAGGAAAAATCAAGGCCTCAGCCTGTAAGGGTAGAGAAAAAAGTTGGCAGGAATGATTTATGTCCGTGTGGCAGTGGAAAAAAATATAAGCATTGTCATGGGAGAGGCCTGTAGTAATTTCTTATTTGCCAAATAAAAAGCAAGATAATGACAGATTTAATCAGTTTTATTCATTGGAATGTAAGTCCCGAGATATTTAATTTAGGCCCTCTCTCAATTCGATGGTATGGCCTTCTCTTTGCCACAGGATTCCTCATCGGATACTATATTGGCGAAAAGATGTTCCTTTCTGAAAAAGTAAACCAGAAATGGATAGATTCTCTCTTTCTCTATATAATTATTGCAACTATTGTGGGTGCACGCCTGGGCCATGTGTTTTTCTACGGCTGGGATTATTATTCCCAAAACCCGGGAGAGATTATTAAGGTATGGCACGGCGGACTGGCAAGCCATGGGGGCGCCTTAGGGATCATTATTGCTATGTTGCTATATTCTAAGTTGGTCTCTAAACGTAATGTGTTGTGGACGATAGACCGGATTGTTGTTCCGACTGCTCTTGTAGGAGCTTTTATCAGAATGGGAAATTTAATGAATTCAGAGATATACGGTATCCAGACCAGCCTGCCATGGGGATTTATTTTTGAACGTAACGGTGAGACAGTTGCCAAGCATCCGACACAGATATATGAATCCCTTGCTTACCTGTTCTCTTTTGCTGTTTTAATGTTTCTCTACTGGCGTACCCGTTCAAAGAACCGTGAAGGATTGCTGACAGGAGTGTTTTTTGTATTTATTTTTCTGGCAAGGTTTTTAATTGAATTTATAAAGGAAGACCAGGAGGCGTTTGAAGCAGATATGGCTCTGAATATGGGACAATGGCTTAGTGTTCCATTCATTATGACAGGTCTTTTCCTTATATTAAGAGCTTTGAAATTACCGGAGAAAATTTATAGGAATAAGTAACATATTTATTATACTTGTACTGAAAATGGATTACTATTAGGGAATCCGGTTAAAAGCCGGAGCTGTACCCGCAGCTGTAAGCCTTTCATGTTGACGGCACTCTTTGCCACTGTCCCGGAATTTTCAGGGACGGGAAGGCAGCCGTCAATCGGGGCGAGCCAGAAGACCTGCCATTTTCAAATAGCTTTCGGGAATAAGAGCGCCGGTTTTTATACCTGCCCAATTATTTCCCCGTGTTTAATTAATTAAAGGGGAATGAGACAAATTATTACTTTAACTGTCTTTCTGTTAGCATCTCTGCATGGCTATTCTCAAAATGGTGATAACGCTTTATTTGATGTAATAGAGTATATGCCTGCTCCCGGTCAGCATATCAACATCAAAACCATAGGGACTCCTGATGCCGCAGGGGCACTGGCTATAAGTCCGGATAGCCTGGTTTCACTGGGAAGCTTTGGCGGTTATCTGATACTTGGATTTAAAGAAAACTGTCTTAATCATCCTGATAATCCCTATGGAATTGATTTCACTCTCTTTGGAAATGCATTTGCCGGTTCATCTGAGCCCGGAGTGATTTGGGTAATGAAAGATGAGAATGGCAATGGTTTGCCGGATGATGTGTGGTACGAAATTGCAGGGAGCCACTATTTTCATTCAGGAACCGTCAGGGATTATGAAGTCACTTACCTCAAAACCGCGTCCCGCGATGTTTTATGGTACGATAATAAGAACGGTTCAGGGATGATAAAGGCTAATGAGTTTAATCTCCAGGATTATTATCCATCTCCCGAATATTTTCCGGATTATCCCCCTGACTCGGTAACCTTTTCAGGAACATTGCTGGGCGGATCGGTCGATAGTACAAATGTGACGGAAATAATAACCACCCCTCCTGTATTTGGCTATGCAGACTGTCGTCCTTTGAAGCAGGGAATAAGCCTTAAATTGCCGGACAATCCTTATACTTCATCAGTTGAGGGCGCAGGTGGAGATCCGGTTGATATTTCATGGGCAGTGGATAGTGACGGTAACTATGTGGACCTTGATTATATAAATTTTGTAAAGGTTGTTTCAGGGAATATGGCTTCTGCCGGATGGCTGGGAGAGATATCCACTGATATATCTTTTGCGGAAGATGTGGATCCTAATGCCGCTGTCACGGGTAAAGAGAATATACTTGTTGTTTATCCACATTCTGACCGGATCATAGCAGGCGGACAAATGAAGGTAGAAGCCTGTTGGTTTGAAAATGGCAGGAAACAGAACCGGGAGATCAGTTATTCTTCAGATGATACAAATATATTGACGGTTGACAATGAAGGGCTGATTAGCGCCGGGAACAGCGGAAGTGCCCAAATTAATATATCTGTATTTGATGAGCTCTCTGCTTCTGTTATTAACGTAGTTGTTCCCGGTACAATAGAAATAAAATCAGATCTGTCTGCTCTTTTCCCCGGTGATACAGTTTTATTATCGGCTGAGGTGTTTGATAATCTGGGAGCCTTACTTGATATTCCTGTAATATTTGAAGCTGCTGACACTATTGCAGGTAAGGTGTTTAAAAGTGGCAACAGATATTTTTTTAATGCAATCCGGCCCGGAGAAACAATAGTGAGGTGCTTTGTTGAGAATTTTTCGGTGGAACAATATTTAACATTCAATGTCAGACCATCTGATATTAATATGAAGGTTTATATGTCAGTAAAAACCGAAGATGAAAACCTGCTGCCTTTTCAGTGGATCGAAACCGGTTATACTGATCTGAACCAGGTGGTAAGAGAGCGTAACAATGATTACTCAGGTATTGATAAGCTAACCCTGTTCCATGCCCTTGCTGCCGGACTTAAAAAGGCCGGAGTAAATTTTGACTTCCTCGATGACGAACATTCCGGAGGAAGCCTGTATCTCTATTCAGTTGAGAATGACGGATTATTCACCTATGGATGGGGTGGAAAGACTGATCCTGAGATATTTGCCAGGGCATGGATCGCCCGTCTGAATGACAGTCATTATTTGAATTCATTTGATGAAATAGCAATTTCAGAAGGTGATACTATCGATTTATACAATGTGTATAATATTACAAATCCATGGTATTACAAGCGACTGCTTGCAAGTGAGGATTCAGCATCAGTGAATGAAGAGATTGAGGTGTTGCTGGAACAGGCGGAATGTAAATTTGAGAATGGATTAATTGCCGAATCGGCCTTTTCTCCTGTGGCAAATGGCGAGATCATTGCCGGCAGCAGCTTTTATACCGGAGATGACGGTACAGCTCTTTTTTTGACCGGAAGCAGTCTGCCCTTGATTGTCTCTTCGGGTAACAATGCTGTTTTAATTTTAAAAAGGGTTACGACAGGGGTGACCACTCCATCCGGATCATCCAACAGCTTCACCGTCTATCCTAATCCTTTTAATAATGTGCTGACTGTTAAAGGTAACGGAGCGGCAGGATTCACAATTCTGCTTTCCGGCGAGACGGGAAGGATCCTTATTAATGAAAGAAGTTTCTCTTCTTTATATAACCTGAATGCCGGAGATCTTGCCTCCGGATCTTATATCCTTGTTATTATTGGTGAAGAGGGAATGGAAACCTTTAAATTGATTAAGAAATGAGGTTGTTGGCTATAATGTTTTTAGTGGCTTCTGTTTGTTTTGCTGTCAGGTCAGGCGGACAGGAGATAACTGACACAATTAATATCAGGGAGGTGAAGGTAATTGCATCAGGCAGAATAGAGGATGCCGGGGTAAAGGTTACCCGTACTGATTCTATGGCCAGGGCAAACACATTGACTACTGATCTTTCGGAGTTAATCTCCGGGTACTCACCTGTTTTTATAAAATCATATGGCAGAGGTTCTCCCGCAACAGCGAGCTTCAGGGGCACCTCATCGGCCCATACCCAGATTCTATGGAACGGCATGAATTTAAACTCCCCTATGCGGGGGATGGCCGACCTGTCATTGCTGCCTGTTTTTTTTACTGATGATGTTTACCTGCTTCATGGCAGCAGTTCGATGATAAACGGGAGCGGTGCCTTAGGGGGCAGCATAAATATGGTGAATAATCCCGACTGGTCGTCAGGATTAAAGATAAATACTTTAATTGAAAGAGGATCTTTTAATACAGGGAAAGCCTTTTTTCAACTGAACCTGGGGAGTAACAGGTTTAATCTGAATACCAGGATTTTTAATGAGTCATCGCAAAATGATTTTCCCTTTTATAACAGCGGTGTAATTCCTCACCGCAGGGATACACTGAAAAATGCTGATTATTCGAAAACCGGACTGCTGCAGGAAATTTATTACAGAAGTAATCCCGAAAATATAATGATCCTGAGGTTCTGGTACCAGGACAGCAGGAGGAATTTGCCCCAGCTGATGTCTTATGAAGGAAGTGAAAGGGAAGAATATCTTAATGATGAGCAATACAGAGGCCAGTTTGAATGGAAGAAGTATTCAGATAAGCTGAATTATCAGTTTTTCACCGGATTTAATTCGGGCAGCCTTGATTATTATCGGGCAACTCCCGAATTTGATTTTATTAATGAAGAGTCTGAAAGCAGGGAAACCAGTGTGTCAAATTATCTCAGAATTAATAAATCAATTGATGATAAGTATCATTTTGCTGCCGTGGTTAATGCCAATTATCATAAGGTTAAAGCGTCTGACCGGATCAGGAGCAGCGGTTATCAGCAGGACCGGCTTGAGGGAGGGGTATTGATTAATATTCAATCACAACCGTCAGACCGCCTTAAAGGATTTGCCCTTATGCGTTCGGAATTTTATGACAATCAGGTTATTTATTTTATTCCTGCTGCCGGAATTGAGTGGCAGGTTTTCAGAGGCCTTCCAATATGTATGCTGGTTAATGCCGGCAGAAATTATCATAAACCGGCCCTGAATGATCTCTACTGGTTCCCCGGTGGAAATCCTGAGCTGCTTCCGGAAGATGGTTACTCGGGCGACATAACCCTGTCGGGTGATTTTGATTTGGGAAAAGTATCCTTTAAGAATGAGATAACTTCATATGTTTCGAAAATAAATAACTGGATAATCTGGCAGCCGGCATCAAATGGCGCTTACTATCAGGAGGCAGGAAATGTGAAAAATGTTCTTTCGAAAGGTATTGAATATCAGTTTTCTGCTGTCGTTGACTGGAACAGGATAAGTTTCAGGTCAGGGGGAAATTATGCCTATACCCATACTGCCAATGTGGATGCAATGCATTCGGCCGACAGGTCGAGGGGCAAGCAGCTGGTTTATATACCTAAACATAAAGGGAATTTTTTTATTAGCGCCGGATGGCAAAAATTTACAGTAAGATACGACCTTAATGCTGTTGGGAAAAGATATACTAAATCAAGTAATCAGGAATCTGACTTTGAAAAAGTACTGAATCCTTATATGCTTGGAAAAATAACGATTGANNNNAAATTCAGGCTGAATTTTAAGTTCACTGCAGAAAACCTTTTCGATGTAAATTATCAGAATATTTTATGGAGGCCGATGCCGGGAAGGTTTTATGGTATTTCGATTGGAATAAAATATAATGGGAGGCTGAAGCAATCCGTCGGCTAAAGCTGACGGCAATGGATAGGGCACTGATGTTGCTGATATGGTAGTTTGTGGTTCATTGCTTTATCCCTTGCCGTTCGCTTGAGCGAACGGATGCTGTCAATAGCAGGGTTTGAGTTTATTAGCAGCGCCTT
>LSQX01086471.1_pt1 | contig 12676 bp, 9 predicted proteins | sample 654561 | NCBI WGS metagenome assembly LSQX01 (sample SAMN04489861, study PRJNA283612) | anaerobic digester metagenome | isolation source: 4 biogas reactors fed with cattle manure at either 37C or 55C with and... | place: Denmark: Kongens Lyngby | collected 2014 | reverse complement strand
AGTTCAATATGTCTTTTCATAATACCTAAAGGTATCTATCAAGGCTCTGCTTGTCAACTCGAACCTATTGTGATAGTTTGCATTGTATGGATGAAATGCTAACGTTTCTGGAAGAAAAGACTGTACGGATACTAACACGACACAAGGCTCAAAAAGCCTACGAGCTTGCCAACAAGAAGCCTCGCACCGTTATGGGCGAAATAAAAGGGTGGGCTGATGCCCTTGTCTTTGCTGTATTTGCAGTCCTTCTGATAAACCAGTATATCTTCCAACTCTTCCTTATTCCGTCTCCTTCCATGGTTTCAACCATGAATGTCGGGGACCGCGTCTTTGTAAGCAAGACCATCTACGGCATTGAGGTCTATCCTGGAGGGCCTAAGATTCTGAGCAAGAACCGTCAGGTCCAGCGTGACGACATCATCACTTTCTACAACCCGGAATATGATTCGAAGGGTCCTTTCTTCGATATTCTCTCACAGGTCCTCTATATGGGCACCTTTTCCCTGGTCAACATCGATAAGAATGATGACGGGTCGGTTGCCGAGCGGCTCTATGTAAAACGTGCGATTGGCTTTCCCGGGGAAGTTGTCCGATTCAGTGAGGGCAATGCAGAGATCAGGAAGGCTGGTTCGGTTGATTTCGTACCGGAAGAGAGCTTCCGCCATGATCTGGACCTGGTGGAGGGGCCTCATCGTAGTGTATCCCCGTCAGACTATCCTGGGATCAAGGCTTGGGGATCTCTTTTCGGCTACAAGGAAGTTTCCGTTCCTGCACAAAACGCTCCATCCTATCTCGCTTCTGCCTATGCTACGGTGCAGGACGACAACTACCCTGATGACATGTATCAGTTTGAAGCCTCACGTACTAGGACTAAAAACTTATTCGATCCGAGCAATTTCTCCTACCGTAGCGAAAGCGCACGCTACCGCAATGGCACCTATATCCCCACTGGAAGGGTCCTCCCCCTGGGGGATAACCGGGACAATTCCCGAGACGGGCGTTATTTCGGCCCCGTCCTGCAGAAAAAGATCAACGGCAGCGTACGTTTCCGATTCTGGCCTTTCAAAAGCATAGGCTTCCTAGGTAACAAGTAGTGCCATATCATTGTTTCGGTCCAAAGCTTCCTAAACCTTTAGCTCTCTATATCCACATTCCTTTCTGTACGACCTGCTGCTCTTACTGCGCCTTCTATTCAGAGGAGGAGGCGAGTTGGTTGCCTTACAGGAAGAAGTACATGCAGCGCCTTGAAACCGAATTGGAAGGGATAGTCTCTTCTCTCGACGAAGGTTTCTCTACCATTTTCATAGGCGGTGGCAACCCCGGCTGTCTCACCTACACGCAGCTTGCCAGCCTGCTCAGCCTTGCACAAAGCAAAGGCAGAAGTGCGGAGTGCACTATAGAGATGAACCCGGAGACCTTTGACAGGTCCTTGTTTCCCCTGTTTGAGCACTCGCTGGTCACTAGGGTAAGCATGGGGATACAGAGTATGGACGATAAGGTTTTATCCACCCTCGGGCGCAATGCACGAAAAGAGGATAACCTTAGGGCGATCGCACTTGCAAAGGAAGCAAGACAGACCTATGGGATTGAACTCTCCTTTGACCTGATGCTCTGCCTTCCGGGACAGAGCCTGGAAATGGCCATCGCCGATATCGACCTGATAATGAGTTTGGCCGACCCCTCTCACATCAGCCTCTACTGCCTGACAGTGGAGGAGGGAACCGAACTTTCCGAAAAGGTATCAGCAGGAGAGCTCCCTGTCTTGGATGAAGATGGCCAGGAAGCATTCCTCTGGGGAGTCTGGGACCATCTTAAAGGTCTGGGATTCAGGCACTACGAGGTCTCGAACTTTGCCCGAAACGACAGGCTTTGCAAACATAACCTGACATACTGGAACCTTGACAGTTATCTTGGCCTTGGTTCGAGTGCGGTATCCGCCCTGCGTGATGGTGTTGCGTTACAACATTTCAGCCAGAACCAAGCTCTCTTTGCTTACTCACAGGGAATCCCTTTTACCGGGTACGGCACAGAGGACCTCACACAATCCGAGCATCTGGAAGAGTTCCTGATGATGGCCTTACGAACCGATACAGGTATTGACAAAGCGTTATTTTTTGAGCGTTTTTCACTCACTTTTGACAATAAATTCTCATCGGTAATAGATTCATTGGATCCTTCTTGGTATGTATCTTCAGAACAAAGTTTCTCACTGACAGAAGTTGGCTTCATGGTCCTTGATGAAGTGGTAATCCGATTCGCAATGGCGGTTTTGTAATTCACTTTCTTGGATATTTCCTGTAACAAGTACAGATCGTTATTATTACTCTTATGATAACAATACAGAATCTGACTTGACGGACGACATATTGGTGTTAGCTGATAAGTTTTGGGAACGCATACACATAAATGTCCGTCAATATGATAAGGATGGAGTGGAGTTACCCTAGACTATGCAGGCTTTCGCGATCAGATACAAACCCGTATTGTCTTGTTCGACTAAAACAAACTTTTTTACAGGTACAGATGTCTTATAGGAATTTATACTTTCTCTAATTCCTTGTTAGTTCTTTAAAAGCATAGGCTGCTATATTTTTATTAAACGTATCCCCTCTGGGAGTAAGGACATTAGGATTTTTGCCATCTTCGATCGAAGTTGGAAAGGGTTCTGGAATCGCTGAAGAACGGCCTTCAGTTTTGCGACTACTTGACCGGCATGTACCGCTGTGGTAGTCTGAATGAGTTGCATTCGTGCACGTATTCTACACATTATAAGAGGTTCAAAATATGTCCGGCCATAGCAAATGGGCTACTATCAAACACAAAAAGGGTCTTGCTGACGCAAAGCGCGGCCAGAAATTCACCAAACTGATTAAAGAAATTTCAGTTGCGGCAAAGATGGGAGGTCCTGACCCTGAATCAAATGCTAGACTACGTACAGCCATGCTTAAGGCACGTACTGAAAACATGCCTAAGGACAATATCGAACGGGCCATTAAGAAGGGTTCGGGAGAGATGGATGCCTCTGTATTCTACGAGCTTACCTATGAAGGATATGCTCCAGGCGGCGTCGCCCTCATAATCGACACCCTCACAGACAATAAGAATCGTACTGCCAGTGATGTGCGAAGCACCCTTACCAAGTCCGGGGGTACCCTTGGTGCATCCGGTTGTGTTTCATACATGTTCCAGACAAAAGGCATAATCGCATACGATGCCAACAAATATACTGAAGAACAGATTTTCGAAGTTGCTCTTGAAAACGGAGCGGACGATGTTACTTCCAGTGATGACATCATCGAGGTGCTTACCGCTCCAAATGACTATGCAAACGTCTTGGAAGCACTTCAGGAAGCTGGATTTGAACAGGAGAGTGCAGAGATCGCCAAGGTTGCCGACCAGAATGTCACCCTTGATGCTGAGAAAGCCCGCAAGGTTCTCAAAATTATAGACAAGCTCGAAGAACTTGATGATGTTCAGCAGGTTTCCACCAATCTGGAGCTTCCCGATGATTTTGAGGATGGAGAAGAGTAGCCCGTGCTAATCCTAGGTATCGATCCAGGATATGCTAAGACAGGCTGGGGTGTTGTCCAGTCAAATGGACAACTCAACCGGCCTGTTTCTTTTGGTGTCATAAACACCTTGCCCTCCATGGCTGACAATGACCGGATTCATTTCATTGCGAAGTCAATCGGAGAGATCGCTGTTTCCCAGAAGGTTGAAGTTTGCAGCATGGAGGATATTTTCTTTACCAAGAACATCAGTTCTGCCATAAATGTTGCAAAAGTTATCGGAGCTGCTGTACACCAGCTATCCTTGCTCTCTATTGAAGTCAAACTCTTCAGCCCCATGACCATAAAAAGTGCTGTTACCGGGTATGGAGGGGCGGATAAGGCTCAGGTCCAGGAGATGGTTCGTCTCCTGCTGGGTCTTCAGACAATACCTAAACCCGACCATAGCGCTGATGCTCTTGCAGCAGCGCTCTGTTATGGGGTTTTTCATGCCACACAGTCGAGGATGAACAACATATGATCCATGCAATTATCGGAGATATCGTCTCCATTAGTGAAACGGTTGTTGTCTTGCGTTGCAATGACATTGAGTACTCGCTGAATGTGTCAGCCCAGACAGCAAGCCGCTTGAGCCAGCTCACAGGTGATGACCGCCTGGGATTGCGCCTGCTTACCACCCTGATTCACAGGGAGGACAGCATGACCTTGTTTGGATTTTTTGATGAGGCGGAAAGGGAAGCCTTCAAACAGCTTCAGACAGTCTCGGGCATAGGAGCCAAGCAAGCACTGCGAATTCTTTCAGGCATCAGCGTGAAGCATTTGGCTGAAGCATTGGATAGTGGTAATGTGAAGCTTCTTGCAACCATACCTGGTGTAGGGCCAAAGACCAGCCAGAAAATGATCCTTGCCCTGCGCAATGTCCTGGTCCTGGATGATGAGACAGCTCCCGCGCCTTCATCAAGCAAGAAGATTGCTTTACGGGAGTGGGGAGACATACTCAATGCCCTTGTGGATATGGGCTATGATCGACGGAAAGTGGAAGAGATAGTAGAAAAACTGGTTACAGAGAAACAAGAAGAGCTTGTTGGCCTCAGTCACCACGAAACGGAAGAGTTCATTTTCCGAAGTGCAATCATCGCACTGGGGTAACAGATGGATAGTATTGAAACCAATATGAGTGAACTTGATGCCCTGCAGCACAGCTCAGTAGTCTCAACCGCCTTTCAGCAGGATGCGGACAAACAGGAGAACATCCTCAGGCCCAAGATGCTGTGTGACTTCCAAGGACAACAGCGGCTGAAGGAAAATCTCGCTGTCTTCGTGCAGGCAGCAAAGGGAAGGGGAGAGCCCATCGACCACACCTTCCTCATCGGCCCCCCAGGACTTGGGAAAACCACCTTGGCCTCGATCATCGCCAATGAGATGGGTGCGGAGATCCGCATGACCAGCGCCCCTGCTCTGGACAAGCCGAAGGACCTCGCAGGCATCCTAACCAATGTGACGGAGAACTCCGTATTCTTCATAGACGAGATACACCGGCTCAAGCCTGCCTTGGAAGAGATGCTCTATATTGCAATGGAGGATTTTGAGATCGACTGGGTCATCGGACAGGGTCCCGCTGCACGTACCATGCGCATCCCGCTTCCACGGTTTACCCTCATTGGGGCAACGACCAAGGCAGGGTCCGTCTCCAGTCCTCTCGCATCAAGGTTCGGCATCACAGCCCATATCCAATTCTACAATGAAAAGGAACTTGCCCAGATCATCGAGCGGTCGGCCCAGATCATGGATATCAATATTGAGAAAAAAGCCATCATCCAGCTGGCAAAATGCAGTAGGGGAACTCCCAGGATTGCAAACCGCCTGCTGAAGCGATTGAGGGACTTTGCCTCTGTCATGGGTGATGGCAACATTACCATTGAAATTGTAGACCATGGTCTTGAAAGGCTGGGCATCGATACGAAAGGCCTGGAGACCCAGGACAGGAACATTCTCAGGACCATCATTGAATTCTATGACGGGGGGCCGGTCGGTGCCGAAACCCTCTCCATCTCCGTCGGAGAAGCCATAGAATCCTTGGAGGACTTCTACGAACCCTACCTGATCCAGAAGGGGTACCTCAAACGCACGCCCCGCGGAAGAATGACGACCAAGAAAGCTTACGACTTGCTGGGCCTCCCATGCAAAAGGAATATGGATGACGATCAAGGAATACTCTTTTAACCTACCTGAGGAACTAATCGCTCAGAGCCCCTCTGACAAACGTGGCTCCGACAGGCTTATGGTAGTGAACAGGGCAACAGGCGCTGTTGTCGACTCAGAGATGTCCGATTTTGTACGATATCTTGAGAAAGACAGCATTCTGGTTGTTAACAACAGTAAGGTACGCAAGGCCCGCCTCTATGCGACAAGCGAGACAGGCGGTACGGTTGAGTTTCTTTTTTTGGAAGAGAATATCGATGGAAGCTGGCAGGCAATGGTTACAAAAGCCAAAAGACAACATGTCGGCAAACGCTATACCTTCGGAGCCGGGCCTTTGCTGTTCCATGCAGAGATCATCTCTGAAAACGAAGACGGCACGAGGACCGTCCGTTTCCAGGAGGAGATAACCGAGCAATTTTTCCAGAAGCTCGGCCACGTCCCCCTTCCACCCTATATCAAAAGGGATGATGATTTCCAGGATGAGAGCCGCTACCAGACCGTCTACGCAGTCAATGAAGGTTCGGTTGCAGCTCCGACTGCAGGCTTGCACTTCACTGACAAGATCTTGGCAAGCATTGAAGAGAAAGGGTGCACTATCGTACCCATTACCCTTCATGTGGGACCTGGAACCTTCTTGCCTGTGCGAACAGAGAATCTAGATGACCACCACATGCACTATGAACGGTTCGAGATAAGTGCAGAGAGTGCAAAGCTCATCAATGATGCCAAACAAGCCGGAAGGCCGATAGTCGCTACAGGAACTACAAGCGTCAGGACATTGGAAAGCGCCTATGATGAAGAAACGGGAAAAATCCAACCAGGCTTGAACAGGACCAACCTTTTCATCAAACCGGGGTACGAATGGAAAATCGTCGACCAGCTGCTGACGAATTTTCATACTCCGGAGTCAACCTTATTGGTATTGGTATCGACTTTTGCAGGAAAAACGCTCATCGACAGAGCTTACCGGCATGCTATCGACGAGCGTTATAGTTTCTTCAGTTATGGGGACGCCATGTTTATTCGGTAAACAATATCTTCTGGATCTCCAGGGCGATCTCTTCTTTGCTCTTCATCCCATCCAGACGGTAAAATCTCACCTCTTCCGGCAGATCGCTGAACAGTTGTTCGTAATTCGACTTGACCTTCTCCAGAAAGTCATGACGGTCGAACAGTTCGGAATTCCCCCCTCTCGATGCAATGCGCCTGATACACTCATCAACCGGAGTATCAATGAAAAACAGATGGCGTGGGGCTGGAAACTGATTGAGTTCGCGCACCTTCTCAATCGGACACTCCACACCCTGGTATGCTAGGGAGGAGTAGATGTACCGATCCAGGATGACGAGCTTCCCTTCCTCCATCTCATTGACCATGCCATATATCGGATTATAAAGATGATCCTCCCTGTCGGCGGCATACAGCATCGCCAGAGCGAGAGGGGTCGTTACTATCTGTTTCTTCAGCACAGCCCTGACAAGACGCCCTATGGGCTTGTCCGTAGGCTCGAACGTGGCACGGCATGCTCTGAGTTCCTTGTCGCACTTTTCTGCCAACAACTGCATCTGTGTGGTGGTACCAGCACCATCAAGTCCTTCAAAAACTACAAGATTCTCAAATATTGATGACATTACACTTCTCCTTACACACCCTTATGGTACTCTAAAGTTGTTGGAGCGTAAATCGGTTTTATCATAAAGAGATGACATAACACGCCTCTGATGTCACCATAAGTGGTGGCAAAGATGTGACAATAGGGTATACTAGTCGAAAGGTTTTAACAGGTGAGATATCATACTACGTTCAAAGACATAGCAGTTTCCATCCTAGTGGTATTGGCTTGTACAGGCATCTGTCTCTACGGGATGCTTTTTTTCAGTGTGATCAATCCAGCTCAACCTTTTGCAGATTTCCTTGTTGCAAAGCTAGACAGGGGCTCTTCCCTCTCTTTCAGGGCAGAAAGCCTCAGCAGATCTTTTTTTAAGGAGATAGAGCTTCATGAAGTATCACTCTCCCTTGATGACAAAACCCCATTAGTCACCGATTCCCTGATCTTGGATTCCGGAGTGGGAGAGCTCTTGCTCTCCTTCTTTGGCAGGACACATACGTTCAACCTAACCTTGGATACCCCTACCATTGATATCTCCATGGCCCAGATCGAGTCCCTCGGTCGTGAAACCGGAGGGGGAGACTCCTCCCTACTCACCACTTGGCTAGCAAGGAACTCTTTGGGCTTGAAAACCATTGCGCTTAATGCGAGCTTTACAGGGCCTTCATATTCGGCATCCATGCACCATGCTGACATCTCCCTTTCCCTGGGTACCGACCTCAAGCTTTCATCCTTCAAAGGAAGCATGGAAAGGGCCGAGGCAAGCATGGCCCAAGGAGATGTGAAGCTTCAGGATATCCGCATGGAGATCGACCCATCCCTCCTGGTAAATGCTGAGGCAAGCGGAGGGGAGCTCTTGTTTGCAGGGACCGGAGCAAGTTTCGAACAACTTGCCCTTGCAAGCCGACTCTCCTCTTTGGATGTGACGACAGGAAAGCTGGGCATCGATTTTTCACTTGCCAACCTCAAGGTAGACCATCCCATGGTCACGGCCTCCGTTCCAAAACTTTCCTCGCACATAACAGTAGAAGATCTTACTTTTATCTCCTTGGAAGCATCCTATGACCTGCTCGACCTCAGGGCAGCTGATTTTACCTTGCTTTCACCCACTTCCACCATCAATTTGAAGCAGGAAGATTCTTCCCTTTTGCTGAGCTTCGCAACAAGGGAAGGTTCTCCCCTTACCGTACAAAAAGAGGGGTTTGCCCCCTTGCTGACCGACACGCTCACAGGCTCCGCACAGCTTGAGAATAGTGGAGAGCTCTATGCCAGGCTCTCCCTCAGGGATGTGCAGGCAAAGGTCGGTGAGGCGGCATTCACTCTTCAGCAGGTGCAGCTCTTTGCAGAGGCCTTCCTGGAAGAAGGTGGTATTGATAACGTTTCAGTCTCCTTGGAGTCAGAAGCTTCGGCTCTCTTTGAAAAGGCCGGCATAGAGCTCTCTTCCCCCCTGACAGCATCGTTGCTCCTCTCTGACAGTTTTACGACACTATCGAGTTCCCTCTCCCTGTCGGCTCTGAGCTCTCCTCTGATAGGTGAGCCTTTCTCCAGCGCTGTCGCTTTTCAACAAAACCTCCAAGGGTCACAGATCCAAGCAAGACTCTCCTATAAGAACCAACTGATGCTCAACGCCCTGTATGACCTGCCCAAGGGTGAGGTCGGGACATTCTCCATCCAAGGAAGAATGCAAGACTTCACCATAGGCATAGCAGAACCGACCCTTGAGCGGTATGCACCGTTTCTCAAACCTTATTATTCCGATACGACGCGTCTTACAGGAAACCTCTCATTTCAATCGAAACAAGGTACCGGTACAATCCTCGGGTTTGACGGCACACTATCCAGTGACCTTGTCCTCTTTGACGTCTCTCTTGGAAACAGGACCCTCGATGCTGGCTTCACTGTCCTTGCCGGCATAGAGGGAGACTCTGTAGTGGTGGATTCACTGAACCTCTTTACTTCGGACCTTCGCCTTGCATACAGCGGGTCAACTGAGTTGAACTACTGGTTACCCTCAGGTGAGCTGCAGCTGTTTGATACCAATGAAGGATCCCTGCTCTTCACAGCCAGCTTTTCGCCGCTTCCCCCAAACCAGTACCGTTATGCGCTTACCACACCCATGGTTCCATCCCTGAACCTGGAGGGGATCATTGCACGTGAAGGGCTGAAGGACCTTACAAGCTCCGCATCCTTCTCCATATTCGGAAAGGACTACCCCCTGGAATTCACCTTTCTCACTCCCACGCTTCAGCTGGAGCTACAGAGCGAAGATGCGCTTTTACTGCAAGCCTACCTTGCACCTCCATACAGGGCGAGCCTGGTTGCTAAGGATTTGGTAATGCCCAAAGTCGGTCTCTTCAACGACTCCCCCTTGAACGGGGAAATACTTCTTCAGTTCAACACCCTCAATGAGTGGAAACTGGAAGCTAAGGATTTCAGCTTGGATTCCCTGTTGTTCAACGGCCTCGAATATACCCTGGCAGGCTCCATGTTCGTTTATCCTTCCTCACTTAAGACATCGGGCTTCACTTTGAGTCAGGGTCCCTCACAGTTTGACATCGCCTTGGATTATCAGGGTAGTGAGATGATCAAGATGTTTCAGGCTGGAGGCCTGGTACCTTTCAGCTTCACTTTCATCCTCTCAGAAGAGGACGAGCCTAAAATCTCCCTTGCTCTGTTGGGAAGCCATGAGAGGGTAGAGGCTCTGGCTGAATTGAATCAGGTGAGTCTGCAGCGGTTCTTTACCCCACTGTCGGATGGCAAGCTTGATTTCACAGCATACGGGCATACCGATTTCAAGAAAAAAGTAAGTATGGACGGGAAGCTTGCACTTGAGAGCTCCTTATTCTCCTTTTTTGCGGATCTCGCTGCAACTGACACACAGCTCAAGTTGGAAAACGGCCTGTTTGAACAAGGCCCATTCCTTTTCAAGGATTTGGAGCTAAGCATCGATGTTGAGGATGGCATGTTCCTCTCGCAAGGGGTTTTCCGTCATATCAGAACCATTCCCTATACTGAGCAGACTTCACACTTCAATATGAGCCTGTCGCTACCGTTCACTCCGACAGCCTCCCTGTTTGACATACGAAAGGTGGTTAAGGAGCTGTCCGTGGAAGGTTTGGGCGGCAATGTTACCATCGATGACCTGTTGTTGTTTGGGCAGAGGGGTATCGCTGACGGCTCCTACAACTTCAGCTATAAGGATAACTTGTTCTCCGTCTCCAGCTCCCTACTTTCCTTTAGCTATGATATGGATGATGGTTCTGTCTCTGCCAATCTCGAGAAGGGTTTTGGAATCGGTATCGATCTTGAAGGATGGGTTCGTGAGAACGACCTCTATCTCAAGGCTGAAGATATCCATTTCCCTCTCACCCTGCTGAACAGGCTCTTTGTAAAACCCATATTCGGCTTCATCGACGGCATAGCAGAAGGTGAGGTAATCATTGGTGGAACAATGGCACAACCCAGGGCCTACGGACAGCTCTCCCTTGATTCCGCTTCGATGGACCTTTTCTGGCTTCCCCAAGATATCATGTCCATAAGAGGGGCGACTGTGACCCTTGACGGGCAGAGGGCTACAACCCCTACCATTCCATTTTTCTCCACCAACCGTGAGACTGGGGTGACAGTCAGGGGATTCACAAGCCTGCGTGCTGATTTTGACGGACTCAAGCTGATCAGCTACGAGATAGATGCCCGTCCTACCGACGGACAGGTGTATGTGTTCATCCCCATCCAGGGAATCGATGCAGAGGTCCGTACTTATGCCGAAGGTACGTTCAAGCTGTTTGGCAAGGGGAATGAAACCTGGCTTTCAGGGGATATCCTTTTGGAAAACACTACCATGAGCCTGGGCCTCCAAGGTCTTCCATTCTGGTATGTTCCTACAGGCCTCACCAGCACCTCTTTCAAGATCACCACGGGCAAGAACGTCTCCTTCTCCTATCCGAACACGACAAACCCTTTCATCAAGGCGACATTGACTGAAAACCAGAAGATAGACATCATGTTCGATCACACGACCGAGGAGATGGCCCTCGATGGTGTGTTCGCTTTCCGAAGCGGAGAGATCTACTACTTCCAAAAGAACTTCTTCATCACAGAAGGATCGCTGGACTTGCATACCGATGCGCTTTCCGGCTCCTCTTCCATTCAGCCCAGGATCAACCTAAGAGCAAAACTGACAGACTTTGACCGTCAGGGAAACCGTGTGGATATTTTCCTGATCCTCAGGGATTCAAGCCTGACAAATCTGAATCCGCAGTTTGAAAGCGTCCCTAGCAAGGATATCAATGAGATCCTGGAAATCATGGGTCAGAGCATCCTGCCCACCGGTGCTTACGGACAGGTAAACCTTTTTAGTGTGGTATCCCTTGCAGCTGCCGCTACCGATGTGGCAGGCAAGCTCGGCTACATCTCGACCAGCAACAATTCCGCCCTGACCGAATCGATACGCATATCCCTGGGTCTGGATCTGTTCAGCTTGAGAAGCAACATCGTGCAGAACATCCTCTTTGACGCTCTTCCAGGCAGCAGTCTGAGCACAACCTTCAGTCCCCTTGCGAGGTATTTGAACAATACAACCATCTTCATGGGCAAATACATTGGGAAAAATTATTTCTTGCAGGCGCTGATCCATCTTAGTGCCACTGACAGGTCCAAGATAAAACGCTCGTTTGTAGCCCCTGACCTTGCAATTGACCTGGAAATCTCCATGGAATGGAATAATCCGCTGGGCACATTCTCATTTTTCACCCAACCGGATGAGTTGTCGATATATAATATTTTCGATACCATTGGTTTTAGTGTAACCAAGCGAATAGTTTTGCGTTAATCAGTTTGATAGGAGTCACCATGGGCATTCGGAAGATAGAGCGGATTTTTTGTATCATGATTTTACTTGTAGCCACATTAGCCACCGTTGGCGCAGCGGACGAGCAAGCTTGGTACGCAGGCAAGAAGATAGCATCCTTCAAAAATATAGGATTGCAGAATGTCGATGAGGACAAGGTGGCTGACATACAGTACCCGTTCATCGGCAAGCAATTCAGCGATGAACTGTTTAACGACCTGCAAGGCCAGCTATACGCAATGGACAATTTCCTCTATTTCCTGGCAGAAGCCCAGAGGGGAGGGGATGACAACAACTCCCTCGTCATTGAGATGAGCTTTTTCGAACTCCCATATATTGATTCCGTACTCCTGGTCGGGAACGACAACATCAAGAACAAGGATATAACCGAGGTAATAACAGCAAAGACAGGAGCCTTCCTTGAGGACCAGGCACTGCATCTCTCACGGGAAGCCATCCGCTCCCTCTATCAGAAAAAAGGATATGCGGATGCGTATGTAGAGATAG
>LSQX01321453.1_pt1 | contig 12678 bp, 1 predicted proteins | sample 654561 | NCBI WGS metagenome assembly LSQX01 (sample SAMN04489861, study PRJNA283612) | anaerobic digester metagenome | isolation source: 4 biogas reactors fed with cattle manure at either 37C or 55C with and... | place: Denmark: Kongens Lyngby | collected 2014 | reverse complement strand
AGGATTGTTCGTAATAATTTCATTCCCACCTGCAGGCAGGTTATTGTTGCAACATAAAAGAGTGGGGTTAGTTATTTCAGGCATAACCATGCCTTCTGAAATCGCGCTTTCTGTGCTGTAATAATATAATGGTTCATTTTTATCCGATATTGCTTCTTTCAATGCGACAGCTTTTGCGTAATAGGTTTTCCCCGTTTGTAAAGCAGGCTCGTTACTTCCGGTTTGCATCGGCGAAAGCCTAATCTCCTGATTAATCGCGTATTTCCCCACAGAGTTTGGAATCTCCTGCCCGTGTTCATCAATCAATGCTACCATATAATAATTACAGGGCAATAGTTCATTTGCTGTGATGCTGAGCTCCACCGCGCCATCTCCGGCGTAGCTTAACACGGCAGCTTCCGGCTTGCCAGGCAGATTTGGGTTTAAAAATGTAAACGTATCATCCCCCATAGCAATGCTCATGCCGCCCTGATGGTCGCTGAGCATCGCTATAACATAGTAATCGCCTTCCTCAAAGGTATCGGGTAAGATAAAAGTATACTCTCCGGATGTAATGTGTTTCAGGCTTACATTCCCAATATTGACCAGCGAATCGCCTTCTTGAACATCGCTTTGCTGTATCCTGCTAATGATACCACTGTCTTTTGTGACATATACATTCAGATCTCCCGAGGCTTTACCCTGTGTGTCAGTTATCCATAAAACTTTCAATTCCCGGCTTTGCGCGGAAGTCCGTTCAAATGACACACTGGCGATCACCGGCAGATTATCCACACCATTGACTTCAAATCCATCAATGGATACATTATCAGCAGTAATGGACAATGTCCAGTTTCCGGCAGCCAGTTGCGTGGGATTGGTGATGGTAATATACAAATAATTTTTGTCATCTCTCGTTTGAATCAGGTAATTACCTCCCCCGCTGCCGTCGCTTTCCACCATGGGAATCCGCTGTCCGTCCGGATTTGTCAGGATAATTTCATCGGGTTGCGGTTTTCCTGTGCCTTTAAGCGGGATATCAAACAGCAATGCGTCCTGCCCGGAAGGATCAAAGTACTTTATCACTCCTCCTCCGGCGCGTGTTTGAGCAACCGGTAACGATATCAGCCGACGCATATTGGTGCCATAAGCCATTGTGGATGGAATTAACTCACCGTTGTCGTCTTCATAAGTCGATGGTATGTAGGTGACTGCCAACCCTCTGGAAGACAGATCAATTCCGCTTCCAAATTCCAACTCCCCATCCCAATAGTATATGATTCCAAATTCAATGCCAATTATCCGGATATTTGCACCAATGAAATCCGAAGATATTGCTGCTTCAACCTTTGCAAGCTCCATACCACCCACCAATGGTACATCATCCGGTATGATCAAAGTTGCATAAATATATCCATAAAAATAATCCTCAGTTATTTTTATTGTAAAACCGCCGCTAAGAACACCGGCACAAATGCTGACCTTCCCATACGCACTTACATAAAACGGCGATACCCATTGAATTGCCATCCCGGCGGACATTTTCATTATCTTTCCTTCATCATCTCCTCTGAGCCTTAGCTCACCATCAAATTTTATACCTGACAGTTTCACCTCAAGCGCGAAATCACCTTCTAAGGTTTGGATAAGCTGCAGCTGCGTTTTAAGATTAATTGTAATCGGCGGGAGCTCTCCGGCCGGTTTATCACCTATTGTATCCGCCAGACCCGAGATCCCTCCCCCCAGCCCTGTCATGAACACATAGGGTGGTACAATGGGAATTTGCATAAAATCTCCGCCAAGATAAAAGGACAATTCATCAAGAACAATGCGGGGTACAGATTTAACAGGAACCTGCTTAAACGCAATGCTCCCCTGACATTCAAGCATTGTCAGCTCCAATCCCAGTTCGATCCTGTAATAATTATCAATAGTATTAATGGTCACTTCTGCTTCAACGCCAAAGGCGTTTTTCACCATGGAACCCATTACATCTTCGGGCAGTTTTACCGTCAATATTGTGTTAATGCCCAAAAAGCCTATGTCTTCACCGTTCTGACCAAAAAGTACATCATTAATTGCTGCGGTAATAGAACCATCGTCCGGTTCGTCATCATCGTCTTTGCCGGGTTTTTTCCCTCCATTTCCGCTTCCGCCCCCAGCTCCCTCATCGCCCTTTTTGTCAGGTGCCTTTATAGGCAGCGTAATCTTTCCGCCAAAGCTGATACCATACATTCCATTACTTTTTGTCATTTCACCGAATTTTAAATTAATCAAAAATCCGCCGAGATACTGTATCATCGAGCCGGCGCCCACTAATGAAAGTTCAAAGGACTTAGCGTTTCCATCCGCCACATCTTCTCTGTTTAGTGAAAACTTTGTTCCATTTTCTCCTGCAAACTCCCATGCATTGTGCCATACATTGATGGAGTTGATCACCCTCAACGTGCCGTCACCTTCTAAAACAGCACCCTCTGCATCGGCCGTAAGCTTTAGTGGTTCATCTCCGCTATAGGTCAAAATGCTGTTAATTGTGATATCACCGTCAGCTTTGCTGGCTTGATAAAAAGATTTACCGCTGCCATCGATCATCTGACGGAGCTTTCCACGTACTGTCAACAGTAGTTCCGAGCTGCTTTCGAACTTTATCCCCTGATACATCAGACCATTTTTCACAGTGGTTCCTTCTGTAAACGAGGTTAATTCAGACTCGTTGTTAAAGCTGACAAAATCGTAGGTTTGCCTATGATTGGACGGGTGTTCGAACCGAACCATAGACACGATCCCGTAACTTGCGCATCTGTCAAGAGGATCATTTGATACCTTCAACTGCGCCGACGCGGTAATTTTCCTGCCAAAGGATGCGATAAGCCGTTGATCCTGAAACTCAAATTCAATATCATATCTTCCAATCGTCAATAAATCCGTTGTGGAAAACGACATGGTTTTGCCTTCCTCAACGAAGCTTATTCTTTTCTTCTCAATCAGAATGCGCTCCCGATCAGCAGAAGAAACAAGGTGCAGGTTCCAGCCATCACTTGCTGCAAGCGCCTCGCTGAGAGCCTTCATATCACCGGATACGGTAATACCCTTTTCACCCTCGTAGTAAACTGTAGCAGGATTAATCTGGTTCATAACAATATCTGGAAGGACCCCACCCACGGCCGGCAGCAGTATATTGCTGTTTGCACTGTATTCCACAAACCGCTGTGTAGAATCATCCACCACCTCTGTGGCCGTAATCGATGCAACAATACGCCTGGAGGTGATCTGGGCCTGGTTTTCCGCAATAAGGACAATATCGGGAATATCAAATACGGTACCTACATTAAGGCCTCCGCTAATTTCAGCCCTGTATTCCCGGGTACCGGTTTTTTCAAATATTAGTCCTTCATCCACCGACAACATAACCAATGGCTCCAAAAGCTGCCGGGCATTGTTCACACTGTTGTCGATAGAAACCGTCATGCTGAATTTTCCGCCATTCAGGTATGATTTTTTATTACTGTCCAGTTCAATCTTTCCAACATTTATACCAATTGCAACCCGCTGCTCTTTCATTTCCTGTGCAAAATTGCCGATACCGTACAGCATTTCCGCCGCTCTGCTTTCACCGGCTTTTAGCGGTTTTTCATTCCAATAGAAAGCAGTTGCTGTATCGGGAATTAGGTATTCGTTTGAATAATTGGAAAAATCACAATTTGGGTTGGGAGTGTAATCAAAACGGGTATTCGCCAAATTCACCCAATGCCCTGTTACAACCTTGTCCACCATAATACCGCTTTGACCGCTCCAACCATCCAACAATGCGTAGGCCATCTTATCCGGGGACGATAACGAATCCATATATCTTATCTGCTGTGGAATATCATCCACATATTCTGTTTCAACCAGTGTGGGTGATATTTGATTTACCATCACATAGGGTGCGTCAATATTTGAATCAAGCGCATTATCCAGCATCAGGCGTATGCCCACATTGCCATCGCTGCCCGAATGGTTTGTAACGGTATACGAAATTCCCACATTTCCGCAAAGCGGGTTATTTTCATCCAAAGAAATGGCCACGTTTTGCGTTACTGTGTAGTTTTTAATATCCCACGAAATACTCATCAACCGTCCTTCATTGGAGATCACCGGCTGGTGCAGCTTTGTACTGATACCAAACCATCCGTATTCCTGTCCGAAAATATAATCCTTTCCGTCAATACGAATTGTCGTAAAGGAGGTTCCATTGCTTCTGCTTATATCCTCCCTGTAAAGAAGGGGAATATTGTTGTCATAGGATTTCTGCGGATGCCCGTCTTTGGTCTCGATAGAAAATCCACCCGTCCTTGCGTTGAAGCTATACCGGATATAAGCGTTTGCAATAGTATACTCATCTCCTATGGCCGCGGCGGCAGCCGGAATATTTTGCAGCCACATCATTAGCATCATGACAAAAGCAACAAATATACTTAATATACGTCTTGGTAACAATAGATTTGGTTTCATTTGCTCCCCCCCTGACTCTCTTCGCTTTGTGGTACAACATACACTTGAATATTAAAGTAATCCCGTTTATCAGTTTGAATATAAATCGTATACCAGCCTTCGGTGGTATTATCAACGGTAAATGCTCCATTCCTCTGCGTCAAAGGAGTTCCTCTGCTTTTCATCTGTCCCTGCGTAAATATGCCCTTATCATAGCGCGCATAGGCCATACCACTGAAGTTCTTAAGAGAAATCTGTATCCTGTCACCCACAATTGTAGCCACATTTGTGCTGTCCGGCATTTTTCCATTAATCAGCGCAATGGTGTCATAGAAGCCAACAAGACGAATGGTTCTGCGCAGGGTTGTACCGTTTCCGGCTGCGTCATATACGGTATATTCCACATAATAGGGATTGCTTCGTACAAATTCATTGTTATTAATATTGTCCGGATCGAACACACGTCCCCCGATGCCATAACTGATTTTCACCTGATCGGTTAAATCAACCCGAACACCATCCTTTATATCATAAGCATGGTAATCCATCAGTTTAGCCCTGTCATAGGCATACATGGGTTCCCGCTCTTTGGACATGCCCTCGATAAAAATCAACTCTGAGCCATTATCCAGTGTAATCACCGGCGGTGTTTTATCAATCAGTTCAATGTCCACACCATAGGTGACGGAGGTACTGTTTTTCGCCTGAAGATTAAAGCTGAACAATCCGTTTTCACGATATTCCATCTCTTTTTGCATTGACATTGCATCCCTTCCGCCAATAAAGGTGGTTTCCTTATTGGTGGTTACAATAACGTTCACATTTTGGTTTGTTTCGGGGTTGTTTTCGTCGGCTGCAATCCTATATCCACTTTCCAACCCGGAGGTATCCTTCCCCGGCTCAATGGTCTTAGTATGGGTTCTTTCTTCCCAAATCCCATTCTGGTTTTCCAGCCGGTATTTGTATTCCCAGCGTACTTCGGTGATCACCGGCGCCTGGTCGTCGATACCGGTCACATTAAGCACAATCTTCTGCGATGCACCCGAGCTGTCATGGATAATAAATTCATAGGCTCCGTTGCTTTTTAAAGTGAATTTTTTTGCAGCAAGCTGATATGTAATCCCTCTATAGGTCACCATCAGGTCGGACAATTCTCTGTATCTATCAACAGGTACACCATCGTTGTCCAGCAGCTTACCAAATGTCACATCCACGCTGAGCAGGTCAGGAGCAAGCACCACCACCGCTTCAACCGCCGGCGGATCGGTGCAGATATTGGCTACCGTCACCACATCGAAGCCTTCGTTGCCAAATTCATCGATAAACTTAACGGTAATACTCCCGTTTTTCTTGAAACGAATCACCTTTTCTCCCGGAGTATATATAATATCCTGGTTGGTCAGCCCACTGACCGGCTCAATACCCGTCATTCGGATTGTTGAAATATCTTTGTTAAATTCGGTCAGCTCCACGCGAACACTTCTTGTCGTAATTGTACCGATTGGGGTACTGTAAAGCTTTGTAAGTACTTTTGGTGCTGTTTTGTCAATGTTCGAAACCGAGATGACCCTTACCCAGCTGTTCCCGGCGCCGTCAAAGGCGGTTACCTGATATGATCCCGAGCTATCCAGTTCAACAATGTATTCATTATCAAGGGGCTGCCCTGTAAATGGATAAACTATATCATTCCTTTTCACTTCAACAAATGCAATTTCTCCGGACTCATCAGTTACCGTAATGGTTGCAAAAATATTCTGGTTGGTTTTTTCAAGGTTTGACAGCACCCAGGTCGTAATTCCCGGCTGATTGTCAAACAGTGTATACTCCACTTCCTTGTATCCGGTATTTCCTGCCTCGTCACATAGATTAAACGAGAATTTATTGTCGTTTACCGATAACATCCGGATAAAGGAACCACCGTTATTGGAAGTTGATAAAACCTTACCGCTGCCCGGAATCGGATTTATCATTGCCATTACACGACGATATGCTTTCCCCGGTATAATCGGAACCCATTCTCCCAAATAATTTTCATAGCAATAATCCACGGTATAGTGAGCACTCTCTATAATTGAAGTTTTATCGATGTTCTCCACCGTCGCGGTGACAATGCTTGTCATGCCCGCGCCGTTGGTCAGGCGGAAATGCACCATGCCGTTTTGTGTAAACACCTCGGTGTATTCAGTAGTTGCGGTAGTATTCTCATAAGTGATACCGCCATCATAAGACTTTTCAAGCTTGGTTATGCCGCTCTCACTGTCTGACATGGTTATAGCCGCATTGACATTTTGATTTGTAGGCTTTGTTTTGGAATAAGTAATACGGCCAATTGGTGCGGTTTCATCCACCACCGAAATCGTCAGATATTCCTCTTCTACTCGTTCGTCTTCGTTGCCTTCGTAGGTGTATGAACTAAAGCGGACTGATTTCGTGGTTTTCCCGTCATGCAAAGCATCAAAGCACAGACTTGTGTAAGCCACCGCACCCTGGGTTTGACCATAAACCGCATCAATAACACTGCGCTGTTCATTCAACTGCATGCCTGAATATTCCGCATTATCCACAAAGAAAAGCTGCTTCTGGTATTGATTACTTGGGTTCACAATATAGCTGATAGTATCCTCTGGTAAAAAAGAGATAAATCCGCCACTGGGGATGACCTGCCCGTTTTTCTCAATATGGGCTGATATATTAAAGCCATCAACAAAATCCGCATCCGGTATAAAGGTGAGTATCGCAGTGTGTTTGGCCTCATCCATGACAATGATGGATACCGGGTCGGAACTCTGGCAAACAAGACTGTATTCGTTAACAAATTCCTCGTTTGCTTCCAGTAACGCAGACGACAGCAAGCTCTCCAATTCAGATTCCGACAGGTTGGAAAGCCCACCGGGCGGATCGGGCAGAATAACCAGCGGTACGTTGAATTGCAGTGTTGCGGTTGTGGTGCTTTTCGTTATCATAGGTGAGCATTTCATCGAAAGAATTTCGGGTTCGGCATTAGTTAAGGATAACACCTGTTCACTAAATAGCACCTCTGTTGTGTTTCCCACAAGATCTATTGATTTCAAACCAACTGTATATGTACCGTCCAGCCCTCTTAACCACAGAGTGTATTTTTTAACCTTCAGACCGTCGTCGTTTACCTCTGTTTGGCTTTCTCCAACAGTAACCCTTGCTGCAGTAAAAGCCAAATAATCCTCTTTGGTTAGCTCCTGACCCTCAATGGGGTTTTTCACCAAAGCAAATGAGGTTTGAATATCAGTCTGATCTACAATAGTAATATCCACCTTTCCATCGGTTCTTGCACCCGATTGCAGGCTTTCTAAAAACGCTTCTGCCACCGGTGAGGACTTGTCAATATTATGCACGCTTAATGGCACAAAGGCTCGGTTTCCCAAACTGTCCGAAAGTACCAGGTCTTCGGTTATGTTTTCTTTGATTGTGACAATAAACTGACCGTTAGCATAAGGTTGAATAACAGTGTTTGCATTTTGTCCTATAAGAGTACAAACACCCGTATCACTATCGTGCGCCTTGATAATAGCTGTGATATCCCCGTTTAACCAGCTTGTCGTACTGTATAATGGCATATCAAACACTGGAGGCTGGTCATCATACAGCAGGCGGATAAATTGTGCATCGCTTACCGTATGGCTTTTCGGTTCATCAAGATTGCCGCCATTCACACAGGCTGTTTTAATATATAGCGCGTTCCAGCCCCTCGTTAATGCAAAAGGATTTTCCAATGCCAATGAATAGTTGATGCCGCTGCCTCCTGTTGATTTTTCAACATTCCCGGCCGTAGTCCATCCTCCGTAATCCAACCCATTGGCAGACACACAATAGCGCACATCTTGCTCGGTTTGCAGTTCTGATGCATTTTTAACCAAATCTGATATATTGAGAATTAAGCTGTAATTACCATCTGCAGTAGCTCCATACCCGTCTACAAGGACATTTAAGCTATGATCATGCGCAGTTATCTGCGGCTTTTCGTTTCGAATACCAAAGATTAGGTTTTCTGTGCCAGATTGGAGCCCATTTTTATCCACAGCATTGATTTTCAATCCATATACGCCATTTGCAGGCAGTGAAAATGTTAAGGTTTCGTTGACCTTCCCCCGGTTGTCAGAGGTCATGGTAACGGTAATCGGTGTTTCGGAATAGCCGTCAATATCCGTTCCATCGGGATTGATAATGCGGTATGCGGCTGATTCAACTCCGCTGATATCATCAATTTCCAGTTTCAACTGTTGTGTTGGTAATAACAGTGAACTTTCCGACAGCCAAATTGCTTTTATTTTAGGTCTTGCATTATCAAAAACATAATCCTTTGTGTATATTCGCCAGTTACCTGAGCGCTGCTCTGTTACCCTGTATTCAAGCGTATAGTCACCATCAAGCAGCCTGTTTCCTCCATCTGCGCCGATCTGCTGCGCCGCGCCAACCTCTTGTACTCCCGTATATGTGGTAAAATTCTGACTAAAGCCGGAACCATCGTTAGATATCCACCGATACTCAGTTTTGTAATTGGAATCTGTTAAATCAAACCTAATGCTATAGGCACTTTTTGGATAGGTGCAGGGTTCGGTGATGAGAGTATCCTTAGTGTTGTAATTATATATTTTTATCCCCTTTGAGAAATACAAACCGCCCTGTTCGGTTCGTGAATCATTGCCTGAACTGTCGGCAGTGTAATAGTATAGCTTCCCTTCAAGGGTTTCACCCTTTTTAACTTTAAGTACTGCCGTCGCGGTATCGGTTCCGCCCTCCACAAACATCCATTTGCCAAGAACCGAGTCAATTTCACCCGTTGCCTGTTCAATCGTTTGCGAAACCGGGTCAGGCATTTGCTGTCCATCAGCGACAAAACAGTAATATGTCCTTGCCCAGGATCCGTGTTCACGGCTATTTTGTAAATCAGTTATTGTAAAAAGATAATCGTTTCGTTTAGTGCCGTCCGCCGCTTGATTTTGAATGGTTTCGGTAACCATAACCCGAGGCGCCTGACGATCAATATAAACATTTTCTATTTCATAGTAATCGCTGCCATTTAAACCGTTATCAGCGTCATCCCAGCCGTAAATCCGCAGCTTATACTGTCCTTCGGTAGGGTCTGCCGGCATCAGCCAAATTTTTGCATCGGTGAGAACTGATGTGTTGACCGGCGCTTGCACCAGTGTTTTTGAACCGCTCCCCGTATAACCCGTAATTGCCACCGGGGAGCTTCCATAGGTTTCGTTATTTTTCTGATACAATTCATACCGCAAATAACGCTGGTTACTGTCGGTATGCGGCTGATTTGGATATGGGTACAGCGTTTCACTGCTAACAAAATGAAAACCATGCTTAGCGCTAATGACGTTTTGAATGGATATTTCAGTTCCATTCATATCGGTCAGTCTCACCGAGGGTGCCTTTGTATCCACCTTGTGGGTTGAAAAATAATAGGATCGGGAGGTTTCTCCGCTTTCAAGCATATATGTTCTGCCACTGCAAGAAGATGATACATTATCCAATTGAAGCCTTATACCGTCGTTCACACCGCCGCTTTTCTCCATTGGTACCTGCCCTTTGAAAGTAAGCGTACCGCCTGATTTAGTCATTGTCATGTTACAAAGCTTATTCGAGGTGCTGTTGCCCATATACAGAGCAGGTGTGCATTGGAAATTAGCCACAAGCTCCTGTTTTTGCTCCTCTGTGATGTCGGCGCAGTGGATGGAGGTGGGGTTAATGGTAATGGTTACATCTTTATATTGACGGTTTAGATAATTAAAATCCGTACGAGGAGAATAAGTTTGCGTTTGGTTGATGCTTGCATCGCCAAGCTGAAAACAACTGCGGTAAAAGGTAAAAATACATTCTTTGACTAATTGATCATTTAACAATCTCAGGTGTGCCGACGAAGCATTGGTTGAATATTTCGAAAATGCCAATTTTACAGTCAGTGTAAGAGAACCTATCCCCTGATGTGTCCCGTTTGATACCTGTGCCATGGCTTCATACAGCTTTTTTTGATTAATAAAAAGGGATGCGTCCTGTGCGGCGGAAGCCGGGGTAAACGAAAACCAGCCAGTACCCACGCCGGAATTTGACAACGAATAGGTCATTTCGGGTGCATCATCGTACAGCATTACATTATATAAACCATACTGGTCGAAAATATTTCTGTTCCAGCTATAACTTAGATTTGTGCTGGTATTTTGATCTAAATAGAAGGTTCCATTCCAAGCATCCAGGCCTTGGTAGTTTTGAATGTTTCTTGCCGTTACAGATCCAACAGGCTTAAGAATCTTTCCCTGACCCTTTGTCCATGTATTATAATCGGTTTTTTCTGTATAAATGAGTGAGGTGTCACCGAATCTCGGAAACGCCATTTGAACATACTGACAATGCCAATCATCAGTGCCGTCCAGTTGAATAAACAGCTGGTTTATCATCCATGGCGCCTGCATATCCTTTGTAAACTCATACAGTCTGCCGTCATTTCGTTCGTGATCATCTTCTCCATCCAGGTCGCATAAATCGCTTACTTCACTGTCGTTGTAAAACCTGAAACCGGCGTACACATTTGAATCCGTACCCGCGCTGCTGATATTTGATGTTTTAATAAACAGACCATACTTAAAGCTGGCTGCATCCACATTTAACGGCATTAGCGGAAACAGCATGGTGATTATTAGGAACAAAAATAAGGTTCTTTTTTTCATAATGTGCCTCCTCTTATTTTACTACTATAAATCCAAGTTGATCCTGCGTGATAACAAATGATACTGAACAACGAACCCAAATTACCAGTACCGTATACAAGGCTGCTTTTGATTTCATGATGATGCACAAACTGGCTAATCCTGTAATATTATAAAATAATATATAGGTATTTACATCGTCCGAATGGACTAATTTGACTAAAAATAAAAAACCCCCGCTTCTATAAGCGGAGATATCATTCCATAGCGCTTGACGCCCGGCAGATTAAGCTCACATTATCCTGTACTCTTTAAGCTTTTCGGCAAGCTTTGCACGACGATCCACGGCAAGCTTCTGAAATACGGCTCGAAGATGTGCCCGTATAGTATTTTCAGATATGTTTAATTTTTTTGCTATCTCGCTGTTGTGCAGACCCCGGGAAGCGAGCAGGGCTACTTCCCGTTCCCTTATAGTAAGTGATTCCGGAAGCAGCTCGGGACTTAAGTCTTTGTACAGCTTTCTCCAACCCACCGCAAAGCGGCTTTTAACCTGTTTGAAATGCTGCAGCAGCTCGGGGTGTTCCTTTTCTATCAATTTGTCACTCAATCCTTTCAAAATCCAGGAAAAGGAGGCAAACGGGAAAATAAGCCCATCAGGTAAGGCTTTCATTGCAGCCTGGCGTATAAAAACCCATGCACGATAGCTATCATTCAGCTGCATATACCCTGCAGCCGTAACAAGAGAGATAAGCATGAAAAAAAGAGGGTTGCTCTCCGAGCTCATCTGGAACCATGCTTCAGTGAACCCAACAACGCGCGTAAACTCGCTTCTGTGCAAAAGATAAAGAGCATGGAGAAAAACAGCCGGAAGAACAAGCGCACTTGATAGTCTGTGTTCTGAAAAATCACCATTTTTGATCCAATCGGCGATATCATCCACTTGTTGAAGCTCACATAGTAAGAAGGCACACAGGATGTCAGATACTGCACGGCTGGTAAATGAGTTCTGTAAGGAAGCAGAAGCCTGTGCTATGGATTTCACCGCATTCTGCCAGCCAACCGCATCAGCCTTATGCAGAGCAATCTGACCAAGCTGCTGGATAACTCCAAGCAGTACAAGACTTTGCTGAGTGCCCTGCGCAAGATATAATGCTTTATATGCGTAGATCTCGGCATTACCAAGATCCCCTCTCTGGTAGGCCAAGGAAGATCTGAATAATGCACCTGCTCCGCAACCATGACCGCCGGTAATTCGCGAATAAAGAGCTATATATTCCTCAAAATATGCAGCCTCACGGTCCGCCTCACCTTTTTTTGTATAATATACCGAAAAGGGCACATAGATGCTGAACCACAAATGTGTTTGAGGCAAAATCACCTGTGAACATTTTCCTGCAAATAATGGTTCGGCTTCTTTTAATATAGATGCCATCCTAACCGAATCCGGATGGTATTTGAAGGATGATAAAAGCAGCCATTCCCCAAGGAGCTCAGGCTTCGATTCCTGTGCGCTAACAATTGGATAAAGAGCATC
>LSQX01391240.1_pt1 | contig 12679 bp, 8 predicted proteins | sample 654561 | NCBI WGS metagenome assembly LSQX01 (sample SAMN04489861, study PRJNA283612) | anaerobic digester metagenome | isolation source: 4 biogas reactors fed with cattle manure at either 37C or 55C with and... | place: Denmark: Kongens Lyngby | collected 2014 | reverse complement strand
ATAGAGCCTTTTAAATTGCCAACGCTACTAATGACTTTACTTTCAAGGTCTCTAAAATACTTTTCGCCCTTTTCTTTGAATATTACAGGAATGCTTGTGTCTTCTATTTTTATAATCTCATCATCCGTATCGTAAAAAGGTCTTTTCATTAAGTCAGCAAGAGCTTTTCCTATTGTGCTTTTCCCGCACCCAGGCATACCTATTAATACGATATTGTACATTTCCTTTTTTATACTATTTATTACCGATTGCGCATCATTTTTTGGAGCAATTCCGTATATTACCATTGCCTCCCTTCCTTGCTCTACTAACATGCTCAAACCGTTGTCTGAAGGTATGTTTCTTTTCTTTGCTTCCCTTACTAGATTGGTTGTTAATGGATTATATATTGCATCGTAAACACCAGTCAGTTTCTTGAATTTAGTAATGTCTATAGGGACATCATCTCCGTTTGGGTACATGCCAACTGGCGTTGTATTAATAATTACATTAATATCTTTATAATCGTAGATGTTTTCATAGTTTATGGGACCTTTTCTTGAAACAACAATAATTTCTTTTGCATTATGCTTTTCTGCTAAATACTTAGCTGTTTTAGATGTTCCACCTGTTCCTAAAATCGCAACGACTTGGCCTTCTAGTTTTATTCCTGCTAATTTAATTGCATGTTCAATGCCTAGTATGTCTGTATTATAACCATATAATCCATCCTCCTTTCTAACAACAGTATTTACTGCACCAATAGAGGAGGCTTCCTCACTTATCCCCTTTAGATACTTCATAATTTCTTGTTTGTACGGAATGGTCACATTAAAGCCATGATAAGAATTATCGGTTATAAAGTTTTTTAATGCTTTTTTATCTTCTATTTCCACAAGAGCATAACCATTCAACCCAAACCCCTTGTATATCTCAGGAGATAAAGAGTGCTTTAAGGTTTTTCCTATTAAACAATATTTTCCTAAATTCATTTTATCCATAATCATCTAAATAGTTTGATTTACTACATTACTTCCGAGTAGCCTCCTAAAAACACAAACTTATCGTTTATATTTTCGAGCTCTGCAATCAAGTTCTGTACTTCTTTCCTTGCTAAATTTGCTTCAAAATCAAAGTAGAACGAAAACTCAAACGGCGAGTTACTCATGGGACGAGATTCAAGTTTTGTTAAGTTTAAACCTAGTGTTGAAAACCTAGTTAACAGTTTATTTAAACTCCCCGCCTCATGTGGTAAATTTACCATAATGCTTATCTTGTTTGCGCCTTCAAACACTTTAAAATCTTTAGCAATAGCAATAAACCTTGTAAAATTACTATCACTGTTTTGAATATTGGGTTCAAGAATTGACAGTCCGTATATCCCCGCACATTCTCTTGATGCGATACAGCAAATATCATTTCTCCCGCTTTCCTTTACAAGCTGCGCAGAAACTGCAGTATTATCAACTATATTGATTTTTATATCTCCTAACCCTTTTAAAAACTCCGAACATTGAGAAATTGCTTGTTCATGAGAATAGATTTCTTTAATATTGTCTATGTTCGTACCCTTGTTTGCTAGCAGATAATGCTGAACTCTTAATTTAATTCCACGCACTATGTAAAATTTATGTTTTCTCATAAGATCATAAACTGCGTTTACACTTCCTACTGAACTATTTTCAATAGGTAAAACTCCATATTCACATAACCCTTTTTGCACCGCATTAAAGACAGCATCCCAGTTTTTCATATGCATAATACTAGATATTTTAAATAATCTTTCTGCAGCAATAGATGCATATGATCCTGGTATTCCCTGGCAAGCAACTGTGGCGGAAATTGGAAATGACTTAAGCCCTTTTTCTAAACTTTCTTTTATCAAACTGACAGTTTTTGATGTCATGTCAATCAATTGAGACTGGTAGGCTTTACTAGTGCTAAATATAGTGGTAAACACTTCTTTAGCGTATAGTTTAATATCATCGGGCATTTCGCTTGTTACCCTGTTAATTATCTCCTTTTCTCTTACACTGTTTTCAATGGGCGTGTTGTTTTCTTTTTTCACTTCCGCCACCGCTCTCGCTACTTCCATACGTTTTTTGTACAAAACAGCAAGTTGATCATCGATGTTATCAATTTCGTCCCTTAATTTCTTGAGTTCCATATCCTCCTCCTCGTTCTAATAAAATCTTTTATACTTAATACTTCTTCACGTTATAGTGCTAACAGGTTCAAACAAAGGCATCATCTAGCATACAATCATATATAGCTAGAGCTACTGCTGCTTCAACTACCGGAACAGCCCTCGGCACAATACATGCATCATGCCTTCCTTTAATCTCAATGGTTGTATTTTTCTTGCTTTCTAAGTCTACTGTATTTTGTAAAACACCAATAGATGGAGTGGGTTTAATAGCTACTCTTAGAGTTATTGGCATACCATTTGACATGCCGCCAGTAATTCCGCCATTATTATTTGTTAACGTAACTACGTTTCCATCTTTATATTGGTAAGCATCGTTTGCCTTACTTCCCTTCATTTTTGATATATCAAACCCAGCGCCGAATTCTACACCTTTAACTGCAGGGATTGCAAATATTGACTGCGCAATCCTTCCTTCTATTCCGTCATACAAGGCATCTCCTACCCCTACTGGCATGTTATATACTATGCATTCAATAATGCCACCTAGGCTATCTTTTTCCTCTTTAGCACGGACTATTTCCTCAGTTATTTCGCTATCACTATCTGATAGTATGGAAAGATTTTTACTATGTGCCTTTTCAATATCTTCATATCTAATATCTTGGTTTTTATATGATACGGCACTAATCCCACCAATTTCAGCAATATATGCTCCAATTTTAATACCATGTTCTTCAAGCAGACCTTTTGCAATACCACCGGCTATACATATAGGGGCAGTCATTCTACCAGAGAACCTTCCACCCCCTGATAAAAAAGCATCTCCGTCTTTTACCATCGCAGGATAATCTGCATGAGAAGGTCTTGGTTTTTTAATTAAGTTATCGTAGTCGCTTTTTTTCGCGGTTTTATTTTTTATGGCTATATGAATCTCTTCTGAAACAACCTTACCATTTTCGATACCTTTTATAAAAATGGGCTCATCTGCTTCCCCTCTAGATGTAGACCACACGCTTTTAGTCGACCTTCTTCTATCTAGTAAGTTATCTATTTCATTTCTTGATATGTCAGTCCCTAATGGCACGCCTGTTAAAAACACACCCACTTCATCCGCATGAGAAGCGCCATATATCTTAACTTTTATATTTTTAAAATTAGAGTACATTTATATTTCCTCCTACTTTTTTAAAGTCCTCAAAAAATGCCGGATAGGATTTATTAACACATTCTGCATTATCTATATAACTTGGCTCTCTAGCTACTGAAGACAAAATTGTTGCAGCCATTGCCATCCTATGATCATCAGGACAGTTATATGTAGTACCTTTTGGAATGCCTCCAGTAATGACTAATGTACTACCATCTGATTCACACTTAATCCCATATTTAGTTAAAAGTTTAATAGTTTCAGTTAACCTATCACTTTCTTTAGCGCGAAGTCTTTCACAGGAATATATTCTTGATATGCCGCTTGCAGTAGCAAGAGTAGAGGCTAAAACTGGGACTAAATCCGGGAAGTTTTTAGCATCGAAATCTACTCCCGTCAACCTCCCCTTTCGTACGACTGTTCCTGCAGCTTCTCTAACAACTTGAGCTCCCATTTTTTCAAGTACTTTTAAAATAATTTCATCTCCTTGATGCGAGTTTTCTACAAGTCCAGTTATTTTAATTTCTCCTGCAACACTTGCTAAACAAAACATACTAGCTGCACTACTATAGTCCCCTTCTACAACATATTCGCTACTTGAAACATAGCCACCAGTGCCATTAATTTTATATGAATTACCATCTTCAAGTATGCTTGCGCCAAAATTATTTTGTACATTTAAGGTAACATTAATATAGTTTTTAGACACCTTTTCGCCCAGTATTTTGATTTCACTGTCGCCATCTAATATCTGTAAAGCAAGTAGAAGACCAGTAACATATTGCGAACTTATACTACCTTCTACCTCGTATTTGCCTGGCAATATTTTCCCACTAATTTCAAAAGGAAGAGTATCACTAGACACCGTTAAGCCTTTATCTTTTAATATATTAATCAACTCAGTAATTGGTCTTTCAGACAGTCCTTTACTTCCAATAAATTTTGCTTTAATGCCCAGTGCCGCTACCACTGGGAGCAAAAACCTAAGGCTTGAACCACTGCTTCTCATATCAAGCGTAACAACTACTTCCTTTGTAGTTTTATCGCGTGGTATTGGAGTTACTGTAAACTGTGTTTCTCCCTTTCTGTCAATTTTAGCCCCTAGTTTTTCTAAAGCATTAATAGTAGCTTCTACATCTTCTCCCGAAATACGTCCGAAAATATCGGTTTCTCTGTTTGCAAGAGCAGCACAAATAAAGGCCCTATGAGCAACTGACTTTGAGGCTGGGATGTTAATAATACCGTTAATTTTAGATTCTTTAATTTTTACTTTCATTTCTTACCTTCACATACAAATGCTGTTGTGCATATTCTCCAGTAAAAAATTCTTTAATTATTATTTTCACTTCTTACCTTCACATAACATTGTAAATTGGAGTAATATTGCACTCTATTTTTCTTCTACATATGCAAGCAATTCATTTAGCGAGATTTTTCTCACGTTACACTGACCGATTTCTTCAATATCTACTAGATTAATAACTTCATTATTTTCCATTTTTTTATCTGCTTTTATAATCTCAATGAGTTCTTCTATACTAAAAGAATTTTCAGTATTAAACCCATGTTTTTGTAAAATCTCTTTTATTTTTTCAAATGATAGATCCGATAGTTTACCAGAATTATTTGAAGCTTTTGCTATTATATACATACCCTTAACTACAGCTTCCCCGTGTTTTTCTTTATATCCAGATGCCTTTTCTATAGCGTGTCCGAAAGTATGACCTAAGTTTAAAAGCCTGCGAAGCCCACTTTCTTTTTCATCCTTACTTACTATATCCATCTTGAATTTTATGCATGTTTCAATCAGCTTCTTCGCCTGACCTTTGTTTATTAAATCCATAATATGCCCATCTAGTACTGCATATTTTATAACTTCCCCAAACCCATTTTTGTATTCTTCTTTAGGTAACGTTTTTAACGCATCTAAGTCACATATAACAAGAGATGGTTGATAAAAACATCCAGTTAAGTTTTTACCATACTCTGTATCAATTCCAGTCTTTCCACCAATTGCTGCATCTACCATACCAAGAAGCGATGTTGAGATAGTAATATACTTAATGCCACGCATGTATGTTGCCGCGGCAAAACCAGCTATATCGCTAACCACCCCTCCACCTAAAGCTAGAATGCTATCATTTCTAGTCAGGGCGTTTTCACTAGCTGCAGACAGTATATCTATGTATGTTTTATAGTTTTTACTTTGTTCACCTGCTGGAAAAACAAAACTATTTACCTTATACCCCACCCGTTCAAGACTTTTTTGAACAGTTTCTAAATATAGTTTCGAGACATTTGTGTCGGTAACAATTAAAATGTTTCTACCGGTAGCAATGTTTTTAATTAGCTCACCAGCTTTAGGTATCAGTCCTTTATCAAGCAGGATTTTACTTTGAGTATCATCTTCTTTAGTATCTTTAAGTTTTTTTATACGAGCGTTTAAAACATCTTCCGATTTTTTCTTTTGCTTAACGCCCTCTTGTAAAAGCTTATTTAACTTTTCTTTATCTTGACTATCGATAGCATTTCTATATTCACTTAAGTGCTTTTGAATTTCATCTATTTGTGTGGTCAGGTTATCTTTATTTTCTAAAAAAAGTTCGGACCACATCTCTGGGTTTAATCTTGCAACCCTAGTTAAATCCTTAAAACTACCTGCAGAAAACCCCGCATGCTCTACGGCTAGAGGGTTTTTAATGTATGCGCTTGAAACAATGTGTGCAAGCTGTGAGGTATAGGCTATCATTTTATCGTGTACATCTTTATTTGCAACCTCAATATCTTCTGCCCCTATTGCAATAAACAACTCTTTTACAGTCATTAGTGCAGGCATCGTGTTCTGAACAGGTGTTATTATTATAAAAGAATTATCAAAAAGCCCTTCTATTGCATAATCTATGCCACTAAACTCTCTTCCTGCCATAGGATGAGTTCCAACAAACTCAATATCAGGATAATCTTTTTTCAACCCTTCCATTGCTGTTATTACCTTGCGTTTTGTTCCTGCGCAATCTATTAAAATAGCTCCTTTTTTTAGATGAGGAACAATTTTTTCCATTTCTTGTATGGTTTTTGCAGGAGGAAGTGCTACTATTACTAAATCTAGTTTTTCTAGCATTTCATCGCTTAACTGTTCCGTTATTGCATTTGTTAGACGTGCTTTTATAACCGCAATAGGGTCAATATCTTTCCCATACACAAGGTGTTTAGTCCTTGCTAAAATTGCCTTTCCTAAACTCCCGCCTATAAGCCCAAGTCCAATAATTCCAATGTTCATTTTACACCTACTATTTTTTAATTAAGTACTCTATTCCTTTGTTTATCACTTTGTATGTTTTCATAGCAAGGCTGCCCGCCCACTTCACTAATCACTCTATATCCTTATATAAACCCGCCTGTTTTTATTTGATATGCTTTATAATTACACTCCAACAGCACCACTCGTTCCATCTTCCGCATAGACAGTTCATTTGATATGCTTTATAATTACACTCCCGTTTTATTCTTTCTATATAATAAATATCAGTCTCTTACTTTACCAACAAGCGGTAACATAACATCGATTGCCCTAACTACTTCACTAAACTGTTCCGGTCTTAAACACTGTGCGCCATCGCAAAGTGCTCTTGGAGGGTCGTTATGTACTTCTATGATAAGGCCATCTGCCCCGGCCCCTACTGAAGCTAGTGACATTGGTCTAACCAGACGAGATAACCCCGATGCATGGCTTGGATCTACTATTACTGGCAAATGCGTCTTTTCCTTAATGAGAGGAATTGCGGATAAATCTAAAGTGTTTCTGGTGTATGGCTCATAAGTTCTGATTCCGCGCTCGCAAAGAATAATCTTATTATTCCCACCTGCCATAATATATTCTGCGCTCATAAGCCATTCTTCGATAGTCGCAGAAAGTCCTCTTTTTAGAAGTATGGGCTTGTCAAGCTCACCTAATTCTTTTAAAAGAGAAAAGTTTTGCATATTTCTTGCGCCTACTTGAATTATATCTATATCCATAAAGGCATCTATATGAAACTCGCTCATTATTTCAGTAACAATTGGCATGCCAGTTTTATCTCTTACATCTCTTAGAATGTCTAAGCCTTCAAACCCTAGCCCCTGAAATGCGTATGGAGATGTTCGGGGCTTAAAAGCTCCGCCACGAAGTGCTGTTGCGCCAGCTGCTTTTACTTCTTTTGCAATTGAAAGCACCTGCTCTTTAGATTCAACAGAACATGGTCCTGCAATTATCTGGAAATTATTTCCACCATATTTATGCCCACCAACATCTATTATTGTGTCTTCGGGATGAAACTTTCTATTTGCATTTTTATACGGCTCCTGAATTCTTGTAACTGATTCAACTATATCAAGAGATTCTAACAGCCCGATATCTACCTTTGTCGTGTCTCCAACCAAGCCCACAATTGTATTATTTTCACCTTTAGATACATGAGTAGATAATCCAATACTTTTTATCCATGTAAGCAGATTATCAACCTGAGCTTGATTTCCATCTTTTTTAATTGTTACTATCATTTTTCTATCCTTCCTCTAACTATTTTTGTCTCTTTTGTTTTTTCTACCACTTATATCTTTCTTTTATCACGTCTCTATATACTAAAAAAACCGCCTCTTGTGCGGTTTGTTTATTAGTATCATTTGATTAATTTCTACAACAGCAAAACTACCGCACTATAAAATGCTTCCCTCAAAAAAGTAGTAATAGTTGTAAATGTTAATCATTAAATTCATTTTTACTCCACGAGTAATTTGTATATGTTTATTAGTTTACTATCTAGTCTTTCCTTTGTCAAGATATAAAATCGCATGGTTCGTGTCAATACTTTTGTGTGTTAATTCTCAAACTAAGTGCACGCTCATTAGCAATATGAAGGCCTAAACCCTCCTTTTATGTTTAATAGGTCTTTCCCGACAACAGAATATTTAGATAAATATTGCTTATTTAACGAATAAATCCCAAATTCTTTCATTTACAATCCTCTATAATATAAAAAACGAACTCCTACCAATAATCGCAGGAGCTCTCAAGTCCAACTAAGGAACCACTATTTATACGAATATAAATAATGTTAGTTATTAAATCGCCTAACAGGAACGACCCTTTAATTACACACATGTTTTTATGCTATGCATATAACAAAGCATCGTCCGCTAGACATTGAGTATTTATATGCTAAAATAAAGGTATTAAAATTTAGGGGGTTTTTGTTGTGAAAACATTTATAAAAATACTAAAGCTTTTAATATCAATTGTTTTAATTTCGGTTTTATCTACGTCTATACTTGCAGTTGTTTCGCTGAATAATGAGCCTTATGAAAAACCTTTAAAAATAGTTTTTTTAGGAGATTCCATATCTGAAGGTATATTAGGACCTACACCGGTTCATGAAAGAGACAGTTATGCTTTTTATGGGGTAATTAGCGAGATTAATAAGTATGATGGACATAATCGTGCCGTATCAGGACATAGAACCTTTCAGTTTGAACAGCTGATTAAAGATGGTGATAAAAACGCGTATCTTACAGGCACTCACTTAAGAGAAGCAGATGTTATCACAATTTCTATGCTTGCTAACGACCTGTTGCAACTTGGTCCTCTGAAACTCATCCTTGATAGAGATGCTGCAAATATAATTGTACAAAAATCCCTAAACCGTGCTAAAGGTCATTTCATTTCAGCTATTGAAGAATTAAAACGCATTAATCCGAATGCATATATAATGATGCTTACACAATATAACCCAGCTATGGAAACCCCCTCTATGTATACCGACGCACAAATTGAAATGATACGGGCAACGGGTATAGAACCATCCGAATATAGAGAATATTTTCAAGTTTATATTGATATGCTAAACAATATAATAACAGGCTATTTAGAAGAACATCCAGGTGCTTATCATATAATCGATGTTGCAAAAGCATTTGATGACATTTATAAAGAAGATCCCGTACGTGCAGGAAACCTACTATTTAAAGATGTGCTTCATCCTTCAAATGAAGGTCATGCAGTTATTGGCGGAGTAATCCAAAAGAAATTAGAGGAGCTTGGTCTTGCTGATAGAGAAAAAGCTTTAATAAACTATAAAGACTTACGAGCTAAGCAGGCAAATAGACTTTTCACCGGGATCATAGATGTTGATTCTTTAGTTAAAAAAATCAATGCTTCCGAAAGTTATGAAGAAGTAACAAAGGTCTTCTTCGCCGCCACAAACAATCATACTATTAACACTAAAGATATGATTGTGGCCGCTACACCCAAACAACCAGCAAAATACGCTACAGAAGAAATCACACTCCCAGTTAAGAGCGTATCAGTCAATTTGATTGACTCTACACTACTTGGAATAGTTTTAGATTTCAATAGCAGTTATGTTAAATTTAACACCGATGGGACAATGGAAATTATACTTTACTTAAATGACGGGGTTGCAAATCTACTAAATAGCTTATTAGGCGGGATGAATTTATCAAATTTAAGGATAATGGGCACGAACATATCAGGCTTTCTTGATGTATACGGGGACATTTTCCTAGGCAGAGACGAAAATAGCACCGCAGATTCTTTTAAAACCATAAAAGAATCATTGGGACTTGAGTTTATAGGTATAGACTTTACAGAACCCCCCTTCAGCGATATAGCAAGAGCTCTCGATGAAACAGGCTCACTTCCACCTTCTTTTTCCCTTCCCACAGATAGAAGTTATGGGCTAAGGATTTCTTCTAGGTATGAAATTTCAAGTGTTAAAGACTTTGAGGGAAATGTACATAATGTCATATACCTTGGAAAAACTGGAAGACGAGTCGAACCATATATCATTATGGGTACAGAACTAGACGTGGATGGAAATCCCGAAAAGATAGATATGCGCATCGAGTTTTTGGATTTTTCATTAAGCGCTACAAGTGTCTATTATAATGCAGATTAGTCTGCCTTAGCCTCATACTAAAACTATATTTATAACACAATAAAAAACCTCGTATTGTCGCGAGGTTTTATTTAGTTTGGCATCTAATATAAACTGGTTTTGCATCCTATACTATATGTTTTTAATTAACTACTCAGCAGCGCGAAATGCTAATCTATGAATGATTTTCTAATGTCTTGCTGTAAAAAACTGAACATATTACTAGCTTAGTTATGGTTTCAAAGCGGTTATTGGCAATATATAAATTCCAGTTTTTTCATCTTTTTCAATTGCACGATGTGTTCCTGTAATGATACACATAAATACTGGTTTTTTTTCTACATTCGTATAAAATTTACTTAAACTTTGTTTAGCATCGCTGATTCCATTTTCAGTAAGCTTTATCTCTACCGCGCCGTACGCCCCATCTCTAAATTCCAAAATAGCATCGACCTCATCTCCAGAATTATTATCTCTAAAATGAAATAAATTTCCTTCTAAATAATCCATATATATTTTTAAATCTCTTTCCACAAGAGCTTCAAACATTAAACCAAATGTTTCAAAATCATTCATCAGCTTTTCTTCGTTTAAATTCAAGATAGCACACGCCAGTGAAGGGTCTACAAAATGTCTTTTTACAGACTTACCAACTCTTTTAGAAGAACGGTAATTAATATCGAAGGCGGGCTGGTTATTAATCAAAAACAAACTTTCTAAAACACTCAAATAATCATACACTGTTGTTCTGCTCGCGATTAGATCTTCCGATGTTTCATATTCTTCTATATCCTTAATGATTGTCGAAACATTTGCTAAAGATTTTTCATTTCTTGCAAGAGATCTTAAAAGCATTTTCATTTTATTAGAATCTCTTTTTTTGTCTCTTCGTTCATTTATATCTATATTAATTAAAGAGTCTATATAACTTTTAGGGATGATGCCTACATCTTTTTCATCAACCGTTAAATTTTGTGGCCATCCTCCGCGAATAATTAATCGTGCAATCTTAAACAATTCTGTTTTTGGCAGCCCTTTTAATTTAACATTTCCTTCAAGCATATCCAAAATAGACACATCACCTGTTGAATCCTCGGATTCATACAAACTCATAGGAAACATCTGAATGTTTGCTATTCGGCCAGTCCCAGAATGAAAAATATGCTCTTCTTTTTCTTCTTTTGTTAAGGTGGTAGAACCAGTTAAAATAAACTTGCCTTTGTTATGATCTTCATCACATTCATGCCTAACCGCATCCCATATGCTAGGTGATAACTGCCATTCATCAATAAGCTGGGGAGACTCCCCTGTAAAAATATATTTAGGATTAACATTGGCTAGATCTCTTAAGTTTTTTTCAGTCATATATGTAACACTGTTTGCATGATTAAGAGAAGTCCATGTTTTTCCGCACCATTTAGGACCTTTGATAGAAATAGCTCCGAATATATTTAAATATCTTGCTATTTTTTTATCTACTAACCTGTTTTTGTATTCTTTTTTTCTCAATGTCATAGTTTACCTCAATCCTATTATAATATTTTAATGAACACTTTTCAAGCATTTCGGTGAACACTTTTCAGCAGTTTTGATGAACACTTTTCGGGCATTTTAGTGAACACTTTTCAGCAGAAAAAGTCCAGGTTGTACCTATCAATAAAAATAAATACAGCAACCATTTTTTATTTTTACAAGTAGATAAATCTCTTACTTCCAAACATCGTATCAGCGACACTCTAATACTTATCCATTCCATAAAAACAAATTCATTATGATAGAACACAATGTAATAATCGAACCAGAGTTATTGTATAAAAAAACACACGGTTTTGCCGCGTGTTCTTTATTTCAATAATGGTCTAATTGTTTTTACCAAGAATTAATAATTTTCTGCTCTGACTTCAAAGAAACTTTGTGAGTAGTTACAAATCGGGCAGGCTTTTGGAGCTTCTTTAGAGTTAACTAAATGTCCACAAACTCTGCATTCCCATGTGGTAGCATCTGACTTTTTGAACACCTTTTTTGTTTCTACATTACTTAGAAGTTTACGATACCTTTCCTCGTGGGCTTTTTCTACCGCACCTACTGCTCTAAACTTCTTAGCAAGTTCTGGGAATCCTTCTTTCTCAGCAACATTTGCAAAATCAGCATACATTTCTGTCCACTCATAGTTTTCACCTTNNTGCTCTTGCTCATTACGGGCTGTTTTTAGAAACAGTTCAGCAATTTGATCATATCCTTCATTTGAAGCAACTTTTGCCCAATATGTGTACTTATTTCTAGCTTGGCTTTCACCCGCAAAGGCATCTTGTAAATTCTTTTCAGTTTGAGTTCCTGAGTATTTACTATCCTTTTTGCCCTCTTCAATTAATTCAAACTTATCAGCTGGCACCATGCAAATTGGGCAGGTGTAATCAGCAGTTAATTCACCCTCTAAAATATATCCGCAAACTGTACAACGATACTTTTTCA
>LSQX01276729.1_pt1 | contig 12679 bp, 22 predicted proteins | sample 654561 | NCBI WGS metagenome assembly LSQX01 (sample SAMN04489861, study PRJNA283612) | anaerobic digester metagenome | isolation source: 4 biogas reactors fed with cattle manure at either 37C or 55C with and... | place: Denmark: Kongens Lyngby | collected 2014 | reverse complement strand
ATTTCTCTTCCACTTCCTTTTCTAATACCGATTGCAAAGATACGCTCTCTGTTTTGTGGCACTCCAAAGTCTTTGGCATTGATAAGTTGCCAGAAGACATCATACCCAGCTTGTTCCATCTCAATTTGCACTCTTGCAAAATCCCATCCTTTTGAAGACGATAAAGCTCCTTTAACATTCTCCCAGATAAAATACTTAGGTTGTTTTTCTTTAATGAGTCGGATGAAATGAAAGAATAATCCACTCCTCTCTCCATCGAGTCCAGCACCTTTTCCAGCAACTGACAAGTCCTGACAAGGGCTTCCCCCCGTGATAATATCAATACTTGGCAAATCCTCTCCTTTGATTTTGGTAATGTCCCCATAGTTTTTTATGTTAAAATTATATTCCAATACAGCGTTGGCATACTTATCTACTTCGCTAAAACCAACGGTTTCCCAACCCAACTTCTGTGCTGAGATTGTAAACCCACCATAACCTGAGAATGTGTCAAAGTGTCTCAGCTTCTTCATATTACTTATTGTCTTAATTTAGATAACTTCTCTTCTACTAATTCCCTTGTTTTACTATCCTCTTGATAGCAGGTTTGGAATATCTCCGTAAGAACTTCTATCTTTGCTTCCCTTATTAGTTGGTCGTACTGTTTCTTTGTTAAAACAGTTGTTTTCTCATCTTCTAAAATGTGGTATGTTTCTTTCTTCTCCATATTACTTATTGGCTTTTAATTTAGATAGTATTTCCTCTACATCACTAACTGGTATGTGTGGTGCTAAATGCAACACACTTAAATCTCTACCTTTACTTAAAACTTCTCCCAATACCTCTTCCCTTGCTTTATCTAGTTCTTGTTCTACCATTCTACTCGCCTCTTTCCCCTCTGGTGTAAGTTGTAAATTATCCCCTTCCCCATCTCCATCATCACTAATATCTTCTACTAAACTCCATAGTCCCCATTCTGCAAAAAGTTCTTTTATGTTCTCCATATTACTTATTGTCTTTTAATTTAGATAACCTATCAATTTTCCTACTAATCTCATCATAAGCACCATTCCCCTTATTATGTATCTCATTCACAGCAAGTTTAAGCATAAACCATTCTTCTTTAGTAAGCTCCTCTTTCTCCTCTGGGGTGTCCTTTAATACTCTAACATCACCTTTCTTCAACCATTCTGGCATTTCTTCTTGTCTTAAAATTGTGATTACTTTATCTTCATCTACTATATAAGTTGTAATCTTTCTCTCGTTAAAGTCGTACATCTCGTTTACTTCGTTCTCCTCTGGTTGTGCTTGGGAGTTAAGGTGGTCTATTATCTCGTTCTGTTTCTCACACAGTGCATTTAAATACTCTACAACTTCATCCTTACTATTCTTTGGATATATATAATACTTCCCCTTTAGCTTCTCTATTTTACTTTCCATCTTCTTTGGTTTTTAATAATTTAATATATTGATTTTAAGAACCTTTCCCTCGCTTTTTTATCTAACCTCTCAAATTCCTCTATGTCAGAATCAGTTAAAGTATTTCCAGTAGTTCCATATTTAACACCCCTCTCATAACCCTTCTCATAACCTTCCTCTCTTATCTTTTCTATAAGTTCTTTTGGAATATGTGCTTCTTCCTTTATCTCTACCCTCTTAAATACTCTACCCTTCATTCCGTCTTTTACTCCATTCTCATACCCATCTTCCCTTGCTTTGGATAGTTCTTGTTGTATGAAATCTAACAATTCGTCAAGGGTATATATAGTTTCCCCGTCTATTGTAATAAACATTGACTCATTCATAGCCCAGCTATCATAGCTCCCTAATCTTTGTTTCCAATCTTTCTTCTCCATATTACTTATTGTCTAATTATTTTATATCCCTGTTCTTTTAATAACCTCATAGCTTCCTGCGTCTTATCATCACTCTCCTCAACTCTTTCTTTTAATTCTTTTTTTAACATAACTTTTGCTACTAAATTTAATTACTCAAAATAAGCACAACAAAGACTACCAACCCGACCATGCCAAAGGTTGACAGGATCCAGCCACCAAGCAAATACAAAACCCACAAGAAAAACACCCCGAGTGCTAACCATACAAGCACTCCAATTAAATCCATTAGTCTGTCCATATAACTTAAAACTAAAGTTAAAACGTAACAGAGTTCTTCTCAAGGGCCTCCACCCTTTTCTCCAAAGCATCCATTCTGTCAAAGACACTTAAAATCCTGAAGTTCTTGTAACCGTCCTTCTCATAAAGTTCAATGCCTGTAACCTCCATGCCTTCCCCCCACTTATCAGTAACACCAGGTTTGCCAAAACCGTTGTACCACTCACCATCTATTTTAATACCCACACTCTCAAAGTCCTTGCCTGTCTTTTTGCTAGTTAATGTTTTTGAGCTAACCTGCTCTAGTTTGTATGATTTCATACTATTGATTTTTTAATTTAATAAACTCCTCACGAGCCTTAGCAAGTTTCTCTTCCTGAAGCTCAATTAAAGACTTGTACGCCAACTGTAACTCGCCACCTACTCTGTCCACTTTCTCCCTTACAACCTCGATCTGCTTCTCCGCCTGCTCCATCGCCTTGTCAAATGGTAGTTCCGTTTCCTCCTCCCAGTTAAACCTAGCCTCTAGGTTGGAATACTGTTGTCCCGGAATTGGCAACTTAATACTAAACCCAATGTTGTACTTATTCATTACTGCTTCTGCTTAACTTATATCCATTACTCTCCAACATCACGACCAACTTCCTGCACAAAACTCTAGCCTCACTTATATCCTTAAACCACTCCCGCAAAGTTGTCGTTACACTCACCTTCTTGTCCCCCAAGTTCCAACTACTCATACTAACCATAGGGGCGTACTCAAAGTTGTTCTCGGTCAAGTAAATAACATGACCCCCCTTCTCGTACATTAAATACATTTCGTTCATAATAATATAAAGCTAAACTTAATACACACCCATGTCACAAGCACACACATCACATAAATCCTCTGGATCATCTATTGGCCCAACCCATGTAAAACCCATACCCTCTACCAAGCCCTCAATGTCAAGTAAACTCGCATTACACCTACTACACCTCGGAATCTCCACCCGCTTGACACCCTTTAGGGTCTTCTTAACACAATGTATAGGGTCTCCGTCCTCCTCTACAATAACATAACCCTCATCAATCATCGAAACACACTCCTTGGCAATCCTTAAGGCCCTGCCAAACTCCTTTGCGAACCTGGTGAAGTCCAGTAAACACCCAAACTCGGCGTCTATGTTCTCACCCTTTGTATATATTCTGTACACCATAACTTAATGTGTAATAATTTAATTATGCATATTCTAGTATATATATACACCCCTGTCAAGTGTTTTAGGTTAAATAATTGTTACAGGCTATTCTAGGTTAAACTTAGCCTTTAATGCCGCCTTTTGTGCTTTCGTTAAACTAACCTCAACGTGCGGTTGATCCATTACATAGAACCTACCTGTATCGTACTTGCGGTTAAGATACCTGCTTTCAAAACTAGCAGTCTCAAAATCCTCATACGCCCTTACCACTTGGTCTGTGACTTTTTTAAGTGGAAACTCGTCGTACTCTCGCACCTCGTATATTTTAGTAACCATAACTTTATATTAAAAAATTAAATATCTAAATCGCTCTTCTGGGTAATCAAACCACCAGGGAAGTTAATTGTCAGTGCCAAATTAGAGGGCATGGCGTGGCGAATCTTTGTAATATGCAGCCCGTACGCACTGTCCCACTCCCCGCTTAACTCGTCCCTTTCCCTCCTGATTCTCATTGCAACGTTTGCCACTTGACCTATATCGCCTGCTCCCTTAAACCCGTCCACACTTGCATTGTACCCCTCCCTTTGTGATTGATTGCTAATCTGAGAAAGCAACAAGGTCGTTACCCTGTACCTCTTAGTTACCATTTGAATAGCCTTCATTGCCTCTCTTAGCCCCTCGTATTGGTCTGGGCCTGTGCTTAGTAACTGGATATAATCCAAGCATACAAAATCAACCCCCTTGCTGGTCGCTATCCTTGCAACAACGTCCTCACTACTTCTCATTTCCTCGTCAATTACCAATTGCCCTGTAGATATTGCGTCCAACCAGTAGTCCCTAGCATGGTTCCTTCGTTTGTCTTTCTCTTTGTCCAAGGGGCGGAAGAACTCAAACGAACCCAGTTCTGCTGTTAAACACATGAGCCTTGTAAGTAACTCGTTTCTGGACATTTCAAGTGAAAATATCAACACCCTCTTGCCCTGCCCAATAACCGCATTCACCAAATTAAGCATAAAGTAGGTCTTGCCATAACCATAGTACCCACCACATACCCATATTTGACCAGGGATCAAACCATAAGTCGCCGAGTCAAGTATCGGTATGCCTGTACTCATACCAAGAAGTCCACCTTCAGCGGTGGTAGCTATTTCCTCCTCATAATCCAAAAAATCCATAGCAGGACTAGTAACAGGTTCCTCGTTTAGCATTTCAAGTGCCTTTTGTACCTTACCAAGCTCCCCTGCCCTTGTGTACTTAGTAATTAAGTTCTTGTAAGCCTCTATTACAAATATCTCTATGTCCTCATTGGTTATATCACTAACAACTACCTCTGAAGCCAATACCGACATGTCCGCAATAAACCCCGCCTTACAACCCGAAAGTTCCCTTAACTTAGCCAAGTCCTCCTTTTCCTGAGTAGTCCTAAGTACCCGAAACAACTTCCTCTCCTCGCCAGTAAACATCCAGTCCCTAACCTTTTTTAGGCTATCCCGCCTAGGGTCTTTTAACATAAAAAATGCCAGAACAGTTTGTGGGCTTAACATTTTTATATTTAACTAAAATTATTTATACACATACTTCGGAGAACTCTTACCACCATCTAATTTACCCCCGTACTCCCTCCACACCTTCGCCTTTTCCCTTAACTTATCCATACTACCAACCAAATAGGTACCCTCGGTACTTGATAGGTACACACTTAAAAACTTCTTCAGGTTACCCTCCCAGTCGGAACTCATCCACCCGTCCTTCCCTTTCCTTGGGTGTAGAACTTGTACTGTATTCCACAACTTACGAGTGTCCCCAATGCCCTCCAAGGTCTTGGGGTAGTCCTGTATAAGGTAACTTTTAAGGGTTTGTATGTCCTTGTTCCCATGGGAACCCTTTCCCTTAGGGGTGTTCACACCTATATCTTTATAAGATATATTACTCTGTTTGTTATACTCTGTTTTGTCTTGGGAAATTTCACCAACCCCCCCTAACACTTTTTTACCAAACCCCCCTTGGTAATTTTGTGATACACCCTCTTCGAAAGGTTGTTGTTTCCAGTAAATTCGTTGAAATGTGCCAGTATGCTCTTTTCCGTCCTTATCCACCAACTTATTTGTGAATATTCTCTCAGCCATCCCATACTCTTCCATTTTTCGGAGAGTGTTTTCTATTGTTCTAAAGCTTGTATCAGTAGCTTTAGCAATATACCCTTTTGTGGCATAACAATATCCATTTCTCCTTGAAAGGGCTGATATTTCTAGGATGACGATTTTTTCTGCTGGGGTGAACCTTTTATCGCTAATCAAGCTTGACATCACAACTGCATACATACTCTCTTGTGGTTCGTTAAAATCTGGTTCTACTTCCGTAACTATGAATTGGTCTACATACTTTCTTCTAAAGGTAACACCTTTAATCTCTTGTTCTACAATTTTGTATTCCATAAGTTTTTGGCTAAATTAAAGTAGCCCCTTTTTTATTAAGGAGGGAATGACCTTAAACCTCACATAAGATATGGACGAATTAACAGACCAAGCTAAATCAGGTAGGGAAATATCACCTTTAATCTCAGACCAACGACGGGGAGAGTTGAATCTAATGAGTCCATAGACAAGGGTTTCTGTATTTGTGAGGTTATACTTGACCTTCATATGCGGATAGTAAGGGATAAATTCAGGGTAGTAAATAAAACCTATTCCCTGAGGGGAATTAAATTTGTTTTGTTTTTGCATTTTAACCTCCTTTGATCTTGCGGGCTGGCAGGGAAGTTATAGCAAACCTACCAACCCACAGAACCATATAACTTATTAAAATATCGCTATACTTTTCCTGTTACAATTTACCCCATATCCAATACCCCGTCAACGAGTTGTAGTCTAACCCTATGGGACAGTAAAGCCCCTAGAGGCGATTTAAGGCGTTTGATGTTCAAATGGGGTGATTACACCTTTTAAGACCTATCGTTGCTGTACGGGGCTGTAGGGACCTTGTGGAGGGTATCTAGGGGGTGGGTTACCCTTGGAGTTGGTTTATGTGAGCGTTGATGAAGTGCTCCCTTCCCCGAGGGCTTGCAAATAACCATTGGATAGCAGATATCCAAAGATTGGGTTTTAGATCAGGGTTTTGAAAGGGGGGTACTCAAATTGACAACGGCAAGCCCGTTAGACTTAGTATCCCCCCTTTACCAACTATTTCTTTTTCTTCCTTTTCTTGCCTTTGGGCTTTCCACTTGAAGGATAACCTTCTCTTTCATGAAGTTGCCTATGGCAAGACCGACAAAGAAGAACACAATTTTCGGGAGTATTGGGACCCCCGTGGGCTTTTGGGATGATGTGATGTACCGTGAGGTTGTAGCTTGTTCCACAACACTGGCATACAACGTCCCTAGCATGGACAATTCTCTTGTAATCGCTAGACATTTCACACCTAACCTTCCTCTATCCTGAACACAGGCGTTCCCTTTCCACAGAACTCACAGAAGTAAAAAGAATAAAGAACACCATTCAGTTCAAACACAATCCTGACCAACCTGAAACCACAATCCATACAAATCATTTCACACTTCCTCTCCTAATAGTTGGATTTTAAAAGAACGAGGCTTAAAGCACTCTTGTTTATCAAGAAAGCTCTAAACAGGCAGTATTCTAACCCTTTTATTCCTGCCTAGACCTGCTGACTGGTAGAGGAATTTCAAATGAAATCTCGGTCTGGTGTATACCCCTCGCCTGCCTGCCCTACCCTCCGAGTTTACATGGGGAAAAAAGCCTTATAGATGCAATCTATGTGCTTCGGTCGGAAGTAGCTAGCTTCCCAACCCCCACTTCAAGGGTTCAGGTCGTATTACGCCTAATTTGTGTATTATACTGCATATATTAGGCTTAATTTGTGTATTAACGAGCAACCTTAAACACTTTACGGTCTTTCCACTCACTTTTCTTACCCACATTCCATTGTGCCAGTGGGCTTAGGTATCCTACAATTCTCAACTACGAATACACCTCGCACCTCTGCCTTAGTCTGGGCTTTGGGCGTGGTGTATTTTGAGTTTCCTTAGTCCTCATGTTTTTCTTTTTCTACTCAATTTATATAGTCCAGCATCTTACCAAACGAATTGACAGGTAACATACTCTTTTTTCTATGGTCAAATATAATTCCGTTACTACCAATCCCAACCCCGCTTTTTCTCTTAAAGCCTTGTGTGTCATGGAAGTCATCTGTTTCCTTAAAGGTCTTTCCTGCAAGTAGGGCTACCTCCCTCTCGCCTTTACCGTCTTTTCTGTTAATGGACTGTGCCCCTCCTTCATGGTTGTGGGCTGTCATTACAAAGTCGTACCCATCGTTTTCTCTTAAAAACCTCTTGCCACCAAAGTTGGGGTCTAGGTACGAAGACCCTTTGGCTTTATGAATTACCGCCCCTGTGTATTCAATGTTATTGATTTTCAAGTCAACTGTACCTACCCCTTCAAATACAGGTATTCGCCTTCTCATTTCGTCATACCCATCTAAACCCGTTCTCCTGCTCCACTTTTGGTGGTTCCCTATCACACAAAATAGTATCTTATCCCAACCTACATACTCCATGAGCCTGTAAAGGTAGAGGTTCTGCTCGGTTAAGTTTGCAACGTCCTCAAACACTGGTGGCAGCCATACAAACGAATCGCTAAAATCCCCACCAAGTGCAACCTTTAAGTATGGGTTAGCCTTTATTTCATCGGCTTCCCACTTCAACCTCTCATAATCCACATATTGACCCCCTACATGGTGGTCAGCCCACCACACTATGCCTATTGGTCGGTCTGTTTGTATCTCTATGGTAGTGTCCCACTCCTTCATTTCAGCCCTTATTCTTAAACGGCTTCTGCGTATCATTTCCTCGTTTAGTTCCTCGAAGCTTAACTCTGCAATATGCCTGTCGGGGTACTCTACTGAAACGTTTCCCCTGTAAAGGGCTTCTGTTTGAATCTGCTCCCTGCTCTTAAAGCTGTCCTCACTTCCCGAGGTGTATAGTCCTTCTTTCATTTTAACGTGACTAATTTTAACTACTGGACCTTTCGGCTTGTTCTTACTCCCCTTGGGTCTCCCTCGTTTAATCTCCTTCGGTTTGTTCTTGCTTCCTTTCGGTCTCCCTCGTTTTTTCATACTAGGCAGTACTTAATTTACGGCTTCTTAAAACCCCTTAAAACCTGTTCAATGTACACCCCCTGTTCCCTTAGGTACTTGTCCAATGTCGCACTAACGGCTGGTAGGGTCATTAACATTAAAGCAACCAAACTACCCTGCCAAAACTCCCAAGTAAATATTACACCAATGTCCCCGTTTAAGGTTAGTTCGTCTACGATCAACGCAATTGAACTGATAACCATTAGGATTAAAGGAATTTTAATGGTATTCCAAAACCTGTATGCCAAGTCTTTCATAATTAAAATATAATAATTAAAATAACAAGTATCGCTATGACTATCCAGTACAATAGCTGAAACCTGCGCTCTCTTTCCCTCTGCTTGTTTAGGATTTCCCCAACCTGCGTATGAGTTTTAATAGTTTGTTAAATAACAACTTAATGCCCTCGAGAGGACCACACTCTTTTAACCTCTCTTGGCGTAGTTCCTCTATTGCCTCGTTCTTTTCCTTAACCACCCTGTTATGAGTTGCATATAACGCATCGTAACTCTCTATCCATGTGCGAACCTCCTTATCCAGTGTCTTTTCAATTTCCTCTTGCTTTTTAATTTCGACCCTTAACTGAGACACCTCAGCCTCTAGCTGAGACACCTCAGATTTCAACTGAGACGCCTCTAACTCAAATGCGTTAACCCTTACCTCAAGTTCACCCTTCTGGACTACAAGTTCACTTTTGGACCCCTCACAAGCCCCTAATTTCGATTCTAAGGCGCCTATCTCCTTTTCAAGGGAACTTACCCTACTTTGACACTCAACAAGCTCAGAGGGCGTTGTAGGCTCCTGTGGCTTAGGTGGGTTTATCTCTTCTGAAGTCGCTAATCTAAACTTACCCATATCGGCAACCCAAAAGCTTTGTCCTGATGATGATATAGTATCGTACCAAGTATAAGTATCATTTGTTTTATTACTAGAGCCTTTACCATAGAATTGTGCATTTTGTGAGCTTCTTGGATTATCTTTTATAGTTGCTATCTCTCCTACTTCATAAGCTCCCATATCTTGAAAGCCTGTTCCTGCTCCTCCTCTTTTGTTTTGCTTTTCTGTGAAGATAATTTTATCTCCTATTTTGTATGACATAGTATTATCATTATAACTTAAATCTTTGAACAACCCCCAATTAAGGGTCTCTCCGTTAAACCATATGTTTTTAATCTCCTGATACTTAGTCCTGAAGGTTATTCCCCTGTCCATGTAGTCCATTAAATCATACTCGGGCTGTAAACCGATATGTAGGTGTGGGCTGTATCCTCCATTAGCGCTCTTTGGAGCTATTTCTGCAAGGAGTTGTCCCTGTGTAACCTTTTGACCTTGTGATACCTTGAAGTTGTATATATGCACATAAAACAATTTGTGCGTAGAGTTTTCTACATTAAGAGTTAAATAACTACCTAAGCTTGTAGATATTGTCCCTATTGTTCCGTTTGCCATTGCATAAACTGGAGTTCCTGCTGGGGCGTTACCAAAGTCTATTGCCTTGTTTCCACCTGTTATGTGATAGGTTTGGCTAATCCACAACTCGTTTCCGTTAAGTGGGCTTTTGTACTTCATATCTATATTATACCATTGTAAACACCAATAACTTTTATTAGCCCGTGCTGGTGTGGTGGGTATGGGTTGTCGTATGCCTTAAAGCCCTCTACTTCTACACCTAGTTTCTTGGCTTTTTCTAAAAGCACCTCTGCAAATGAAGGGTGTACCTGGTTTGTCCCGTCAAACTTCCAAGCCTCACCAGTAGAGTTTATTAACACTCCTCTCCAAAAGTCTATTTCGTCTTGTAATCCATCTTCCCAGTTCATCTGTATTTCTTTATTCTAAAAATTATATCTGAGGTTGATATACCTCTTGTCCTTGGAAGTAATATTAGCTCAATACCTTTCTTTTCAAAATACTCAAGCACCTTACTCCTGTCAGTCTGTTCGCCCCAGTCTTCCCCGTGTATGTAAACGTCAAAGTCTACTTTCTCAAACTCGCTACTATCCACACTTTCAAAGTAGGTTACTACCTCATCGGCGATTTTAAGGGACTTTACCAACTCTACCCTTTCCTGTGTACTTAATATAGGCCTGGGCTTCATTTTCTCCACCCCCTCGTCCAACTGCACTCCCACCACAAGGTAATCACACAAACCTCTGGCCTTTTGTAGTAGGTTTATATGCCCTGTATGAAGTAGGTCAAACACCCCAAAAGTCAGTCCTCTTTTATACACTCTATTAGCCATTGTTTGCTACCGAATTTACTCTCAATTGCGTCTGGGTAAGCCCTAGTAACATCAATCACAGTAAACTCTTGCCCTAATAACTTAATTAGATTATCCAACGTCATATATCTGGATGAATATGTGTCCCCGAGTTCATTAGAGTATTTGTTTATGCTAAAATCCTCCTTACTACAAGGGGTTCGTACAAACAACTTCTTACATTTAAGATCGCTAAGTAACCTTTCAATTACGCCATCCTCAAAGATATACTGTAAGCAAGCCCAAAGTAATACAGCATCCACTTCAGGAAGTTGGCCTCCCTTGTAAATATCATAAACAAAAGTCTTAACCCGAGGGTCTACTTTAGCCAAAAGGTTCTGGGAGATATCGCACCCATAAAACTCTTTAATATCAGACGTTCTAAGTAGTAGGTCTAAAAACTCCCCACTACCACACCCTATATCAAGCAGTGATTCTGCTTCCAGTTTTGGCAATAACCATACAAGCTCATAAATTCTCCTTTGTTTACTCCCAAAGGCGGGGTACTCTTTGCGGATAGTCCAAAACTCTCTTGCTGTCTTTCTATTCATAAGTTTCTCTTAAAAGCTTATCCATTGTAAAACTGTAATTATTCCTGTGAATAGGCGTTCTCCAGTCTCCGTACTTTAACTCCAAATACTCCTCTGTAGGACTTGGTACTAAAAAAGTCTCCCCCTTAAACTCACAAGGGACTAAGACTTCATAATACCTTGCAGGTACCACCAAGTACCTTAAAATACTCTGTCCACTGTACAAGTGCCTGTACGCCTCCACTCCTTTCCTTCCATTAAAAAATATATCTACCCTAGCACCACCTCGCTCAAGGCAGATTTCCAACTCCCACTCGTGAAGTAGATCAAAGCCTAACTCCACGGCTTTCCTAACAATGTCCTCTTTTAGGGCTAAATAACTACTCCAAGTACAAAGGTCTACATCGTCCTCGTCTCCTTCACAAAAGTCCTTGTCCCTGTAAGCTCCAAGCAGTGTTCCTGCGTCCAACCAAAAGACGATTTTAAGCTCGTCTAAGATTTTCTTAATGTCCAGTAAGTTTTGGGTCGCCTGTTGTTTAAGTGTCATATTTGTGTGTATGTATTCTAAACAACTCATTTCCTGGACTGTTAAAACAAGCATACTGGTCAAGGGGTATAGTGTCTATTCTAAAGCCTTCCCTCCATAAAAGATAAGGCAAGGACAATTGGTCTTGGTAACTCCAGGCTAGGTTTTCTAACATCCACTTACTTCCAAAGTTAGTAAACCGCCCGTCCCTTAACATAACCCCACACGCCCATAAGCCATAATGCTTTGGAAAGCCCTGCGAGAAGTAGTATTCCACCTGTTCGGTAAGTGGGTGTCCGTGGTACTTCTCCATGGGTAGAGAGGCTTCTAGCTCCTTCTCTATGCAATCCCGATTCGAAGGGTGTATATAAGTAGCCCAGCCGTTATCCAAATACTCAGAAAGCTTGTCTATGATTTTAGGGTCGGTGATTTCAATACTCCCGTCAATAAATAGCGAAAGTGTGTCAAACGGGCATATAAGTTTGTAAAACTTTGCTCTAAGCCTAGGGTGTAAGTGCTGGTAAATAGGCTCATACCTTACTTCCCATACATCACTTTTAAGATTAGGGTTGTCGGTAAAACATATATAATCGGCTCCAATGTCAGGCTGGTCTTTTAGATCGTCGTAATCCCCATAAACACAAGTATATACAATTGGTTTCATATCCCTCGTAATTAACTTAGTAGTATATTATACCATTACTATCCCATGAGTATCTTGGTTATAAGTGCCCCTATAATGAGTGCCATTATCGTCTTAATTACCCAGTCCCAGTTGCCCGAGCTTTTGTTTAGTTTCTCCCCGACCTGCCTCATGTCCTTTTCGTATTCAACCCGTGGGACGTAACAGTCCAGCTTGTTTTCTATGCTCTTAAACCCCTGCTTGGTCTCTTTTCGTAGGCTGGAGACATCTTTCTGTATCTGAGTCATTTGGTGTTCTA
>LSQX01316049.1_pt3 | contig 12680 bp, 10 predicted proteins | sample 654561 | NCBI WGS metagenome assembly LSQX01 (sample SAMN04489861, study PRJNA283612) | anaerobic digester metagenome | isolation source: 4 biogas reactors fed with cattle manure at either 37C or 55C with and... | place: Denmark: Kongens Lyngby | collected 2014 | reverse complement strand
AAGGTGGTACTGCCCGAAGCCCTGCCCTCTCTGATAGTCGGTGGCTCGATTGCAGTAACTACCATACTCGGCTATTCAACTATGGCGGGTTTTGTCGGAGGCGGCGGCCTAGGTGCGATTGCCAATAATTACGGGCTCTTCCGCTATGACTACTTCACCATGTTTATCACAGTGGTCCTGATCGTCATCCTGGTACAGATTATCCAGGCAGCAGGCTCTAAACTAGCCATTAAAATCGATAAAAGATAAGAAAATATAATTGAGAAAAGAAGGAAAAAACTATGAAAAAAATAACACGTATCTTGACATTTGTTCTGCTCTTAGCACTATTGGTCAGCGTAGCCGCAGCCTGCGGCAAAAAAGATGACAAAGACAGTAAGAAACTGACTATCGCCGCCAGCGTTACTCCTCATGCAGAGATTTTGCGCGTAGCAGCCAAAGAACTGGAGAAAGACGGCTATGAAGTAGAAATTAAAGAATTTACTGACTATATTCTGCCCAATAAAGTCACAACAGACGGTGATGTCGATGCCAACTTCTTCCAGCACATCTCCTATCTCAACCACTACAATGAGAGTAACAATACTGATCTGGTTTCCGTCGGCGGCATCCATTATGAGCCACTCTGCGTCTATGGCGGGAAAACCTCTTCCTTGTCAGAACTGGCCGACGGTGCAACCATAGCCGTCCCCAATGACTCTTCCAATGAAGCCCGTGCCCTCATGGTCCTGGAGCAGGAAGGCCTGATCAAACTGCGTGAAGGCGCCGGTCTTGCCGCTACCATTCTCGACATCGTGGATAACCCGAGAAATCTGGATATCAAGGAACTGGCCGCCGAACAACTGCCCCGCTCACTTGAGGACGTCGATTTTGCCATCATCAACGGCAACTTTGCCCTGCAGTCCGGCCTGTCCCCTGAAGATGCCCTGGCAGTAGAAACTCTGAGTGGTGAAACCCTCGAACTCTACCAGAATGTTCTGGCTGTCAATAAAGGCCGGGAGAACGATCCTGCAATTCAGGCCTTGTACAAAGCCCTCAAGAGCGATGCCGTTAAAGACTTCATCAATGAAAGCTGGAAGGGTGCAGTCGTTCCTCTGGACTAGGAATGATCAGACTGCTTTTGAAACATTAACTCAGCAATTACAAAATTCTACCAAAGGCTTCTCCTCTACTCCAGGAGGAGCCTTTTCACTTTCTTGACAAAAACATATCTGCTCTTCTATTGTTCAATTAATATAGTTCTGCTTATCTCTTTCCAAAGGAGGATTTATGAAGATTGATGATTTTGTTCTGGAAAATTGGCTAAATCCGGCCAGTGAAAGTGAGAAAAATGAGATTTATTTAGGTGGCAGCTGTGTTCTGCCTCTGACTGTGAAAGAACTGTTCGAGTTGACCGGCGAAAGTCTGGATGATTTTCTGGAAAAATTGACAAGCATGTATCTGGGTTACGGATCCTTTGAAGGCACACCCGAAACCAGGCAGGGCGTGGCCGGCTTGTACGAAAAGGTCCGGGCGGAAGACGTTATCCTGGTTCACGGCGGAACCGGTGCTAATCATACAGTTGTCTACACCTTGATCTCAGACACTGACAATGTCATCTCCATCATGCCCAACTATCAGCAATTTTACTCTCTGCCGAAATCAATCGGGGCTGAGGTCCGCAAGATTGATCTCAAAGCTGAAGCCGGCTATAAGCTTGACCTTGATGAAGTGCGGCAGGCCGTTGATAAGAATACCCGAGCTATTCTTTTTACCAACCCCAATAATCCGACAGGCTCTTTATTAAATCCTGAAGAAATGCAGGAAATCGTTGAGATCGCCAAAGCCGTTGACGCCTGGGTCGTTTGCGATGAAATGTACAGGGGGCTGAAGGAGGAATACATGCCTTCTTTTGCCGACATTTATGACAAAGCAATCATTACCTGCAGTTCCTCGAAAATTTACTCCATGGCCGGGACGCGCGTCGGCTGGATTATCTGCCGGGACCCGGAAATGCGCAAAGCCTTATTCAACCGCAGGTCCTATGATGCTATTTGCGGTGCCACTTTCGATGAATGGATTTTCGCTATTGCCCTTAAACATGTGGACAAAATACTTGCCCGCAGCAGAAAGATTGTTAGCGAAAACAAGGCTATCGTTGACCAATGGCTGCAAGGTCAGAAATATCTGCATCAGTATGCTGATTCCTACGCCACCACCTACCTGATCCATTACGATCTGGATGTTGACGCTGTGGACTTTGCCGAAGATCTGCTGGATAAAAAAGGCGTGCTGGTCTGTCACGGTGACTGTTTTGATATCCCGCACAGCTTCCGGCTCTCTCTTTCGGATGCTAAAGAACTTGAAGAAGGTCTGCGGCGTATCGGAGAATACATTGAGGAATTAGTCGCTGAGGGCAAGGCTCTTTAGAAAGCAATCTTATGGAAATTACAGTATTAAGCCAGGCTGAACTGAAAGAGTTGCTGGAGCTGGATAAAGTCATCGAAACTGTGGAGAGTGTCTATAGGCAAAAAGCTGGCGGCCAGACAGCCGTCTGGCCTTCGGTCGAGTACCATTTCGAAGAGAAAAAGGCTGTGATGGATATCCGCAGCGGTTATCTCTCCGGTGACAAGCTGCACGGAGCCAAAATGCTCAATAACTTCCCTTTGAATATCGGAGCCGGACTGCCTGCTTTCACCGGCATGCTGCTGGTTTTTGATTCCGAAAACGGGAGGCCGCTGGCCCTTATGGATGCTTCCTACATCACCAGCATGCGGACGGGGGCAGCAGCAGCTCTGGGCGTAAGGACACTGGCCCGCAAAAACAGTAAAAACCTTCTCGTGGTCGGTGCCGGGCGTCAGGCTTTTTTCATGGTGGCGGCTACTTTGCTGGCAATGCCGCAGATTGAAAATATCCGGGTCCATGATCCGCTAAGCTCTGCTAATGCTGAAGAATTTGTTTTGCAGATAGAAGACCGCCTGAAATCAGAGCTTAATCTGGACCTGGCGGGCAAAATAAATTTCACTGCAAGCCATGACCTGCCGGCTCTTTTGCAGGATAGCGATGCCGTCATCACAGTCACCAGAGCCACGTCTCCGATTATTAAGAAAGAATGGGTAAAGCAGGGCACTCATTTCAGCTGCATCGGCGCCGATATGCTGGGTAAGGAAGAACTGGATCCTGAATTGTTCAGAAGCGCCCGGGCTTATGCCGATGACAAAAAGCAGTGCCTGAGTTTTGGCGAAATGGAGATCCCCCATAAGGCAGGTATTATTTCTGAGCAAAGCATTCAGGGCGAGCTGGGTGAGGTCCTGGCCGGTACGGCGATCGGACGCATCTTGGAGGAAGACATTACCATCTTCGACGCAACCGGACTGGCCTTGCTGGATATTGCAACCGGCAAGCTGGCCCTGGATTTAGCCCGAGAAAAAGGACTGGGTCAGACGGCTCACATCTGAAAATGCTGTTTTGTTACCCCTGTGCTTCTTCACAATTAGAATAGTTGGTCGTACGCATATACTTGCAAAAAATCAAGCGCAGCTGCTTACGTGCAACTGCGCTTAATCTGATTAGGTGAAATTTATCCGTCTTGTCTTTACTTGGCCATGATCAGCTTTTCCAGCAGGTCCAGCGCCTCTATTATCTGATCTTCCTTGTGGGCTGAGGTCAGGCAGAAACGCAGACGTGACTGCCCGCGGGGAACTGCCGGATATACTGCCGGTGGCACAAAGACCCCGTTTTCCAGCATTTGCATACTGAGTTTAAAAGCTGCCACATCGTCGCCGATAGCAATCGGGACGATCGCACTCTCTCCTTTGGCAGGAGTATCAAAACCTCTGTATTTTGCCTCGCGCATGAAAATTTCAATATTCTTCTGCAGGGCTTTGACGCGACTGTTATCGCGTTCAATAATCTCCACCGCTTTAAGTGCAGCACCGGCCAGTACCGGGCTGATACCGACTGAAAAGACAAAGCCGGGCAGGTTGTATCGCAGGAAGTTAATCAAAGATGCACTGCCGGCCAGATAGCCGCCACAGGTTCCCAGTGTTTTGGAAAGTGTTCCCATTTTTATATCAATATCATCCGGTTCAAGATTAAAGTATTCATCTACGCCGCCGCCATGTTCGCCCAGTATCCCTGCTGAGTGAGCTTCATCAACCATCAGGAAAAAGTCATACTTTTTCTTTAAGGCAACCAGGTCAGGTATCGGTGCAAGATCGCCATCCATGCTGTAGGCACCTTCAACTATAACGAGAACCTTCTCATAGTCATCACGCCTGCGCCTGAGAATCCCTTCCAGGACTTCCATATCATTATGAGGAAAAGCCCGGCTGGAAGCAGGGGAAATCTCCAGCCCCTGAGAAATCGAATTGTGGCAGAGAACGTCGTAAAGAATCAGATCATATTGATTGCAGAAGTTTCCTACAAAGGATACGTTGGTTGCATGTCCGCTGACCATTACCAGACAGTCTTCCGTGTGTTTCCAGTGAGCAATGGCCTGCTCCAGTTCTTTGTGAATACTCTTCTCACCGGCCAGAAGGCGGCTGCCACTGGCAGACCCTCCATATTTCAGCAAAGCTCCTGTCGCAGCCTGGTTCACCTCCGGATCTCCGGACATGGCCAGATAATTGTAGGAGCCGAAGTTCAAAACATCTCTGCCTTCATAGAGCGAAACATCCAGCAAAGGCGAGTCATGAGCTACAAAGTAAGGGTTGCCGAAGGCTTCAACAATAGATGTCAGACTTCTTTCTCTTTTAGCAAAGGCCTGGTATTCACGCGTTTTCTCGAAAGAGTCTACACGAGCTGAATTTTCTTCCCCGGCGGGATCTCCTGTGGCTCTGCCGGCAGTCATCTCCGGTCTGATTTGAGCAACTTCTCCTGGATCGACCAAGGCTGCCGGTTTTTGTGCTGCAGGCCGGTCTGAGTTCAAGTCAGGAACTCCGGGCTTTTTCCCACTCTTATAATCGCGCAATAGATCCACTATCAGTTCAGCTGTCAATCTGCTGTTGAAATTCTCCTCATCGATCGTGATATCATATTCATTCTCCAGAGCGGCCAGAAGGGACACGGCCTGTAAGCTGTCGGCTTCAAGATCCTGGATGAAATCGTCGCGTGGGCTGATTTCTTCCACCGGACGCAGAAGCACTTCGCCCATCAATTCACGAATGCGATCCACCGAAATTTCTTTCACTTGCTTTTCCTGGTCTTTGTTTACTTCCATGACTACAATCTCCTCTTCTGCCTTCTCCCGGGCGGACTCAGTCAGATACAACTCGCGATATGGCCATTCTCCGGCTTCAATTTGCTCCCGCAAATAATTACGTTTGACTTTCATTGCGGCGGACAGGGGCAGGGGTTCTTTACTCAGCAGAACTCTGGCCGGCCGCGACAGGATGTTCAATTTCCTGAATTTATGGAGCAAGGCTTCTGCTGCTGCCAGCTCATCGAAGCCGTCAGCCGGCTCGGCAATCATAATGACCTTTTCATCATCAGCCTGCTGTATTCCCAACACCGTATAGTTCTTAAAAAAATCAAGGCTGCCTAAGTCATATTCAATATCATCAGGGTTAATATTCTCGCCGGAGGCACCAATGATAAGATCTTTGAGTCTGCCTCTGATAAAGACACGTCCTTGTGCATCCAGGTCAGCAAGGTCACCGGTTTGGAACCACTTATCTTCGGAAAAATCCGCAGCGATGTATTCTCCATTGATAATAACACCACAATATAAATAATCTGTTAGCAACTCAATTTCACTGGCTTCATTCAGACGCAGACCGCCGGGCACAAAGCTGCTGCCAACACTGCCATCCATACGTTTTTGAATTTTCTTTACGCGTTCGACGCTAGTAATCGCTGTCTCTGTCAGGCCGTAGCCGTTAACGAGATAAAAGCCGATGCCGTTCATTAGGCGCAGCGTTTCCTCAGAAATACGGCCGCCGCCGCTGCAACAAAGTCTCAGTTGGGGGCCGAACACCTGAGCCCTGATATCTTTTAGAATTTTATCAAGAAAAGGAGCTAAGGGCAGTCCGAGTTTCTGGAGCCTGATATTCCAGTCAAGCAGTTTGTTGAAACGAGTCAGCTGTTTCTCTCCGCCTGCTGCAACCTTCGCCTTAATACCCCTGGCAACATGATTCCATAAGAGCGGCACACTGATCAGTTGCGTCACTCCCCGCTCACGGCAGCTCTCCAGCCAGCTTTCCGGAACTTTGCTCTTAGGAAAGACAATAACTTGTTCAAAAAACTGACTGAGCAGAAATACAACGACAAAACCCAATATGTGATTAAAGGGCAGGATGGCAAGGGAGCGTTCCTGGACTTTCGGACGCAGCCAACGGTCGGAATCATCGACAACACAGGCCAAGGCACGAAATTGATTGCTGAGTGATTCGCCACTGTGCACGAAAAGTCTGGCAGCACCCGTAGTGCCGCTGGTGGCCAATGCGACGTAGTTTCCGAAAGGCCGCTCAGCAGCATTAATCACACCGGCGCGTTCCAGCGGCGAGCTCTGATCTCTGGCTGCCGCTGACGCTTCCCGCAACAGGCGGACAGACCAGGCAGCGGGCATATCTTTGTTGGAATAAATCGCAACAGTTTCCGGCACTTCAGCAGGATCCAGAGCATCCTTATCGGTGATAATAGCTCTGGCATCTGCCTCTGTCAGGAGATGATTAATTTGAGTGTTTGTTGCATTGGGGTCCAGAAGCAAGGCATTGTAGCCGGCTTTCAGGACAGCCCAAAACCAGAAAACAAACTGCGGTGAAGTAACTGTCTTGATCCCGACAAAAGATCCTGCCGGTAAATTACTTTGGCGTAATAGCTGCTCCAGTTCTTCAATGATGGGCAGACATTCATTGTAAGCAATTGTCCTGTAACCGTCCGGCCCGGGGATGTCCAGAGCGCCTGCATCATTATCTGCACGGTAAGAATTCCGGTACCAATCCTCAAATGAATGCATCCTGGGCAAATCATTAAGCATAATATCGAATTTATTCTTCATAGCTTTGCTGATCCGTGATCGGCGGATACTAGCCTCCTCCAAAATAAGCTTCTAAGAAAACCTTTAAGCCCTATATTAGTATATAAGTAGACATTTAAACAAAGCTATCGAATTCAGATTCGACAGGTCAATCGGAGCTGATTATTTCGCAAGCTTTGGCGTAGTCGGACGGATCGTCCAGATCAAGAAATGAAGAAGGCAGGTCAAAATTCACTTGCACTACTGCTTCCGGGTAGCGCCTTATCAGCTGCCGCCCGCCTGTATCTCCCTTTAATCCGCTTAATTCCGGGAAAAACTGACGGTCAAAGAGCACCGGTGAACCACTTTTCCCTTGATATACAGCCTGGCTGATCCGGCCATCACTATGTGTTTCCATCATTTGGCGCATAAGAGCAGGCGACACAAAAGGCTGGTCTCCCGGAACATAAAAAGCCGCAGGGCTGTCAGCCGATAATTCACTGCTGGCACGGGCGACAGAACTTCCCTGACCGCTCGCATAATCGGGGTTATATACCAGGCGCAGGCTGACATCAGGCGGAAATTCCAAAGCGGCCTCTAAACAGACAGCCTCTACCTTTTCACGCTCAAAACCCGTGACCACAAGAATCTCGCGCACACCGCTGTATGCGACCCTGTTCAGGCTATGAGCCAAAACTGTTTTATCTCCCAGGGGCAAGAGCAATTTATTTTCACCCATGCGTTCAGACATGCCCGCAGCCATAACGACTGCGGAGAAGCGGCCTGCATTAGTTTCCCGGCGAATCAGGCCGAAATGCGTCCGATGCGAGTAAGCATCGATAGGTCCCCGGGCTCCCTGTCCCATGGAAGTAAAAAATACTGCATCCAGACGAGGCTGTTGGATGGCCCGGCTGGCCAGCCGCGCCCAATCTGTATCTGCCGGCATTTTATCTGCCTGGTTAAAAACGGCAGCCACTCTTGCTGTAGGCGGTACAGCTTTTAAGAAGGCACCGCTGTCAAGAGTCCGGCAAAGATGCTCAAATTCTATTCTTCCGTTCAATTCCAGACCGGTCCACTCTGAAAAGATCTCAGACCGGTGTACATTGTCTTCAGTCAGAGCCTGCCCCAATCCACTCAGACCAAAAAGAATCAGGACCAGATCTGTGCTCTCAGGAATAACCGGCTCATAGTCCGCATAAGCCTTTAAAGGCTTCATTTTCGCCCCATCTGCTTCGCAGAGGAAGAGGCAGTTGGCCGGTCCTTGCAAACGCCGTTTTCTTATTTCTTTATCGAATGCTTGTCGGGAAATGCCCTTGTATTTTTGGGGAGACTTCTGCAGCTCAGCGGAAAACCATACACCTGAGCTTCTGGGGCAACTGAAAGATATGGGGAAATCCGGAGCCAGCATGGCTGTAGTTGTCGTCAAAATATGGCAGGGCAGCAGATCCGATTGGTAAAGAAATTCCTGAGTGGAAGTCTTGCCTCCGCTGCCAACAGTGCTGATTACAAAAGGAGCCGGAAACAGCTTTGCCCGCCGTTCAATCTCCTGACCAACAAAGCCGCTTAAATCTTTTTCAAAAAATTCACTGCTATTAGTCATTGCCGGGGATTTTCAGATAGTCTCCTGCCGCCAGATAAAAAAGAATGGCTTCCAGTACACCACCAGCAATAGTACGGCCTTTGTCACTGATGCTGTAACAGTGGCGAAGGTCATTACGGGGATCAATGTCTCCGATCTTCAAACCCTGCCGGGCCTCGTAACCCTGTGCTATCAGGCCGCGGATAACACCCGGGACAGCAGCCGAAACAACTGCATCGCCTACCTGACAGACAGCTTCACCCTTGTCAACTGTATCGCCAATAGCCCGGATATGCTGCACACGTCCTGCCTGTGGTGCGCGCAGGACTCTGTCACTGGTAAAGCCGTCCACGTCTCCGGGGATTCCGGTATTTGGCGCCGCGAAACCTTCATAGATCAGACTGCCCAGATAGTGACCCCGCTTGGTTTCCACCACAACGTCTGCATCACGGCCGGCCATAATATTGGGACCCAGGGCAATTACCAGACCGGCATAATTTTTATCGTAATCGGCTGCTCTTTTGCTGACTGTGGCGTCAACGAATACATCAGGCCGAAAATACTCCGCCAGCTTCTTCTCCGGCATGGTGCTTACCGGAATTTCCCTGCGGGCCAAACAGTCATCTATCGCGGATAATTCTTTAACGAAAGTAGCGCGGGCACCTTCAATTTCCCACTCTCCCTCGGAAATAGCATTACAAAAAGAAACCGTGCGACGCACGCAACTGGGAAGAGCTAGATCACAAACCAGGACCTTGAAGCCTGACCGCCAGAGCTTATGTATTACCGCCGACGCCAGGTCGCCGCCGCCACGCACCAAGACCTTCATAAATAACTCCCTTATACGGCAAGACTGTCGAAGTAGCCCTGGATTAAAACCACGGGGGTGCCCTTGTCGCCGCTGCCTGATGTGAGATCTGCCAGAGACCCCAGCAAGTCAACTACACGGCGCGGGGTCGTCCCTTCAGAACTCATACTGGATTTTTCGCTGTCCTCGTCTTTTGCCAGAATAGCTTCACGTATCTGTGTTTCCAGTTCCTGTCCTGACAGCTGGGAAAAAGCGTGGTCAGCCAGATATTTTATCTTGATCTCACGCGGTACTCCGCTCAAGCCTTCGGTATAGGCGGGAGAAACTACCGGATCGGCCAATTCCCAGATTTTGCCGACAGGATCTTTAAAAGCACCGTCACCGTAAACCATGACTTCGACCTTTTTTCCTGTGCGCTCCTCGAACAGGGCTGCAATATCCTGCACCAGAATATTTCCGCTGCGCGGAAATAGTTTGAGTCTTTCCTCACCGGCTTTGTTGCTGCCCAAAAGTCCGTACTGCTCGTTATAGCCACTGTCTTCAATGGGTTCAGCCAAAATATCGGACAAAGAGTAGACCAGACCTTCGCTGCAGCTTTCCAGGACTCTTCGGCTGCGCTCGCTGCTGTGGATATCACAGACCAAAATGTCGCGGGAATAATTTAAAATCGCACGCGGATCATTAGCCAGAATAATCTCAGCCTGGCATTTCTCCGATTCAATTATTTCCCGGTAAAAGCTCAGATAATCAATGCCGGTGTAGGGATGCTTAAATTCGCCAAAAAGCTGTCTGAAACGTGATTCCGACAGGATGTCACTCAGCGGATTAATGCCGACTTCATCCAGCTGTTCCAGAGAAGCCAGAGGGTTGCCGACCTCGTCCGTAGGATAGCTGAGGAGCAGTGTTATCTTGTTTGCTCCCCGCGCTACGCCTTTCAAGATCAGAGAAAAGCGGTTTCGGCTGAGTATAGGGAAAACAAGACCTATATCTCCGCCGGGGAAATGGCGTTGGATATCATAGGCTATATCATCAACACTGACATAGTTGCCTTCCGCACGGGCGACAACAGATTCAGTAATTGCGATGACATCACGATCATGCAGATCGAATTTCTCGGTTTCTGCCGCACGTATTACGCTGTCGACCACAATTTCACATAAATTGTCACCGTCGCGAATGATTGGCGTGCGGATGCCTCTGGAGGTTGTACCTGTAAAGCGTTCCATTAGCCACTCCTTTTGAAATTGTCAAATGGCGGAAGCATGTGAGAATCGAACTCACCCGGGAAGCTCCTAACCCCCCACAACGGTTTTGAAGACCGCAAGGCACACCAGCACCCATCTGCTTCCATTTACAACAACCATTATTCTAACTGAAGAAGCGGATTATTTAAAGTAAGCAAAATTCTGAGCAGGACTCTACCGTCAATTATCAGGTCAAGGCACGGCTTATCTCCGCTATAGCCGCAATACCGGCATCGATATCGGCTTCTGAATTCATAGTGGAGAAACTGAAGCGGACTATACCCTGGTCTGCAGTTCCCAGAGCCTGATGCATGAGAGGCGCACAGTGGGCACCCGGCCGTGTGGCTATATCGTAGTCCGTAGCGAGAATATCGCTGATTACAGCGGCAGGTACATGGCCAAGATTCAAACCGACAATGGGAGCCCTTCTCTTGGCTGGGTCTGAAAAATCACCATAAATTTTCAGGCCCGGCAAGTCTTTAACTCCCTCATAAAAGCGTCGCATCAGTTTCTGTAACCGAGCTTCAACCTTTGCCATACCGGTATTTTGCAGATATTCAACTCCGGCATGCAGGCCAATCAGGCCAAAAACGTTGGCAGTGCCGGCTTCAAACAAAGTCGGCATTTCCCGGGGCTGAGTTTTTTCAAAAGACCTGATACCGCTACCTCCGGAAATAACTGCCTTCAAAGGAACATCCGCCATCCTGTCGCCCAGAACAATTCCGCCGGTGCCGCCCGGTCCGTAGAGTGATTTGTGGCCGGTAAAGCAAAGCACATCAATATCGTCAGCCTGGAGGTTTATGGGAAAAATACCGGCACTTTGTGCAGCGTCAACAATCAGGAGCAGCTTGTTTTCCCGGCAAAACTTGGCACAGGCAGGAAGATCTATCACTTCACCCGTAACGTTAGAAGCATGATTTACAACGACAGCCCTGCTATTGGGACGCAGCAACTGTTCAAAAGAAGCAAGGTCCAGCTGTAAGGAATCTTTTTTCAGGCCGGCAAAGCTTAAGGCCACACCCTCTTCTGCCAGCTGATAGAGGGGCCGCAGGACTGAGTTATGTTCAGTGCAGCTGCTGATGACATGATCACCCGCCCCCAGCAGGGATTTCAAAATCAGATTTATTGACATAGTGGCATTGGCAGTAAAGGCCAGCTGTGAGTCTTTTGCTCCGAAGAATTTCGCCACACTTGTGCGGGCAGCCTCTACTTCCAGCAGAGCATGTAAAGAAGATTCATGGGCACCGCGGCCGGGGTTACCCAGGTCGTCACGCTGAATCGCCTGACAAAGAGCTTCTTTCACACTATCCGGCTTGATCGCGCTGGTCGCTGCGTTATCCAGATAAATCATTCTTCGTCCCTGGCCGCCAGGGGTGACTTGCGGCCGATAAACTGTCGCCGACCATCTCTGGTCGCTGACAGGGTCCAGTGAGTAACTTTTATTTTTTCCCCTTCAAGTATCCCGGCAACAGCCGCTGCTGCTTCCGGCTCCATACGCAAAGAAAGTCCGCAGCCTGCCCGGACAATCTCAGGTGTCGGGATCAGCCGGGCCTTAATTCCTGCTTCCTTGCTCAATTGTTCCGCCCGCATGGCATCATGTGCAGTATCGAAAGATGCCAGCATAAAATCGGGAATTTGCAAAGGGTTTATCAAAAGCTCACCTGCGACTTTCTTTTAGGGGCGGGCTGTCCGGTAAGTACGGATCAGTTCAGCAATCCTGTACATATTGGTTATCTCACCGATAGCCAGTTTTTCTTTCAAACCGAGAAAATCAAGGCAGAGACCACAGGACAAAATACTGACACCTGCCTTTTCAAGTGTTTTCAGGTCTTCCAATACGGGTGAACCCTGACAAGTCAGCTCAACTCCCGTGTTATAAAATACAATCGCCAGAGGCAGGCGGTCCTGCTCGCTCAAAGAGTAGATGAAGCTCTTCATCAGAACTGCACCCAGCTCGTCGTTACCGGCACCCATCAGCTTATGGCTGATCTGGACAATATATTCTGAATCCGCTTGGGCAGATACCGGCGAAGCATCCTTTGCAAGCTCTGCAGGCTCAGCAGTTTCTCCTTTTATTGTTACTTCGAAAACTGTCGCGGACAATTCAGTTAC
>LSQX01158579.1_pt1 | contig 12681 bp, 9 predicted proteins | sample 654561 | NCBI WGS metagenome assembly LSQX01 (sample SAMN04489861, study PRJNA283612) | anaerobic digester metagenome | isolation source: 4 biogas reactors fed with cattle manure at either 37C or 55C with and... | place: Denmark: Kongens Lyngby | collected 2014 | reverse complement strand
CCGTTGTGGGAAACGGCTTTTACAATGTAAACCGCGAGCGGTACCGGAAACTGGTTATTGCCTACGGTATGCCCAAAATGATTTCACTGCTCCATATTCGTTATCCCGATGGAACATCGGAAACCATCCCTACCGACGGAACCTGGAAAACAACCCCCTCGCCCATCACCTACACCAGTATTTTCGGAGGCGAGGATTACAACGCCACGTTAGCGGGAAATGACTGGAATTCGCCCGGCTTTAATGATTCACAATGGCAAAATGCACTGGTTGTTGCTGCCCCGACGGGAAAACTTGCTGCCGAAAATGACTATCCGCTAAAAGAGATGGAAAAAATCGAGGTGAAAGAGATAATTTCGTTGGGCGACAGCTCGTGGCTCTACGATTTTGGACAGAATGCCTCAGGAATAATCGAGCTTACCGTCAGAGGGAAAGCGGAACAGGAAATAAAACTGTGGCCGGCAGAGCTTTTAAATCCGAACAAAACTGTCAATCAGCGCGCATCCGGTTATCCGTTTTATTTTTCCTATACACTGAGCGGCAACGGTTTAGAAAACTGGAAGCCACAGTTTACCTACTATGGGTTTCGTTATGTTCAGATAAGCGGCGCCGTTCCGGCAGGGAAAAGCAATCCGGAAGGATTGCCTGAAATTGAAAAGCTGACCTTTTTACACACCCGCAACTCTTCACCTGAAAACGGAACATTTGAGTGCAGCAATCCCCTGCTGAATCAGATTCACACGTTAATCGACTGGGCTATCCGAAGCAATTTTCAGAGTGTGCTCACCGATTGCCCCCACCGGGAAAAGCTTGGGTGGCTGGAGCAAACCCACCTGATGGGACAGGGCGTTCACTTTCGCTATGATATTTATCACCTTTACCGAAAGCTGGTTTTTGACATGATAGATTCACAGACAGAAGACGGACTTGTGCCCGACATTGCACCTGAATATGTGGAATTTTTAGGCGGTTTCCGCGATTCGCCCGAATGGGGAAGCGCAGCGGTCATTCTACCCTATCTGCTTTATAAATGGTATGGCGACAGGGAAATTATCGAGCAGGCGTGGCCCATGATGAATCGTTATGTGAACTACCTGAAAAGCAAATCGGAAAGCCATATTCTCAATCACGGGCTGGGCGACTGGTTTGATTTAGGCCCGCGCCAGCCGGGAGTGTCACAACTCACTCCAGTTTCTCTGACAGCAACAGCCACTTATTTCTACAATTTAAAAGTGATGGCTGAAATGGCTCAACTGCTCAACAAACCGGAAAAGCAAGAATTGCAGCAGTGGGCAGATGAAATCCGGCAGGCTTTCAATTCCAAATTTTTCAATGCCGAAACCAATGTCTATTCCACAGGCAGCCAAACGGCAATGTCCATGCCCTATTGCATGGAAATCGTGGAAGAGGCAAACAGGGAAAAAGTATTTGCAAACCTTGTGGATTCAATCACCGCCGGCAACAAAGCCCTGACTGCCGGCGATGTGGGATTTCACTACCTTGTGGAAGCGCTCACCAAAGGCGGCGCTGCTCAGCTGATGTATGAAATGATTAACCGCGATGATGTTCCCGGATACGGATTTCAACTTAAAAAAGGAGCTACCGCACTCACTGAATCCTGGGCGGCGCTGGAAAACGTTTCCAATAACCATCTGATGTTAGGTCATGTTATGGAGTGGTTTTATGCAGGCTTGGGAGGTATCGGACAAGCGCCCCACTCGGTGGCATACAAAGATATTGAACTCAGGCCTGAAGTGGCAGGAGATCTTACATTTGTTAAATCAGGCTTCAATTCACCTTATGGAAAAATTCGTTCGGAATGGAAGAGAAACAGTAGTGATTTTCAAATTGAAGTGGAAATACCGCACAACACCTCAGCAACCCTGTTTCTTCCCGACTGTAAGTTAAACACCATAAAAATTGACGGGAAAAAACCGGAAAGTTTCAGGATTCAAAGAGATGAAACGAGTGGAAAAATCAAGTTAAAATTCAATTCGGGAGTGTATCGTATTGAAACAAAACTGACCCGGTTAGATTAATAGTCCGGAAAACAGCTTTATTTTTTCCCCTAAACAATTTTGCATTTGTAAAATTCTTCCCGTATATATTTTGTAATTTTGTTTACTTTTCAAAGTATGTATATTTGCAGACCATAAACAGTAGCATAATGAAAACACAAAGTTTTATCGTTCGTCCATCGAACGAACAGGAAATGAGTGTAATAAAAGCCTTCCTCAAAGCCTTGAAAATAAAGTTTGAAGCTGCAACACCTTGCGCACCGGAGTTTGTGAACAAGATTGAGAAAAGCCGCAAGCAGGCTACTGAAGGCAAAACCCTAAAAATTTAAATTAAATATTATGGAAAATGAATCCCGGCTTGCCGTCCTGATCGATGGCGACAATATTCCCAGCGCTTATGTGAAGGAGATGATGGAAGAGATTGCAAAATATGGCAACCCGACCATTAAACGAATATACGGCGACTGGACTAAGCCTTTATTGGCCAAATGGAAAAACCTGCTGCTTGAAAATGCTATAACGCCAATGCAGCAATACAGCTATACATCAGGGAAAAATGCCACGGATTCGGCAATGATTATCGATGCCATGGACATACTTTACAGTGGAAAAGTCAATGGTTTCTGTCTGGTTTCCAGCGACAGCGATTTCACCCGTCTGGCAATCCGCCTGCGGGAAGCCGGCATGAAAGTTTACGGAATTGGCGAGAAGAAAACCCCCGAACCCTTTATTGTTGCCTGCGACAAATTTATCTATGTCGAAATCCTGCAAAATCTTGCAAAAGAGAGTGAAAGCACTACAACCTCCCAAAAGCAGGAAAAGAAAACCCAGGTTGATAAAATTACTCCGAAAGTTATACGCCTCATCACTACCACGATTTCCGACCTGGCTGACGAAGACGGCTGGGCATTTATGGGCGATGTGGGAAGCCTGCTGCAAAAAAAGCAGCCCAACTTCGACTCCCGTAACTATGGCTTTGAAAAACTGACGCCTCTCATTGATTCCATCGGAAAGTTTGAAATTGACCAGCGCGACAGCTACAAAGGAAAATTTAAACTGATTTATGTGAGGAACAAAAAGCGATAAATGAAAAATCGAATATGAATAAATCTGCTATTAAAAAAATTGCACTTCTCACGTCAGGCGGTGATGCCCCCGGAATGAATGCCGCCATCCGTGCCATTGTGCGCACCGGCATATACAGAAAAGTTGAGGTAGTGGGAATTAAACACGGCTTTGCCGGTTTGCTGAACAAAGAATTTGTTGAAATGCATTCACACTCAGTTTCCAAAATAATCGCGCGTGGAGGAACCATCCTGAGATCGGCGCGCTGTTCAGATTTTGAGCAAAAAGAAGTGAGGAAAAAGGCATATGAAAACCTCAGAGAGATTGGGATAGATGCCTTGATTGTGAATGGCGGCAACGGCTCATTTCGTGGTGCCGATTGCCTGGTGAAAGAATTTGGCCTCCCGGTTATCGGAATTCCATGCACTATTGACAACGACATTTTCGGCACTGACTACACCATTGGCTTCGACACAGCAATCAACACCGCAGTCAGGGCAGTTGATAAAATCAGGGATACTGCAGAATCACACAATATGCTCTTTTTTGTTGAGGTGATGGGTCGCCACTCCGGGTTTATTGCGCTTCACACCGCTATTGCCACCGGCGCAGAAGCAGCGCTTCTGCCCGAAATAGAGACCAATATTGATAAAATTTGCAGCTACATGGCGCAGGAGCGGCGTAAAAACAAAACATCAGGAATTGTTATCGTAGCCGAGGGCGACGAAGAAGGGGGCGCCCTGGAAATAGCGCGAAAAGTGAAAAGGAAGCTCCCCGGATATGAAACGCGGGTAACCATTCTCGGACACCTGCAACGCGGGGGAACTCCCTCCTGCAACGACAGGGTTATGGCAAGCATTCTGGGACACGCAGCGGTTAACGCTCTACTGGAAGGGAAACAAGGGGTAATGGTTGGAATGATTCATGATAAAATTGCATATACTCCTTTGGAAGAAGCTATCACAAAGCACAAACATATAAACCCGGACTGGGTAGAGCTCAGTAAAATTATTTCACTCTGATTGTTGCAAACCTATTCAAACAGATTCATAATTTCTTCTCTTGAAATTTCCTGCAACGGGTTGTTGGAGTTGATAAACTTTTCAGCCAATGAGCTTTTTCGTTTCTGAAGCTGCTGAATTTTCTCTTCAATCGAACCCTGAGTGATAAACCGGTAAACAAACACCGGTTTGTTTTGCCCAATCCGGTGAGCACGGCTTATTGCCTGATTTTCAACAGCAGGATTCCACCACGGATCAATGATAAACACATAACCGGCACTGGTGAGGTTTAGTCCCACTCCGCCCGCTTTCATTGAAATCAGAAAAATATGATTTTCAGCATCTTCCTGAAACCGGCTGATTACTTCACTGCGGTTTGCAGTTTGTCCGGTTAACATGCTGTATTTCCACTTTTCACTTTCAATCCGTTCCCGGATCAGTTCCAGATGTTTGACAAAAGAAGAAAATATCAGCACTTTATGTTTTTCGGCAACCACATTCTCCAACATTCTGAAAATTTCTTCAAACTTGCCGGATCCGCTCTCTTCAAGGTCTTCAAGCATTCCGGGATGATTAGCCAATTGACGGAGCCGGGTAAATCCACGCAAAATAATCATTGCCGAATTTTTTATTCCATCTTTGTCAATTCCGACTAAAATTGAATTGCGGATAACCGACTTTTCCGACTCATAGGTGCGTTGCTGTTTTTCCTCCATTTCGCAAATGATTACCTGCTCCATGAGTGGCGGTAGGTCTTTGGCAACCTCCTCCTTTGTGCGGCGGAGCACAAATGGATTTATCAATATCATCAGCTTTTCCTGCTGTTTAACATCGTTTCCCTTTTCTATCGGGTTGATGAAAAATCGCCTGAAAAATGCCAGATTGCCCAACATTCCCTTATTTAAAAAATTCAATTGCGACCACAAATCGGAAAGTGAATTTTCAATGGGAGTGCCGGTTAAAGTCAGGCGATGTTCGCTCGTTAATTTCATAATCGCCTTGTAAGTTTTCGACTGAGGATTTTTTATGTACTGGCTTTCATCCAAAATGAGATAAAAAAACTTAAACTTCGACAGCTTTTCGACATCATTGCGCACTGTTCCGTAAGTAGTCAAAATAACATCGTAAGCAGAAACAGCCTCCGCCAATTGTTCGTCGCTTCTGCGCTGCTGTCCCACATGTTTGTATATGCTGAGCGAAGGTGTAAACTTTTGAATTTCGGCTTCCCAGTTATGCACCAGCGAAGTGGGTAAAACTATCAGGCTGGCATACTGCTTCTTAACCTGAGTTTCAAATGAATCGAAAAGACTCAGCTGCCCATCATGTGCCATACCGTTCGGAGCCGTATGAATTTCCCTGCGCTTATTTTTCAACAGTAAAGCAAGTGTTTGCAAAGTTTTTCCTAATCCCATATCATCAGCCAGGCAGCCACCAAAACCATTTTTATGCAACCCCTGCATCCACCGGAAACCAGCTTTCTGATAATTTCTCATCTGTGCATTCAATCCGTCGGGCAAAAGAATTTTTTCACGAATACCGGATAATTCTTCAATTCTTTTTAAAAAGGAGCCATCTTCCGGTTGTAAAATATCCTTAAACAATGCATAATGGTATTTGCCGAATTGCATTTTATCCTTTCTGATTCGTGCAAGCGGCAATAAAGTCTTGTAGCGGGCAAACCACTCATCAGGAATTATTGCCACTTCGCCATTAGGCAGTTCAAACTCTCGGATATCATTGAGAATAAACTGCTTCAGCTTATAAAAAGGAAAGCGAAAGTTGCCAAACACAACCGTTGCATAAACATCAAACCAATCATCTTTTAAATTGGCTTTTGCTTCAATTTTCTGTTCGCCTATAAAATAATTTTTCTCTAATTTCCCCTGTTTGATGAGAATACCTTCCTTCTCCAGTTTCGACTTATTTTCATTCAGCCAGTCAACATAAAAATATAGTGCATCTTCCCGCGCAAACAATTCGCTGTTTTTTAATGAGAAAAAACCCTCTTTTTTTTGTAATCCCATTCCTGAAAGCACCTTTAAAACAGAGGCTTCCCAGTTTTTGTTCCGATCAATTTTTTGAAACGAAAATTTACCGTTTGCTTTCCGGAATTTCACCACCGACTGCCTGTTGGAATCAACCAAAAAGGATTCATTATTGTATTTGTAAGACAATACAAAACAGGGTTCATATCTCATATTATTCTCCAAAGACAACACAGCAACCTTGTCTGTTTCAGTTTTATCCAACTGAAAGCCGCTAACTTCCACGTCAAAATCACGAATTGTATTTTTAATGAAACCGGAATAGTATTTATCTTCAATGGTTCGTGGAACTGAAATATATTCTTTACTAAAAAACGGAGTGAGTTTTTTTGCGTCTAAAGTTTCAAAAACATACATCTTGTTAGCGATAATAAAAGCGCATGGTTTCTCGGTTACTATTCTGACATCCATGTTTAGCAAAGGGATTTCTTTTTCTCCCGAAAAAATCTTCAACCGGTAACGGGTATCGGTTTCGGTGCGTTCAAAATGAAAAACCGGACGGGAAAATAACGGCGACACTTCAATTTCATCTTCGTCGTGAATGTTGGCATATTTCACATCTTTTACCATCAAACGCACGGGACTAACCATTAAAATCCGCACTATTTCATACATACATTGCCCGATAAAGGGAGAGATGTGCCTTTCAAAAAATTCCGGTTCAAGCGCAGCATAAAATTCATTTATGTTTTTTGCCCGCGAAAACCGTTTCATCAATCGCGAATCGCTGTATTTATCAATTTCCGCTAAAAGTTTTGCTTCATAAGGTTTAAATTCATAGCCAATACTGTTTGAATTATAAGGCTTAATAATCTTTTCAGTTGTATAAAACTTATCCTGCCGGTGAATCAGAAAAGGCTGAAAAACCTTTCCTATATGCAGGTGTTCCGTTAAAACAATTATAAACTCACTTTTACTCATCATCAAAAAGGCATCAAATGAACCTCAAATATATTTACAGATTGGGAAATGAAAGAATAAATATTGGTTATCTTTACAAAAACTCAAATTTATCGTCATGAACCATTTGTTTGTTAAAAAAATCAATGCAAAAAAGTCAGTTTCATTTGCAGAAGCAGAAAGTCTTCTGGAAAAACAAACCATAACCAACCCCGTGCAGGTTTTAAACTGGGAAGAATTCAGCTATCAGCCAAAAGTCTATTTCAGAATCGGGCATATCAGCAATGAAATCTGGTTGAAATATTATGTGGAAGAGAAACACATCCGCGCAGTGGAAACCCGCACCAACGGCGAAGTTTACAAAGACAGCTGCGTTGAGTTTTTCATCTCTCCCGATGGTGAAAACTACTACAATTTTGAATTTAGCTGTATCGGCACAATTCATCTGGCTTTTGGGTCTGGCAGAGGCAACCGGAAATTTGTTGAGCCTGCCACCGTGGAAAAGATTGAAATCAAATCAACCTTGGGCAACAAACCTTTTGAAGCCAAATCAGGACATTATGAATGGGAAATGATGATTCGCATTCCCATTGAAAGTTTTGCCTACAGCAATTTAGAATCCTTTAACGAACTAAAAGCTGCTGCCAACTTCTATAAATGCGGCGACGAAACGGCAGTTCCTCATTTTGTTACATGGAATCCGGTTAAAACAGAGAGTCCCGATTACCATCGTCCTGAATTTTTCGGAAAAGTGAGCTTTGAGTAAAAGCTATTTTGTTTTCACCAGTTTATAATCATCCATCGTTTTAAAAAAATCGCTTGGAATACCATAAATATCAAACCATTCCCAAATGGTTATTTTACGCGGATTATTGGGGCGTTCCACCCATTTTTCGTTTACATATACCGGCGCCGGAATCTCTTTTTTTTCCGCAAAGCCCGGATCTTTTACCACCGCAACGGCAGCCATGTCAAACAGCGCTCTGCCGGGAGGATTTCCCCACATACCGTATTGTTCAAACAAGCTCACCGAGTAATCGCCAAAACAGGTAAATTGCCCGCCATGCCGACCGGTAACCGGTGTTTTCATTTTTGGCCCTTTCCCCGGCATGCGATGCAGAATCTGATCTTTTGAAACCATCACCGCAGCTGTTCCCGAGGGTTTTCCGCCGCGAACGGTAACAATTTCAAACGGCACATCCACATCCAGAATGTAGTTCATGGATTCGATATCCCAATCCTGATTGTGCTCTCCCGGCTCAGGATAATTGGAACCAAGCCAGACTATTCTCACTTTTTCGGCAATTGCCGGCTCCTTCATCAACGCCAGAGCAATGTTGGTGAGCTTCCCCACCGGAAGAAGCACCAGTTTTTTGTTGCGCTTCTTCATCGCCTGCTCAATAATAAAGTTCACTGCTTCAAACCCGTCAAACTCAGGCTGCCCGATGTAGTTTTTAATCTCATCAAAAGAGTCCTGAGCTCCAATTTTTAACGGTATTTTACCGAAAAGATTTCCGCAAAGCTGCATTACCCTCTTGGCTTCATTATAGTGGTCTTTAACATCCGACTTATCCATAATGCTCTCGGGCGTACTTGTGGAATTTACGGTAACTCCCTCCACCTTAAAATGGTCGCCGCTGAAAAGCAGGTAAGCCAGCGCGTGCTGGTCGTCCACCTCGTTATTGGCATCGGTATCAAAAATCACCGGGATTTTGGAGGTTTCGGTTAAATTGCAAGAAATGAACGAAACAACAATCAGTAAAAACATCGAAAACATTCTCAACCGGAGTATTCTGCTAATTTTTAAACTTTTATTCATCCAATTAAAATTAAAAGTTTTCAAAGGTATTGGATGTAACTCCCTCATTTTAATTAAGTTTGTTTGTGAAGCATTTCTACATGGTCGTTTCATAACACTTATTTTTAGATGTATTCTGCGCAAATCTGCGCTGTCTGCGGGAAAATTATTTTCTTTTAAAATTTGCATTGATTCACTATTACTCAAAATAAACTCTTGTTCCGGGATGATCATTGGTTGAATAAACTAGCAAATCACCAGTTTCAACCCGGTAACCATCAGGAATATTACGGGTTTTAAGCGTAATGGTATGTTTCCCGTCGGGAAGATCGTAATTCCAGGTTACCTCGTTGCGGCGAATTCGCGAAAGAGTGGGCAACTTTGCTGTCTCCAGCAACCGCCCGTCAGCAAACACATCCACTTCCAAAACAGCTTCGGGCAAATTGCCATCTTTGGCAGCACGCCCGCCAACCACAAACCCGCAACCTTCTATTTCCAATGATATTTCAGGATTTTGATTTGAAAGGCGTTCTCCAACCCTTCTTCGTTCGGTAGGGAATAATCCTTCGAAACCAATTTCCAGCGGAACTGTTTTTGGAACCTGATATTTCACCACAAAATCATCGTCTTCTTCACTTCCGCCATTTCTTTTAATCATTTCCGCTGCATGCCGGAAGCCAATTTCATAAACTTTGTTCAGCGACATATCGGTATATTGAAAATCCATATCTTCAACCTTATCAATTCCCTGTTTCCAGTAATCCGGAATTTGATTATAGCCAAGCATTGTTCCCAAAATACCGCCTGAATTTGCGGGATTGCAGTCCGAATCATATCCGCATCTGGTGCTGATATCCACGGTTGCTCCAAAATCGCCTTTCCCGTAGAGCAACCCAATAACAATGTATGCAGCATTGATTTTTGCATCAATATTAAAAGGACGAAAAACCCCGTCGGGACAGCCCTTGTCAAATGTCCATTTCTTTTGGGCTTCAAACCAGGCGGATTTCCAGTCGCCAGGATTTTGTTTGTACCATTTGATAACATCAGCAATGCACTGGTAAAATTCACTTTCGGGCGGAATGGTTTTCAGCGCTTCCTCCACAATAAATTCTATGTCATCACTCACAAAAGCAAGTGCATACATTGATGCCACATAGATTCCACCGTAAACACCATCGCCGTAATTCATTATATGTCCGATACGATTGGCAGTTTCGGCAGCAGAATTAATCATTCCCGGTGACATCAACCCTGCAAAGTCCGCTTCAATCTGAAAATCGATGTCATCTGCATGAGGATTGTTTTTCCAGTGCCCGGAAGCGGGAGGCATTATTCCGTTCAAAATATTATAGCGCGCAGACTGATTGGCATGCCAAAGCGGGTATTCTGCATGTGCAAAAGCCAGCGCATGAAGAGAATCAGGGGCATCAAGCCCGTGTTTTTCAAACACTTCCACAAAAGTGAGATCCATATATACATCATCATATAAACCCGGTGCGTTTTCGTAATACCACAACATTCGAGTATCGTCCCACGGAATGGGAACATGGTCGCCAATCATGGTGCCGTTCCACTGAAATTCAGTGGGTCCGCCATAAGTGCATCCAATCACCTGCCCGGCCCAGCCGCCCTTGATTTTATCCTGCAATTCGGATTTGGAAATTACAATCCGCTGACCGTCAGTAAATTCCACTGATTTTTCTTGTACTCTATCGGTATTGCAACCAATAAGAGCTAAGAGTAATAATGTTATTCCCGTTAGTAATCCTTTCATATTCATCATAGAGTTTGATTTGACTATAAAAATACAATTAATCTCTTATAAGAAATTAATAATGTTCAAGAAAACCTCACTGCCCGGCATATATGATCAAAACTATACCGGCAACAAAAAGGGCGAACATCACGGCAAGCATTCCATTGGTTCCTTTGGGTGAATTTTTAAATTCTTTCCAGATAAACACACCCCACAAAGCTGCAACGAGGGTAGCCCCCTGACCCAGACCGTAAGAAATAGCCGCGCCTGCTTTACCTGCCGCAATCAGATTAAGCGAATTCCCAATAGCCCAGATAATTCCACCCAAAACACCCACGAGGTGAATGGATAATTTTCCTTTAAAATAGGCCTTATAATTTGTGGGTTCGCCACTTATGGGTTTTTTCATTAAAACTGTATTGAAAAGAAAATTACTGATAAAAACACCAAGAGAAAAAATTACAACAGCCGTATAAGGGGTCAGTAATCCCTGCGCCGGATTGACGAAGTTATCCAAATCCATTGACCGGGCAACAAACCGGTAGAAGAACGACATCAATACCCCGGCAAGGACAGAAACAAGTATTCCTTTGGTACTTACTTTCTGATTTCCGGAGGAAGCTCTTTTGTACGCCAGCGCATTAAAAACGATGGCAATAGTAATGAGCCCAACCCCAAGGAACAATAATACCGGATCCCCTTTTTGCGAGCCAAGGTAGTTAATAATTACCCCGAGCACCAGCGCCAGGCCAATCCCAACAGGGAAAGCGACAGCCATTCCGGCAATAGCAATTGCAGTGGAAAGGAGGATATTGGCTGCATTAAAAATAACGCCACCAAGAAAAGCGCTGCCAATGTTGTCCCAGTTGGCCTGACTCAAATCTGACAGAAAACTCCTTCCGTTTTCACCAAAACTTCCCAACGTGAATGCAAAAATCAGGGAGAGCAAAAGCACACCGATAACATAGTCCCAATAGAATAATTCATAACGCCAGGTTTTCCCGGCCAACTTTTGGGTGTTTCCCCAGGAACCCCAACACAGCATAGTGATAAAAGTGAAAATAATGGCTAATGGATAACTGTTTACTATAAACATGATTTTTAATTTTTAATGTTGATTATTTTGGTTGTTTTAAAAATTCATCCACTTCTTCTTCAGAGGGTATTGAAGGTTGAGCTCCCATGCGTGTAACACAAATGGCTGCTGCAGCAGTAGCAAAATTAAGGGCATCTTCCAATTTACTGTTCCTGCTAAGTTTAGCAACCAAAGCCCCACAAAAGGTATCGCCAGCTGCTGTAGTATCAATTGCAACTACTTTAGGTGTTTTTATCATTTTCGCAAATTCATCGGTCATAACAAATGCTCCTGCCGCTCCCATGGTAATAATTATCACTTCGACACCTTTACTTTTCAACACAAGCGCCGCCTGCTTAGCAGACTCCTCATCAGCTATGCTTATTCCCGTCAGCAATGCTGCTTCTGTTTCATTGGGAATTAACATGTATAGATTCTTTAACAATTTATCTGACAAATGAGTGGCTGGGGCAGGATTAAGTATAACCTTCTTCTTTTTTTTATGGGCAATTTCTGCAACGTAATTAATAGTTTCCAGTGGGATTTCCAGCTGAAGTAAAATGATATCTGAAGATTCAAATTCAGGAAAAGTTTCATTAATATCGTTTGGTAAAAGGGTGTCATTTGAGCCCGGGGCAACAACAATGGAATTTTCTCCTTTTGAATCTACCGTAATTAAAGCAATTCCACTTGGTTTTTCTGGATCGATGCGCACAGAATCAACATTTACTCCTCCCTCTTTCAATGACTGCATTGCTTGTCTCCCAAAAATATCATTTCCAATTTTTCCCAAAAAAGAAACGTTTCCTCCCAACCGTTTTGCAGCCAAAGCCTGGTTAGCACCTTTTCCTCCCGGATTCATGAAAAAATCTCCTCCAAGTATTGTTTCCCCAGAAGCAGGAAATCTACTTGTCTTAACTACCATATCGGTATTGGAACTCCCTATTACAAGAATTTTACTGTTTGACATTCTTCATTTTTTTTGATTTATTAAGTGCCTAACTCAATAGATTTATTCAT
>LSQX01071780.1_pt3 | contig 12681 bp, 10 predicted proteins | sample 654561 | NCBI WGS metagenome assembly LSQX01 (sample SAMN04489861, study PRJNA283612) | anaerobic digester metagenome | isolation source: 4 biogas reactors fed with cattle manure at either 37C or 55C with and... | place: Denmark: Kongens Lyngby | collected 2014 | reverse complement strand
GATATAGATATTGCTATTTATACAGACGAAAAAAACGGAATAAAAGATGTTTTTTATGAGATTAATTTGTCAAATAAATTAGAAGAGATGGTAAAAATTCCCATTGACATTATCAGGCTAAATAATGCTTCTGATGTTCTTATTTATAGGGCAACACAAGGAATTTTAATAAAAAATATCGACGATAATCTTAGAATAAATTTTATTACTATATCCTGGAAAAAATATTGGGATTTTCAAAAATTAATTATATACTGGAGCTAAAAAGTGGCTCTATCGATAAGAAAGAAAAAGAATAATATTTTTAATATGAAATACTACAATCTGAATTAGATGATTTTAATGAGTTTATTAAACAAATCTCAATTGCATTCCTTTAGAATCTTTAGAAAAAGGTCCTTCAACCATAGTATATTTTCATAATATCCTTCTTTTTGTCCTCGGCATATTTCTTTGTAATCCGTAAGTGAAAAGAATGCAAAGAGTACTCAAAAAGCATATTTTTGATTAAATTTTAAAGATTATGACTAAAATTTGTTATAATAGGGAATAATATATAATAAAGGATGCTGTTCTAATATTCATAGTATTTGTTAGTATCCCTGGCATCCATAAATATCATATAAATTATTATATTATAGATGAAGTACTATTTAAAAAGTAGTAGCAATAACCGCAGTAACAATGGATTCACTCTTCTTGAATTAATGGTTGTAGTAGCAATCGTTTCCACATTATTAGTACTGTCATTTAGAGGTCTTTTAATAGCAAAAGAAAATTTAGACCTGAACATGGCAGCACAGCAGCTGGCAGCAACATTAAAAGAATGTCAATCATGCGCCATGTTTACCGGTAGTGATTATAAAGTAGAATTTTATCCACCTATAAATAGATACCGTGTATTTTGTGATTATGATGTAATAAAAGATGTTCGGTTAGGGAATATAATTTTACATTATACAAATTTCACCAGCGGCAGAGTACGATTCTATAGAATGGGAACACCCAGTATGGGTGGAACAGTAACCTTGAAAACAAAATATAACAAAACTTTGTATGTGATTATGACTCCGGTTACTGCACGGGTAAGAATAAGCAGCTCACCACCTGCCAACTGGTGAGGTGAACGATGTAGAAGTAACACTGTAGAAGTGAAACAGTATTGTTATTGAATGATAATTGAGATAATAAATATGAGATATTATAATTTAGTAAAATTTAGGTATTGACAATATATCGTATACTGTATTAACGTTTTGTAAATATACTATTTTAAAAGAATTTATAGTATAATATAATGATAATATATTGTTCTTTGAATACAAATAAGACTTATGATAAATAAAGTGCCTGAAAGAATAAGTGAGCATACTGTAATTTGCAAAGTACATTTTTGTGTGGGCAACAGTGAATGTGATTGCCACACACTGCTGGCGTAGTGTTCGCAATGACAAGAGAAGAGTGCGGATATAAATGAATGTGATTGCCACGATATGTTTTCAACATGTCTCGCAATGGCGGGAGAAGAAATAGTTTCGTAATGACAATTTTAGTGTCAATTTACAATTGCATGTTCCAATTAGGAAATATATTATAAATGGCAAATTATTTCTTGAATTAAGAAAGGGAAAATATGAAGGTTTAAGAACGACTTAAGAAGGAAATTAAATCTTTAAATGAACAGCAACTGCATGATTTAGAACAATATATAGCATTCTTAAAGTATCGTTCGCGTTTTACGATATCACAATCATTTGATAATAATGAAATAGTTAGACTTTATAGAAAATTTTCAAAAGAAGATATAGAGCTTGCTGAAGAAGGTATGCATGATTATTTGGTTGGTTTAAATATTTTTGATTACTAACAACCAAATATTATCGACAATTTTTTGGTATACAGGTACACTCTATCTATACGATATACTTACTTTAAAGGGAGGGATTCCCAATGCCATTATTAAAATTTAATAAAATATTTAGAAATGAAAAAGGTGTTTCCTTAATTGAATTAATGGTAGCTGTTGCAATTTTGAGTGCGGTTGCTTTTGGTATATTTAAATCTTTTCAGGTAGGATTCTGGGGAATGGGTGATGCCCGGGCCAGGACCATTGCGGTAAACCTTGCCCAGGAAAAATTGGAAGAAGTAAAGGGAAAAGCATTAACAAATGGGGAATTTCCCGATATTAATAATCCAATCAGACTTTCAGGGAAAGATTTTAATGTTATTTATGTAGTTGAAGATCTTAAAGATGGTGAACCTACTCCTCCTCCTCTTGATCCTACCCAGAATGTTTTAAAAAAAATTACAACAACTGTTAGCTGGCAAAAAAGAGATGGTACTGAAGCAAATATTAAGATAGAAGGATTACAGAGTAAAACTGAATTGTTTTATAAAGATGAACCCACTTCTATATTGCTAAACATTGACCCGAAAGAGATTACTATAGGTGAAAAAGCTAAAATAACAGTTACCATTCTGGACCAGGATAATTACCCCATTTCATATGGTAAACCGATTAAACTCACTATGGATCCGGACAATTTAGGTACTTTAGATGCTGTTGACGGCTATTTAGTTTTTGATGGAACCACCAGCTATATGCAAACTAATTTTAATGCCAATACTATAGGAGATGCTGGAAGTGTTGTAATTACTGCCCGTGATGCTAATGATGAATTGACACCTGATTCTAAAGAAATTACCATTACTGGTGGAGAACCAGAAAAAATTAACCTTGAAGTAGAGCTAGACGCTATTCTAATCAATGGAGAAAAAACATTAATTACCATTGAGATTAAAGATGAAAATGGTTATTTAGCTGAGAATTGGACTGGAGAAATTGAGTTGGAGGTTGTTTCTGGTACAGAAACCGGATATTTAGGTGATAATCCATCACCTGGTAATATAATTATTGTTCAGTTTAACGAAGAGAATACCAAGACTGTGTGGTTTACTTCATCTGAACACGATGGAGAAGCTATAATAAAGGCAACTGATATAGGCGGAAAATTAGAAGGTGATGAAGTGGCCATAAATGTCAATAGCGGCCCACCTTTTAAAATCCTTGTTAAAGCAGAACCAAATAATGTTATGATAGAGGGTACATCTGATATCACAATTACTATCTTAAACGAAACAGGAATACCCGTTTCTGGATTTTATGGACAAGTATCCCTGTCATTACTATCTGGCAGCGTTAGTGGTTCATTGACTCAAACCGAATTTAATTTTAGTGGGGAAAAATCCCTTGCTACCACCTTTACAGCTAAAACTATTCCAGGAGCTGTATTAATTGAAGCTAAAGATAAAGCCTGGGTTAATCCCCTGCTAACCGGCACAGAAACAATAACTGTAGCAACCGGTCCTCCATCTAAAATTGAAATAGATGCAATACCAAAAATGATTTTAAATGATGGGACTGAAACTTCTTATATAACCATTACTTTAAAAGATTCTGGTGGAAATGAATCTTCTTTTGATGATGATAAGGAACTGAACTTTTCGATCAGCCCCAATAAAGGGACACTTAACAGTACAACACTAACACTTCCAGCAGGGCAAAGTTCCAATATCGGTATCCCAATTACTTATTTCTGTAATGACAATAATTTTGATGGAGATGTTGAGATAGCTGTTACCTGCCCAGACATTGGCGAAGTTTATGTTACAGTTCAGGTAGTCGATAGGATGTTGAAGCCTGCTAATAATCCTCATATACGTTATGGTAAAAAAACCTATTTAATTTTTTGGGAGACTGAAGACAGGTCTAAAATACTATTTGATATTGAAGTCTTAGGAGATGTTATTAATATTTTACAGATTGATTTAGCCTGGAAAGATGGGGATACTAATGAAAAATTAAAAGAAATAAAGGTTTATGACAAAGGCAGTACATCTACATCCAGTGTAAGAATAAGAAAAACCTGGAACAATCCCGGTTCGAATGAGACAGTAAAAATTTATCCAGAATTACTGGAAATAGATTCTTTTGATTCCCCGTCCCCGCAAGTCTTAGCTGTGAGAGAATATACGGTGGAATTACATTTTGATAAAAATGTTACCAATAGGACTATATTTATTCAGTTTCATGGAAGTTATGAAGGTAAAACTTATATATATGAGATGGAATTCGTCAGCCCTGATATAATTGTTTAAAATATAAGGATAGTTTTTATGCTTATGAATGAATATTCGCAAATTATTAGAAAAAAATTTAAATCAAACCTGGGATTTACTCTGATTGAGCTTATGGTGGTAGTTGTAATACTTTCTTTTGTTGTTTTGGGTTTGGTAACTATATTCTCAGGTGGTGTTCGTTCTTATATAAGTGGCAATGCACAATTAGAGGCACAACGGAATGCTCGCCAGGCAATGGATAGAATGGTAAGGGAACTACGGCATGGAAAAAAAATTGTTCCTGGACAAGATAGTAAATCTGTTACAGTACAAATACCTACTATTAAAAATGAACCTGCTTATGAAGTCACTTATTTCTGGTTTGGTGATAAACATGGACCGTTATATAGGGAAGTGTCCGGAGCCAGAACTCCTGTTATCGATAATGTATTAAATTTAGAGTTCGATAGTAGCACAACTTCAAGAATAAAAATTAGGCTAGAGGTTGACTTTGATAAAGATTCCAATCCAGATATTTCACTAAATACTGCGGTTACTTTAAGAAATTTCTAATTAAAACCATTGAAAATAAAATAAATTTTTCTTTAAAAGGGGGATGGTTTTTATGGATAAGAGAAAAAGTTATTTAAAATTATTTTACAATCCCTTTACTTCCCAAAAAGGTTTAGCTTTGATGGCAACTTTAATATTTGTGCTGGTCTTAACCACTTTTGGGATAGTTATACTTACTATGACTCGGAGTGATATCAAGCTGGCTTCTTTGCAGGAGGAAGCTACTAAAGCTTTTTTCCTTGCTGATGCGGGCATAGAAAGGGCACTAAACTGGCTGGAAAAAGAACAGCCACCACCTACTGAAGAAGATTTGCCTCCAGAACACGTACACCTGGATGGAAAATATCGTTTTACAGAACTAGAGGCTGGAGAATACACAACAAAGATAGAAATTCATAAAATTGGGGAAATTGAAGCTGGGTACCGTATCACTTCAACCGGTTATATTCCAAATTTCGAAAACAGAAAAACTGTTAAGACATTAGAAACACTGGTATCTTTAATGAATTTTGCTCAATATGCATACTTTTCTGATGAAGAGAGATTCCCAAATAATTCTGCCATAACGACTTCCTCCAGTTATTATGGTAGTGTCATCTGGTTTACGGGAAACGACACCTTTGGTGGCAGGGTGCATAGTAATAGCCAACTACATATCGTCAATGTTCCTAAATTTTATGGTAAGGTTACTTCAACATCTGGAACTATCGATTTCGACCCAAAAACATATAACTCTGATGGTAGCAACTTCCCAACAGAGGGCCAGGGGTTTATGGGTGGATATGAATTGGAGGTTAATAGAATAGAAATGCCTCTGTACCGGGATATAAGCGACCTCGATGATAAGGATAGTCTAAAAAGAATAACCGGTGGTTCCTGGGGGAAAGAAGGATTCGGTTCAGAGGGTAGCAGTAATGGTGTTCATATACCTTCACTTAAAATTGGTGGAGTTAACCATGCAACCGGTGGAATATATATTAATGGAAATGTTAAAAGCATCGAATTAGACGTTGATTCTAATTCAAATTCACGTATAACTGTTAAGCCCCAGAGTGGTTCAAACACAGAAATTATTCTGGTAACAGAAGGATTTAACCTTCCCGGTGGGAGTAAATTAAATGGAGTAAATGCGGGAGGGCAGCCAATACCGAAAAATACTACCTTAACAAAAGAACCAGGGACAAACGTATATAATAGCTATGAAGGATTACCTAATGGTGTATTATATGTCGATGGCGCAATTAATGGACTTGAAGGGAATAATCATAAAGGAAAGATGACTATCGTTTCTACTGAATCTATTACAATAACTGATAATGTCTACTATAATGACAGGGATAAAAGTAAGAATCTTTTTGATGATGATATTGAAGCCATTAAGGATAGTCTGGGGTTGATTGCTGTAGGGGATGTAAAAATAGCTTCCAATGCCCCACATAATATTGAAATTGATGCAATTATTATGGCGCTGGATACTTCTTTTTTTTATGCAGGTTGGGATAAAAATCTGAAAGGCGATTTAGCTTTATTGGGAGGACTGATTCAGAAACAAAGGGGGCCAGTTGGGCAGCATAGCTCCGGGACGAAGACCAAAGGTTACAGCAAGCAGTATTTTTTTGATGAAAGAATGGCCAGTCCTGCCAGCGGGCATCTCCCACCATATTTTCCAACTACCGGTAAATATGAAAAGATATGGTGGAGAGAGGCTGACGACATAAATGAGCAATAATTATAATCTTAAATAACTATTTTGAGTATTGTATTTAAAAGAGATTTTGATGGCTATGCCAAATAAAACAAAGTTTAAAAATATTTTCATTCTGATTTTAACAGTAGCAGTTGTTTTAATTCTAATTACAGTATTCTCATATATTCAAAGACAAAATATTGACTATCAAAAAAAAGATAAAGAGTTATTAATTAAGCAGCAACAGGAAGAAGAGAGATTAAGAGAAGAAGAGGAAAATATTGAAGGACAAAGAGAATTGCCTGAATTGCAAGAAGAAAGAAGAGACCAGATAGATAGTGAATACCCGGATGACACTATTAGGATTATCTAGCCCTATATTGATGGTGTGATGAATGGGAAAACTTTTTTAAAACTTTGATATCAGAAAGCTCTTATCATAAGTTTTAAAAAAGTTGTAATAATTAAAATATTTTTAATTAATAGCTTGTTTAATTATATTGGTATATACTATAATGGAAATAATAAGCTTCTTTTAATGTTTACTGGTTTAAAATAAAAGATTGTTACTCTAAATATTTTTTTCCTGATATAATATAAAAAGATTAACGGCTTGCCTGTATAGTTTAATTACCTGGCAGGTCTACGATGGCTTGAGGAGTTTAAATGCTGGCGATAGATTTTGGTGCACGTTCAATTAAGGTAGTGAAGCTGAACCGGTCTGGTAGCGGATATTATTTAGATAATTATGGAATGGTATTGACACCACCCGGGAGCATCTTACATGGAGAGATCAAAGATATTGATGCGGTAAGCAAGGCCTTAAACAAGCTGCTTCATAAGAAGAGACTTCACGACAAAGGGAATATTATTGCAATTACCGGTCAAAAAGTCATTGTCCGTGAGATTACTACTCCATTAATGAACGAGAAAGAACTTTCAGAAGGTATTCAATGGGAAGCCCCCAAATATGTTCCCTATGATTTAAAAGATTCCTTACTCGATGTCAAAATCATTGAAGAATTGGAAGAAAAAGAAGGAACTAAGATGATGAAGGTCTTGTTGGTGGCAGCTCCCAGAAGTCTTGTTGACCAGCAAATCGCAGTACTCAAGAATGTAAAAATACAACCAAGGGTTGTGGATATTGTGGCAAATGCCCAGATCAGGGCTTTTGAAAGTTATCTTACTCCAGCTTCTGGTGATGAAGATGGAACCATGATCGATATCATTCTTTCAATAGGGGCAAGCACTACGGAAATAACCTTAATGGAAGGTGACCGTCTAAAATTTACCAGAACTATTCTTAAAGGTGGGGGAGATATTAGCGAACTAATTGTAAATAAGTTATCTATTCCTTTTCAAGAGGCTGAGACACTTAAGCGCAGTATCGGGTTATCTCTGGAAGAAGAGGGTAGTGTCCTTCAGGATAATATTGTAGATATTATTAAAGAAGAAGAGAATGTTTCAGAACAAGATTTGGCAGAGGTGCCCCTGGAACGAACAGGAGGAGAAAAAGTTAGCCCAGGTACCTTAGCGGAAGAAGAGGCCTCTACGCCCTCTGAAGAAGAAATAGCCAATTTAGTTAAAACCGGTGTCAATGAGATTTTTAATGAAATTCGTAAATCATTAAATTATTTTAAAACACAGTACCAACAGGTAAATTACCAGAGAATTATATTATGTGGCGGAATGGCACAATTGCCTCAGTTGGGACAGATGCTAAAAAAACAATTCGGTATCACTGTAGTAATTGCAAATCCTTTGAAGGGTATTGACATTAATGAACGAAATATAGATATTGAAAATTTAGATAAGTATAAATCTGCTCTTGCTACTGCCATTGGATTGGCTAAAAGAGAAAGGTAAGTAATATATTATGGCAAAAGCTAAAACAGTATCCAGAGATATAAACCTCTTACCGTTGGAATATAGGGAAAAAGAAAAATTTAATCTACTCAGAATTTTAATTACAGCCTTCATAATTATCCTCTTTGCTGCTTCAGGATATTTGTATTTCTATCTTGAGAATGAGATTTTTACCAGAGAAAACGAAGTAAAAAGCTTGGAAGCCCAGTTAGCTATTATTGAAAAAGGAATTGAGGAAGTAAAGAATTTAGAAAGAGATAGGGAAGAATTGGCCAACCGTGTGGCAATGATAGAAAGCTTAATTAAAAACCAATCTTCTCTTACCCGTGTTTTGGGGGATTTCAGTGCCACAACTTTACCAGAAGTGTGGCTCAGCAATCTGAGTGTCAGTGCCAATCAAACCTTTAATTTTACAGCCAATACCTTTAACAATTACTTAATTGCCCACTACATGAATACCCTGAAAGACCATAATCGTTTTGATGCAATTGAATTGCAATTTATTAACAAACAGAGTACGGAAATACCCGAACAAGATAGAAAAATAGATACAGTAAATTTTCAATTGTCCGGTGTTTTTATTCCATTTCACATAGATTATGATGAATAAGAATGAAGGAAAATAAATAGAGGTGGATAGTTTTGAAATTATTTAACCTGAGTAAGAGAGCAAAAATCATAGTATTTATAATTTTTCTTTTAGTTTTTTCTTATCTAAACTATTCCTATATTTATTTACCCAGAAATAATAGAATAAAGAGTTTAGATACCCAGATTACTGTTTTGCATAATAAAATTGAAGAAGGTAAGAGGGTTTATGCGCGTTTGGGAGAGTTAAGAAAAGAATATCAGGATTTACTGGAAAAGATGGAGTTTATGGAAGTGCTTTTGCCAAAAGAAAAAGAGATACCGGATTTCCTGGTAATGTTGCAGGAGACTATGGATGAATTTAATATTGATTTTTCCAATTTTGCCCCACAGAGTTTAATCCAGGAAAAAGAGGCTCTTTATGCACGATTACCAATAAATATGACCTATAGTGCTAATTATTTTGAAGTGATTAGATTTTTAGATAGATTAGAAAATTTTCCCAGAATTGTTGATGTTAGGGAATTGAGTCTTAATCCCACAGGTGATGATGCTGAAAATGTCAATGTCACTATGACTATGTTTACATATGTTTTAATGAAAGGAAATTGATAATTTGAGTAGATTAAATCGTATTCTATTAGTTATTGTGATTTTGTTGGCAGCAGCGACCGCTTTGGTCTGGTTTAAACCAGATTTATTATCTTCTTTTTCTCTTTCTTCTTTATCATCGTTGAATCCTTTTAGCAGAGAAAAAAAAGAAGTAGTTACAGCCGATACCTATACCGGCGAAACCTATACCAGTACAGCACAATTACCAATTGCTGAAAGGATTGATGATGCCGCTCCAGGTACTGCCGCTGATGTCTCTGCAACAGCTTCTATAGAAAGCCCTGAGCCTGAGGAGGCAGCAGAGGAGGAGCTTACCCCATTTGAAAAAGAGATTAAACAGAGGCATGAAAGCTATGAAACCAGGATCTATACCTATAAACCATATGAGCCGCCTGTATTACGTAATCCTTTTCAGAGAGTGGTAAGTTCGGTATATATAGGAGAAGAGGAAGAAGAGAGATTGGCTGCGGAGTTGGGCAGTGCAGAAGATATTCGTAGATTTGTAACACCGGAATTACCTGCTGGTACTAAATTTACAGGATTAATTTCCTCCGGTGATACCAGATTAGCCATTATTGAGATGGATGAGGAGACCTATATAGCTAAAGAAGGTGACCTCATTGATGATAAATATTTAGTTAAATCAATTCAGGAAGATAAAGTTATTATTGATATTAATGGATACGAGATTGCACAAAAATTGGGAGGAGTGGAGGGTATTAATGAATAAAGAAGTTAGAAAATATTTTGTAGGTAATAACCAGGGCAAAACCAATTTTTTTAATCAGAGGAAAAATACTGTTACATTTAACAGAAAGATAGTTTTTATTGTTTTGATTTCTTTATTATTTTTCTTTTTAGTTGAAACCAGTTTTGCTCAGGAGAGTATAACCATCACCAATATCTGGTATAAAAAGATGCCCAACTTTACCAGAGTAACCATCAAAGCCAATTCCCCTATTCAAGAATTTGAAGCTATGTATGCAGGAGATCCGCATAGAGTGGTTATCGATGTCCATAATGCCGATTACAATATCACTGAATTGGTGAAGAATACACTATTTTTGAATATGGGTTCTGTCAAACAGGTGAGATGTGGACAGATTGAACCAGATAAAGCCAGATTTGTCATAGATTTATTCCAGGAAGTAGATTATGATATGGCTCTGGATAGTACCAGGCATCTCCTACAAATCAATGTTTATGATTATAAGGAATTCCTCTCTCCGGAACAGCAAATTTTCACCGTCGAGCCTCTTGCTGCTGAAGAGATTAAGAGAATAAGAGAACAAGAACTGGCAATGGTTCCCACACTGGTGGACCAGGTAACTACACCAATTACCATGAACCTGAAAGAAACAGAGGTTATTGACGCCATTCGTACCCTATCCATGTTGAGTGGGATAAATATTGTAGCAGATGATTCGGTTACAGGGCAAATTACGCTCAGCTTGAATGAGGTTTCTTTTAAAGAAGCCCTTAACTGGATTTTAAAATTGAAGAGATTGAGCTACACTCAGGTGGGCAATGCCCTTATTGTGGGGACTGATGATATTATTAAAACTTATCGGGAGAGAATAACACGAATTGTTCATTTAGAGAATGCCGATGTAGAGAATACCAAAAACGTTTTAGACCATTACTTTAACGATGACGATAATATAAAAATAACCTCAGATACCAGACTGAATAACCTTATAGTAGAAGGTTTACCGGAATTGGTTTCCAAATCTGAAGAGCTGATAAGAGAGATGGATGCCAGTCTGATTACTAAAACCTTTAAGCTGGACAATGCTTTTTTTGTTGAAGAGATAGAATCAATTCAAAATATGCTTGGTATTGTCATTCCGGATGAGAACAGGATTTTAGTAGATGAACGGCAAAATGAAATTATTATTAAAGGAAACCAGGAAGAGATTGCCAATGCACAGATGATGATTGAGGGGCTGGATAAACGAGCTTCACAGATAATGATTGAATCAAAAATTGTAGAAATAGAACTGAATGCCGAAAAGGATCTGGGAATATCATGGGGCTCTGGCACGGATACAGAGGGGGATCTTATGCTTGGACAGATTAGCTTGGGTGAACTAACTTTAGGTGGCTCCTTTGAAAGATTTGGTTTGATACAGGCAAAGTTAGATGCCCTAACCAGAGAAGGTAAAACCAATACTCTTTCTAATCCCAAGATATTAACTTTAGATGGAAAAGAATCGATAATTCTATCCGGTTCTAAAATTCCTATTCGAGAGAGAACAGCAGAAGGAATTGAGACTGTTCGCTATATTGATGTCGGCTTGAATATGACCATTACTCCTCGTTTGACCAGGGATGAGAAGATAACTATGGATTGTGACATCAAGGTTGAATCATTAGGCTCTGAATTAATTCAAGGTTATCCCATTATTAATTCCCGTCAGGAAAAAGCAATTATTCGTTCACCTCTGGGAATTACCAATGTAATCGGGGGATTAATCTCATCCGAAGAAATTGAAACAATTAGAAGAATTCCTATTTTGAGTGAAATACCTGTATTTGGTGAACTATTTAAATTTACCAATCGCACAAAGAAAAGGACCGAGATCATTATTCTGATCACAGCAACAAAAATTGGATATTAAAAGCATTAGATATATGACTTTAAGCATACCGGTTAAGGTTGTACTTTTTAAAATAGAATATTGCTTGGTGCTTGCGCAGGGCTCAAACTATAAATAATTATACTAAACTTAGAAGTATGTGATTGCTATTCACTGCTTACGAATTTGTCACTGCGAGGAACTTTCTTTTTCTGTCACTGCGAGGAGCGAAGCGACGAAGCAATCTCATCCAGTGCTGCCCACAGTATTTTTACGGTAAATTTATTATGCGGGCAACAGAGTATGTGATTGCCATACACTGCTGGCGCAGTAATACAAAATATTTAATCCATGTGATAATCTAGAGTAAAATATTTTTGCAGTCTCTAAAAAAATATAGAAACTGCAACGCAATGACTTTAAAATTCATAGTTTTTGGGAAAATACAAAGGCAAAGATAAAGAAAGAATGCGGGAATAAGTGAATGTGATTGCCACGCCTACCCTTAACTAAAGTTAAGAGGCAGGCTCGCAATGACAAAGAGAGAACAAATTATGTACCACACACAACGCAATACGTACGATTAATTTACACTATTGCAGGAACCTCCGTCATTGTGAAGAGCTTTCTTATTTTGTCATTGCGAGGAGCGAAGCG
>LSQX01246698.1_pt1 | contig 12682 bp, 9 predicted proteins | sample 654561 | NCBI WGS metagenome assembly LSQX01 (sample SAMN04489861, study PRJNA283612) | anaerobic digester metagenome | isolation source: 4 biogas reactors fed with cattle manure at either 37C or 55C with and... | place: Denmark: Kongens Lyngby | collected 2014 | reverse complement strand
TTCTTCGAAAAAATAATGGAAGATGACGAATAGTAGCACGAAGGTTCACGAAGTAGAGAAAAAGAAATTAAAGCAGAATCTCCACAACTTGTATTTAAATTAAAAGTTTTTGGAAGTAGGAGCACAATATGCTGCGCATTTTTACTAAAAACCGAATGGCAGATCTGGGAGGGCTGAAGGCAATTAACCCGATATTACCTAAGCGCTTTGAATTATTCTAAGGTCTGGAGACATACTTCCTGGGAACGCCAATTTCCACATTGGCAGACAGCGTGCATTGACTTCGAAAAACAAAGAGACAATTTTGCGGCGTATCTTCTCTTCTTCTTGGTGAATCTTCGTGAACCTTCGTGCTCTTCGTGACTTCGTGGTAAAAAATCCATTCCATTTCTCTGTGGTGAAAAGATGCCCTATCCCCTATCACCTCGAAGTCCACCCTCCTCTATCCCGTCAATACGCACTTCAACCACTTTATTTTTCAACTCTTCGTCACTACGCAGAGCCACTTCAAAGTATTCTTCGTTGTATCCGGTCCAGCAGTCCCCTCTTTTCACTTCAAAGAGGACCCGGCATTGTTTCCCCAGAAAGCGTTTTCGGCTCTGCTCCTGTTTTTTCTCAGCCAGGAGCCGGAGGATTTCATTGCGCCGGCTTTTGTCCGCTGCACTCACTTTGTCACTGAGCCGGTAAGAAGCCACAGCGGGTCGTTCACTATAAGAAAAGACATGGAGATAGTCGAGGGGGCTGTCTTCAATGAGTTGTCGTGTCTCTTCAAAATGTGCTTCTGATTCCCCGGGAAAGCCCACCATAACATCGGCGCCCAGACCGATGGAAGGTACCAGCGCACGGGCTTTTTCCAGAAAATCCAGATAAGCCCTCCCGCTGTAGGGTCTTCCCATGGCTGCGAGAATGGCATCAGACCCGGATTGCAGCGGAATATGCAGATAAGGAAGGAGACCATGCTCTTCGTCGGCCATACGCTCCAGAACGGCTTCGGGCAGGCTGTTGAATTCTATGGAGCTGATACGGATACGGGGCTTGGGCCGAAGCGTGTTCAGTTCATCGATGAGGGTCAGCAGATCGGCCTGTCCATCTCGATAATCGCCTATATTGACACCGGAAAGGATCAATTCCCGGGCTCCTCTTTCCACGAGAGAGGCCGCTTCTTCGAGAGTATCCTGAAGATAGCGGGAACGGGAGCGGCCCCGAGCAAAGGGGATATAACAATAGCGGCACATTTCATCGCATCCATCCTGAATTTTCAGATTGATGCGTCGGCTCAGGGGCTCTCCCTCTTTTTGCCAGGGCAGTGTGAAGGACTCACGCCGTGGCCGATCAGTCCTGACGGCCTGTTTTTCTTTCTGCAGCTTTTCCAGATGACTGAGGAGTTCCATTTTCGAAGCATTGCCCAGAATCAGATCCACGCCCAATGCGGCCGCGATGTGACCCTCAGTCTGGGCATAGCAACCGATGACAACGGTGATCCCGTCGGGGTTCCGCCGTCTGAAACGCTGTATATACTTTCGTGTTTTCGCCTCCGCTTCCAGGGTCACCACACAACCGTGAATGATGCCCACAGTAGCGGGTTGCTGAAAGGCTACAATCTCATAGCCCCCCTGGCGCAGCTGTTCCTCCAATAGCCGTGTCTCCGCCTGGTTGAGGCGGCAACCCAGCGTATGAATGGTTGCCGTGGACTTTTCACGCACAGGCGGAGACATGTCAGAGGGAGAAGACATAAGAAAATTCCAGGAGATCTCAGTCTTTTTCAGTCTGGTTGAGCAGCCAGTCCAGCAGCAATCGCACACCGAAGCCACTGGCATAATCGGGTTTGAGATAAGCTTTGTTTCGGACTCCATAGGACACGCCGGCAATATCAATATGCGCCCAGGGCGTATCCCCTGTGAAGGCTTTCAGAAAGGCCGCTCCTGTGATGGTACCGGCTTCGCGGTCGGGCCCGATATTGTTCAGATCCGCAAAAGTGCCTTCCATGAGTTTGTCATGATCTTCCCACAGCGGCAGTTGCCACAGCCGTTCGCCCGTGCGTTCACCGGCCGCCAGGAGCGCTGAGATCAGGGTTTCATCCGTACCGAGAACACCGGCTGCTGCATGTCCCAGAGCAATGACCACTGCACCGGTGAGGGTCGCCAGATCCACGATGCAATCAGGTTTCCGGCTTTCCACTGTATAAGCCAGGGCATCGGCCAGAATCAACCGGCCTTCAGCGTCCGTGTTGAGCACTTCAATGGTTTTTCCATTGCAGGCCCGGACAATTTCGCCGGGTGTCTGAGCACTTCCGCCGGGCATGTTTTCAACGGTCGGCACAACGCCGATCACGTTGATGACCGGTTTCAGATGATTGACGGCCATCATGGTTGCGAGAACCACGGCGGCACCGCACATGTCGAATTTCATCTCATTCATTTTACCTGCAGGCTTCAGAGAAATGCCGCCTGTATCGAAAGTGACCCCTTTGCCCACAAGAGCGACCGTCTGCGTCGCTTCGGGGTGGGTGTATTCCAGAAAGATCATAAAGGGCGGCTCATCACTGCCACGGGCCACACCCAGAAGCGCATTCATGCCCAGTTCTTCCATATGCTCCTGATCAAAAATGGTACAAGTGCATTGTTCACCACCCTCTTCGGCAATTTTCTGAGCTGCGGCGGCCAGAGCCATGGGAGTCATGTCGTTGGAAGCTGTATTGGCCAGGTGACGGGCGCCGTTGGCTGCAACAGAGATGAGGGAAGCCAGGTCACAGCTTTCTTTCAGAGATGCTTTATCCACAGTATCCCCGACGATAAGAGCAATTTCCTGCACAGCCGGTGCAGGATTCTCGGCCGCTTTCTTGTAGGTTTCAAAGCGATATTGCGCCAGGTTCAGGCTTTCAACAAAGGCGGGTGCGGGAAGTTCAGGAAAATTCACCAGATCAAGACCGATGCGGCTGATTTTATTGCTCTTCAACAGAGAAGACGCCTCTCCGGTGGTACGGCGGAGGCTTTCAGCATCAAATTTATCACGGTCGCCCAGTCCGAGGACCAGCACGCCTCCATAGGCCCGGGACGGAACCGGCAGATAATAACAGCAGCCGGCCGCCCCTGTGAGCACTTCTCTATCGGCCAGTGCCTGAAGCACCAGCTCATCCTCTTCAGCCAGAACAGCACTGTTCAGCGGAAATTCTTTGTGATAAGCGGGAACAACCAGACAAGAGCCGTTTTCCTCCCAGCTCATTTCCTCGAGGTTGCAAACAGTAATGGTGGTTATGGCATCCGCTGAGAGTTTCATTGTGTACTATCCTTTCTTTTTGCACTTAAAATTTATTTCAAGAATCGGCTGTCAGCACTTCACCCTGAAGCCAGTGTCCGCGGGCAGACATGACCCGGGCCATAACAAGCTCGCCCGGCTGCAACTTGTCGGCCAGCACGGTCATGGCACGGTAACCGTCGGTGCGTCCGTTCCAGCGCCCCGCAATCCGGGGATGGGGTCCGTCGATGAGCACCGATTGTTCCGTACCGATCAGGGCTTCCTGGGCCGCTTCATTGATGCTGTCCTGTAAGGCGATGATCCTTGCCAGACGGGATTCTTTTTCCTCTCTGAGCACATCATCCGGCAGTTCGGCTGCTTTGGTGCCGGGCCGGACTGAATATTTAAAGGGAAAGACCTGACTGAAGCGCACTTCTTCCACGATATCCAATGTCTGTTGAAAATCTTCTTCCGTCTCCCCCGGAAAACCCACAATGAGATCTGTGCTGATTTCCACTTGCGGGATGCGCTGACGCAGATATCGGACCTTGTCCAGATAGTCCTGACGGCTGTGACGGCGACCCATCACTTTCAGGACAGCATCGGATCCGGCCTGAAAAGGAAGATGCACATGTTTGCAGATGACAGGACTGGCGGCCATGAGATCGGCCAGACGGTTATGCCAGTCCCGGGGATGGGGCGAGGTGAAACGGAGTCGGAGCAGCCCCTCCAGCTGAGAAAGCTCTTCGAGCAATTCATAAAAGCCGTAGTCCGGAGACGCGGCATAGGAATTCACATTCTGACCCAGAAGCCAGAGTTCTTTGGCGCCCCGTTCGATCATGCCCTGTGCCTCGCGGAGAATACTTTCGGAAGATCGGGAAACCTCACGGCCCCGGGTATGAGGGACAATGCAATAGGAGCAGTAATTGTTGCAGCCTTTGGTGATGGCGATATAAGCCTTGAAGCCCTCCACATGCCCCTGTTCCACCCATTCTTCAGGAACAAATTCTTTTACGGGTCCTTCCCAGGGCTGCCAGTCTGTCCAGCAACGGCGTTCTCCCTGACGGGCCACCTCAATCATTTCGGGAAGGCGAAAGAGATTGTCGGGACCGAATACAAAATCCACAAGGGGCTCACGGGCCAGAAGTGATTCGCCCACCTGCTGAGCAACACAACCCGCCACGCCAACGATAAGCTCCGGAGAGCGGGCTTTTTGAGGACGGAGCGCACCGAGAAAGCTGTAGACTTTGTTCTCCGGATTGGCCCGGACAGAACAGGTATTCACCAGAATAAGTCCGGCTTCTTCAATAAGATCTGTGGGGGTATAGCCCTCTTCCCGAAGCATGTCAACCATACGCTGGGTATCATGCTCGTTCATCTGGCAACCGTAGGTTTTGATATGGACTTTCCGGTTCATGCATTTCCGTCCGGCGGGTTTATATACAAGGATCCCTGCACAAAATGGCGGGGAATCACTGAGGGATTATACCATCATTACCCGGCCCTATCACCCAAACACGGGACGGGCGTGAAAATCATCCCGGAACATTCACAGTTGAAAGCATTCAGGAAAGGGGCGTTTCTTCTTCCATCTCCAGGGGCGCTTCCCAGCCGCCGCCAAGCGATTTATACAGGGAAACCAGAGAAGTGAGCACAGAAGCCTGAGATTGCAGACGCTGATCCTGGGCTGTGAACAGAGTACGCTCCGCGTCCAGCACTTCGAGAAAGCTGACCAGATCACGGGCATAGAGATCATAAGCCAGTTCCAGAGCCTTTTCTCCCGCTTCCACACTTTTGTTCAGTTCAACAAAACGGTTCTGCTCCTGCGCATAGAGTACCAGCGCATTTTCCACTTCACCGAAGGATTGGAGAATCGTCTTTTCGTAGTTCAACAGTGCCTGCTCCTGCCGGACATTCTGAATTGCAATGTTGGAGCGGATACGTCCGGCATCAAAGACAGGCCAGCGGATGGCGGGACCGATGGACCAGGTTCGATTGGAGCTCAGGTTGAGTCCGGAAAAGTCGGAAGAGGATCCCATGAGCGATCCTGTAAGAGAGAATTTCGGGAAAAGATCAGCCGTGGCCACACCGATATTGGCTGTTGCAGCGGCCAGAAGGCGTTCTTCACGGCGGATATCGGGACGGCGACGCAAAATCTCGGAAGGGATACCGACAAGCACTTCAGGCGGAGCCTCGGGAAGTTCTTCACTGGCAATGAGTTCTTCGCGGAGAGCACCGGGCGCTTCAGCACAGAGAACACTCATGCGGTGAATGATCTGTTCAAGCATATATTCCAGCACCGGAATAAAGGCCCGGGTGTTGGCCAGATGCGATTCTGAACGGCGAACATCCAGTTCACTGGTGAGACCGGCATCGAAGCGCGCTGTCACCAGTTGAAGAGAGTTCTCCACGTTTTCCACATTGTTTCGGGCAATGGTCAGTCGCTGCTGCACAGCCCGAAGATCAAAATAATTGCCGGCCATTTCAGCCGCAACGGAGATATAGACGGCTCGGCGACTTTCTTCAGCCGCTTCGATCTCGGCACGGACCGCTTCCGTCGCCCGACGGGTACCGCCGAATATATCCAGTTCCCAGGAAGCATCAAAGCCCGCCTGATACAGATCCATCTGCCGGTCCGGTTTCTTCGCCAGGCTTTCAGTGCCGGCGGAAACACCTACGGTCGTATTGCCGCCGCCACGAAGATCCGGCGTGATACTGAGGCTCGGTCCGGCCGGAGAAGTTCCGGTCACAGAAAGGCCTGTCAACCCGTTTTGCGAGAAAATGGCATTGGCTCTGGCGGAAGGCGGGCGGCTCGTATCCACTTCCACAGTCTGGCGGCGCTGATAGGATCCGGAAGCATTGAGTTGAGGCCAGAGCGCGGCGCCTGTACGCACCAGATGCAGACGGGCTTCACGGATCCGGCTTTCCGCCAGCTGGATATCCAGATTTGCCTGAAGGGCACGGGCAACCAGTTCATCCAGCTGAGGATCGCTGAACTCTTTCCACCAATGAACGGCTTCGGGAGAATCGGCTTTCTCACCACCCCGCATAGGCTGACTCCATTTGTCCGGCGTGGCAAAATCAGGGCGCACATAATCGGGCCCGGTCATGCATCCACTGAGCAGAATAAGAAAGAGGAAAGCTGCAATATATTTCAAGGACTTCATGAAGTCGCTCCTTTTTCTGTCGGGGCTGTTTCATTCGCCCCAGACTTTTCTTTCTTGCCCAGCTCACTGGTCCACTGCACAATCACAAAGAAAAGAGGTATAAAGAAAACAGCCAGGAAAGAGGCGGACATCATACCGCCCATGACACTGCTGCCAATGGAACGGCGACCCGCCGCTCCGGCACCTGTGCTCAGTACAAGAGGCAGAGCGCCGAGAATGGTCGTCACTGCCGTCATCATCACAGGGCGCAACCTGAGCCTGGCAGCCTCCAGAGCGGCTTCCAGGATCGTCTTGCCGCTGGCACGTTCTGCAGCACAGAACTCAATAACGAGAATGGCCATTTTCGCTGTGAGACCCACCACGGTAAGCAGGCCGATCTGGAAATAAATATCCATCTGACCGTCTTTATACCAGACCCAGAGAGCCGCTCCGAAAGCGGCGAAGGGCACGCTCAGAAGCACTGTAATGGGAAGAGACCATTTTTCATACTGAGCCGCCAGCACCAGGAAAACCATGATAAGCCCGAAGAGGATCACATAGAAGGACTGGTTGCCGGCCCGGACTTCCTGGAAAGAGCCGGAGCTCCATTCCACGGCATAACCGGGAGGCAGATGCTCAGCAGCAAGCTCCTGGACACGCTGGATGAGCTGTCCCGTACTGACACCCTGTGCGGGAGCGCCTGTAATCTGCACGGAGGAGAAACTGTTGAAGCGGCTCACCACGTTGGGCCCTGCTTCCATGGCCACATCAAGCACACCGGCCAGCTCGACCATGTCTCCGCTTCTGTTGCGCACATGAATCTTTTTGATATCGTCGGGCACAGCTCTGAATTCAGGATCCGCCTGAAGCTGTACACGATACACACGACCAAAGACGTTGAAGTCGTTAATATAATAGGTGCCAAGCCAGGCCTGCAGGGTATTGTAAATATCGCCTATGGGCAGGCCCAGCACTTTGGCGCGCGTCTGATTGAGGTTCACACGCACTTTGGGCTGCTCCACATTGAGCACGCCGGAGACAGCCTCAAAAAGCGGGTCGGCGTTAAGGCGGGCGACGAAATCGTTCATCACATCAGCCAGTTCGTTGATATCACTCGTACCGCGGGCTTCCAGCTGTGCTTCAATACCGGCGCGGAGACCCAGTCCCGATACAGGTGGCGGGATAAAGGCCAGCACAGTGGCTTCTTTCATACCGCCGAAACGAGCGAAGATCCGACCCACCACCGCCTCAGCACTGTTTTCCGGATCGGGCCGCTCGTCCCAGTGACGCAGGGCCACAAACATGGATGCCACATTGGTCGTATTGGCTCCGGAAAGACTGTCCTGACCGACCATGGCTGTCATCCCTTCCACCTCGGGCTGGGCAAGAAGGAAGTCTTCCACTTCTTTGACCACCTCCAGCGTACGATTCAAGGATGCGCCCTGGGGCAGTTGCACAACAGCCATGAAAAAACCCTGGTCTTCCTGAGGCACAAAAGCGGTAGGCACACGGCTCATGAGCTCATAAGATCCCCAAATGAGGGCTGCGAAAAGGATGATGGACAATACACCAAGACGGATCACCCATTTCACGGAAACCATGAAACCCCGGGACACAAAGTCGAAGGCATTATCGAACCAACGGAAAATGAAAAGCTTGTTATGGGCCGGTTTGAGCAGAGCGGCGCAAAGGGCCGGGGTCAGGGTAAGCGCCACAACACCCGAAACGGCAACAGCCATGGCAATGGTGATACCGAACTGGCGGTACATGACCCCTGTACTTCCACCCAGAAAAGCGACAGGCACATAGACAGCCGCCAGAACGAGAACACTGGCGATAATGGGACCTGTCACCTGTTTCATGGCCTTGATGGTCGCCTCACGGGGAGGCAGTTTCTCATCTTCCATGATGCGCTCCACGTTTTCAACAGCTACAATGGCATTGTCCACCACAATTCCGATGGCGAGGACCAGAGCAAAGAGCGTAAGGGTGTTGATGGTGAATCCGAGGACGAGAAGTCCCATGAAAGTGCCGACAATGGAAATGGGGATAGCTACAAGAGGAACGATTGATGCCCGCCAGCTGCCCAGGAACATGAGCACCACGAGCACCACAAGTCCCGTGGATTGGAGGAAAGTCATGGCCACTTCCCAGAGGGACACCTTGATGAAACGCGTGGTATCCATGGGTACGGAATAATACATGCCTTCAGGAAAACTTTTGGAAAGCTCTTCCATGGCTTTCAAGGCACCATCCATGGTGTTAAGCGCATTTTCCAGGGGCTGCATGATCACAGGCATGACGGCCGTTGTCTGACCTTTGTACCGCCCTTCAGAGCTGTAACCCTGAGCACCCAATTCCACACGGGCAACGTCTTTCAGCCGTACAACAGCACCATCGTCAGTGGCCATCAGAATCACATCTTCAAATTCCTGGGGCGTGGTCAGCCGACCAGGCGCGAGAACAGGGAAGGTAAATTCCACATTACCATCGTTGGGCCTGCCGCCGATTTCACCGGCCGCATACAAGCCGTTCTGTTCGCGGATAGCCTGGGCAACATCCGTCACGGTCAGCCCTTTGGCAACCAGCAAATCCGGATTAACGGAGATGCGCATGGAATAATCTTTGTTGCCGAAGACCATGACCTGCCCTATACCCGGAACACGCTTGAGCGTATCGAGCATGTAGATCATGGCGTAGTTACTCAGAAAGAGCGCGTCGTGCTCGGGATTCGTCGATTGCAAGGCGATGATACCCAGAAAGGTGTTCATCCGTTTGGATACGGAGGTTCCCTGACGGAGCACTTCCTCGGGCAGGCTCCGCTCAGCCCGCTTCAAGCGGTTCTGCACCTCCACAGCGGCAATATCCAGGTCCGTACCGATTTCGAAAGACAGCGTTACAGACAGGCTGCCGTCATTGGCGCTTTTCGATTGGTAATACAGGAGATCCGGAATACCGCTCAGCTGCTGTTCAATAGGCGTCGCCACGGCTTCCATGACCGTCTCCGCATCGGCACCGGGGTAATTGGCACTCACCACCACAGTAGGCGGTGTGATCTGGGGAGATGATTCGATGGACAGGGAAATCATGGACACCAGTCCTCCCAGGATGATCACAATGGAAATCACCCAGGCAAAGACAGGGCGGTCAACAAAAAATTGGGCTATCATAAAAGAATCCTCTTAGAGCTTATTTGAAAAGCGATCAGGCTGCATCCGGAGTGTCGTCAGCATCGCTGCTTGCTGCACCATCAGCGCTCACAGGGGCTCCACCACCTTCCGAGCCATCGTCCACATCCACCTCAATGCCGGGACGCACTTTGGTTCTGCCTTCAACAATGACCCGGTCTCCCACTTTGACTCCGTCAAGAATGACCCAGTCGCTGCCCGACCACATACCTGTGGTAACTGGAGTTGATTCAACTGTGTTGTCCTCATTGAGGGTATAGACATAAGTACCCTGGGGCGAAAGTCCTACGGAACGCTGGGGAACCACAATAGAGTCGGGACGTTCCCAGCCGTTCAACAATACCTTCACAAACTGACCGGGCTTCAATTGAAGCTCTTTATTGTCAAAAGTCGCACGCAGTTCCACCGTACCTGTTTTTGTATCGAGGTTGATATCTTCAAAATCCAGGATACCCTGAGAAGTGAAGGAACGGCCATCCAGAAGCGTGATCTCCACACCCATTTTATTTTCGCCATCCACACGACGGAGACGACCGTCCAATTCTTCATGTCTCCAGGAAACAAAATCGCTTTCTGTCACTTTGAAGGTCACATAAAGAGGATCAACCTGCTGCATGATGGTAAGCAGGCTGTTTTGTGAGGCATCCACCAGACTGCCCGGCTCTTTCAATGTCTTGCCCACATAACCCGTAAGAGGCGCATCCACTTTCGTATAGCTCAGCTGCAATTCAGCTTTGGCGAGCTGAGCCCGGGCAAGACGGAGGGCTGCCGTAGCGCTTTGATGTTCCGAGATCTTCTGATCCAGATCACGCTGAGCAATGGCACCGGGCTGGGTGATGGATTGCAGACGGTTCAACTCCTGCTCACTCAGAAGATGCCGGGCTTCGGCCTGTTCCACCTGAGCGGCGGCCACTTCCCGATCCGCCAGGAAATTGCTGTCTTCTATGGTGAAAAGACGTGTGCCCTTTTTGATGTAATCCCCTTCCTGATAATCACGGCTGTCGAGGAAACCCTGAATTCGGGCCCGCACTTCCACTGTTTTGGAAGGTGCCGTAAGGCCTACATATTCATACTGGACAGCCACGGTCTTGGATTCTACTGTGGCAACCGTTACAACAGGCTTCCGTCCCATTCCTGGAGGGCCCTGAGCAAAAACGGCTGAGGATAGAAGCACTCCGGCCAGGGCGGCACGAAAAAGAACTTTAAAATACATCGAAAACACTCCTGATTGTGAGTAAAAAGCGTATGCAGTACACAGTTAATTCAATAAATAAGGAAAATGGGGGTTTTCAGTCCGTACAAGCATGAAGTGGTAACACCGAAGAGGAAGAAACTTATTCACCCTCCTTCTGACGCTTGCGATGAATCTCCCGGACACCGGCCAGGGAAAAAGATACAATATGATCAGTCAATGCGTCAACAGAGGTGACGTCAAGTCGGAAAACTTTGCGGGGACCGCCCCCGGGATCACGATTGGGAATAGCCATGAAACATTGTCCTATAATACTCAGCTCACACCACTCAACATCACGTTGTGATAAAGTGTCGCCCACAATACTTCGGAGAATATCCTGAAGAAGTGCCCGCGCCCGCGCCAGCTCCTCGCTCAAAATTGACTCCAGCAAACCTGTAGGTTCCGTGATCTCAAGCATATGGATACGGTACCGCCCGCCAACCAAATCCGGATCAAAGAGGCGGCGCAAATGGGCATGAACAAATGCACGAAGACGCTCTTCCGCAGGGGCCTCCGAAGGAACGCCGCCGTCCAGGGGATGACGCTCTTCCATGCGCTCCGTCAGAAGAATAAAAGCTGCCTCGTAGAGTTTTTCTTTGGAGCCGAAATAATAATTGATGGAAGCCACATTGGCACCAGCCGCGCTGCAGATTTCAGCATGGGTGGCGCCGCGATAGCCTTTTTCGGCGAATATTTTGCAAGCCTGCTCCAGAATCGCTTCTTTGGTGCTTTGGCTCCGTTGGGGAGAGCTCATCATGAGCCTTTCATAAGAAGATCTAAATGAACATTTAAAATGGACGTTCTAAATGAACATTTGAATTGTAGCAGAAAAACAGACTTCATGTCAAACAAGATTCTCAAGGCAGAATCACAAGCTATCAACCCCTCCCCGATTCTGGAACGAATATCCGGAAATAACCGCTTTACACCATGCTTATTTGTCTATCACGAGTGTGTTGGCCAGAAGATCATGCAAGGCCTGCTTTCTTTCCGTGAAAGCGGCCATAAAATAACCAATCAGAAATATCAGGGTTGACAAGAGCTTTCCAAAGACACGGATACTGGCTTTGCCAAAAGAAACAGGATCGCCGTAACTGTCGGTCACTATGATTCCCATCGCTCTTTTTCCGAGCGTTGCCTGGTAAGAGGAAGACTCTTGAGCTGCGAAATAGATCCAAAAGCCAAGCACTTTGAGTATCATGAGGATTGGGGAAGCCTCCAACCCTTCAAGGTTCATTGAATCCATAGTGCCACCGCCCATAGTGTGAGACATCCCCCAGAATATGCCGAAAATAACATCCGTAAAAAAATACAGGACCTGGAGAAGAATACTGTCAATGAACATGGCGACAAACCGCTTCCCGAAGCTTGCATAAGCCAGATACGCGCTTGCTGCGCCTCCAGGGGCTCCGGCTGAATAAGAAGAAGAACGGGATGAAGGGTGTGCTGTCGCTGCAGGGGTCGACAAAGCCGGGACACTGCTGGCCCGGGCCCAGCCGGCCATTCCCTCTGTCCAGACCAGAATGTCCCGGGACAAGATCCCTGAAGCAAGCATGGACTTTAAAGCTTCCTCCATTATGGCTGTTTGTTCAGCGCCATCCGCCGAATAATACCATTGTTTTTCCGCCATCGGATTTTCCTCCTGTGCCGGGTTAAGTGACCCGCGCATCTGATTCTTTTTTATGAAATCAGTATATTCGGTTTTCAGAAGCTGAGAGAAACACCCGGGAAGGGCCTCTCGAAAAAAGGATTACAACTTTTTTTCTGCAATTGGTATACTCCGGGATTGAAAGCTTTGTACTGTCTTTACAGTTTAGTGCTTTCTCCGCTTGTGATACAAATATAAGACTATTCTGTGCTACTATTCGTCATCTTCCATT
>LSQX01126091.1_pt4 | contig 12682 bp, 13 predicted proteins | sample 654561 | NCBI WGS metagenome assembly LSQX01 (sample SAMN04489861, study PRJNA283612) | anaerobic digester metagenome | isolation source: 4 biogas reactors fed with cattle manure at either 37C or 55C with and... | place: Denmark: Kongens Lyngby | collected 2014 | reverse complement strand
AGCGTAGGGGATGCGCGGTCGCGACGTGAACCGGCCGTCCCCGCGGGCGTCGACCCTCCTCGGGGAGTCGGGCGTGAGGCGCCGGCGGCTACGCCTGCGCGAGCAAGCGGAGGACGCTCGCGAACATGCCGAGGCCGTCGGTGCCCGAGCGCATCCGCTCGGGGGTGTCGGGGCCGAAGCCCGGCTCGACGGCGTGCTCGGGGTGCGGCATGAGGCCCACCACGTTGCCGCGCTCGTTTGTGAGGCCCGCAATGTTGTCGAGTGACCCGTTGGGATTGGTGCCGCGGTAGCGGAACGCCACCAGGCCCTCACCGTCGAGCCGCTTGAGCGTCTCAGCGTCGGCGATGAACCCGCCGTCGGCATTCTTCAGCGGAATGACGATCTCGTCGCCCTCGGCGAACTCGCGGGTCCAGTCGGTGTTCGCGTTTTCGACGACCAAGCGCTGGTCGCGGCGAATGAACTGCTGGTGCGCATTGCGAATCAGGCCGCCGGGCAACAGGTGGGCTTCGACGAGCACCTGAAAGCCGTTGCAGATGCCGAGCACGGGCACACCCTGGTTCGCGGCTTCAATGACCTCAGTCATGATCGGCGCGATTGCGGCGATTGCGCCCGGGCGCAGGTAGTCGCCGTAGCTGAAGCCGCCAGGAAGCACGATTGCGTCGACTCCCTGCAGATCGTGGTCACCGTGCCACAGCGTGACGGACTCGGCGCCCGCGAGACGGATGGCACGCTCAGCGTCGCGGTTGTCGAGCGAGCCGGGGAAGGTGACGACGCCAATGCGCGCCATTACTCTGCCGATCCGCTCGCCACAGAACCATCGCCAAAGTCGATGCTGACAACATCTTCGATGACGCTGTTTGAGAGCACCTGCTCGGCAAGCTCGCGCACCTCGGCCTTGATCTCGTCGGTGACGGGGCCGTCGACGGTCAGCTCAAAGCGCTTGCCGATGCGCACGTTTTGAAACTTCTCGTGACCGAGGCGAGCAAGCGCCCCCGTGGTTGCCTTGCCCTGAGGGTCGAGCAGTTCTGCTTTCGGCATCACATTCACAACAATCGTGGGCACCGCGGCCTCCGTGTTCACATAGAAAAAGACTGGTGGGTGACGCGAGTTGCGCCACCCACCAGTCTATCTCTGCTTGCTGGTGCTTCTGCCTGCTCTGCTGACTGAGGCTTCTGCATGTCCTGCTGAACCGGGCTTATGCCTGGTCTGCCAGCGTGATGCGCACCTTGTTCTTCCATGGATCGAACACGATGAGTTCGCGACCGTCGAACTGACGCTCGATGCCGCGTGCGGCGAGGCGCTCATCAAGTGCACCGAGAGCATCAGGGGTGTCGCCGGGGAGAGCGACGCTGACCTCGCCGAGCCCGAGCGCGGGGGTGCGCTCGGTTGCTCCCTGCGACTCCCAGGTGTTCATGCCGAGGTGGTGGTGGTAGCCGCCGGCGCTGACGAAGAGCGCCTGGCTACCGTATTCGTTCGTGATGGCGAAGCCGAGCGCGTCAACGTAAAAGCCCTTCGCGGCTGCGATATCGCCGACCTTGAGGTGCACATGACCGATCGATGCGGGGGTGTCGGCGACGGCCGAAGCCCCGGCCTCGGTGAGGTGCTCTTGCAGGTAGCGGTTGGGGTCAAGTGCGAGGGTGGCCATGTCGACCTCGCCGTTTGCCTTGATGGTCCACTCAGCGCGGGGGCGGTCGACATACATCTCGACCCCGTTGCCCTCGGGGTCACCGAAGTAGAACGCCTCGCTCACGAGGTGGTCGCTTGATCCCTGAAACTGCGTCGGGTACTTGCGCGCTACCGAGGCAACCGACGAGGCGAGCTCAGCCTTGTTCTCGAACAAAAACGCCGTGTGGTAGAGCCCGGCCGAGCGGGGCGACGCGTAGGCGAGAATGCCATCTTGGTCGAGTTGCAGCACGGCAACGCCCTGGCGGCCGAGTGTCGCGGTGCCCTTGTGTTGGTCGAGCACGGTGAGACCCAGGCCGGCGTTGTAAAACTCGATCATCTTGTCGAGGTCTCGCACCGCGAGGGTGACCGCGCCCATGCCGGTGGCGTCGGGCAGGAGATCCTGGGCGAGCTGGGCGTTGGTGCTTGTGCTGGCGGTGCTCATCTTCACTATCCTCACTCACAGCCCCGGGTTTCGGGGGAAATTCTTGATTGCTTGAAAGTTTAATTGAAGTTTCAACTAAAAACAAGTGGGTGAAGAAATTTCTTGAATTCCACCGACTGGCCGAGTGCCGGGGAGGAAGGAGGATGTGGGGTTAGGCCCTCATCAGGCCGCCATCAGACCCCGGTCAGTCGCTCGTGGAGCTCCTGATAGCGAATGAGGGTGCGCTCGACAATGTCGCTCGGCAACACGGGGGGCTCGCCCTGGCGATCCCAGTTCGCCGACAGCCAATCGCGCACGATCTGCTTGTCGAAACTTGCGAGGCGCTCGGCGGGCGTCGTGCCCGTCTGGTAGGCGTGTGCATCCCAGTAGCGACTCGAGTCACTCGTGAGCACCTCGTCGGCGAGCGTGAGCTCGCCCGTGTGTGGGTCGCGACCAAACTCGAACTTCGTGTCGGCAAGCAGCACACCCCGCTGAGCGGCAATGTCACGCGCCGTCGTGAAAATCTTCACCGAAGCATCACGCAACTGTGCCGCCACCTCGGGGCCGACCAACTCGACGCTGCGCTCAAAGGTGATGTTCTCGTCGTGCTCACCGAGCGGCGCCTTGTAGGCCGGTGTGTAGATCGGCTCGTCAAGCAGGTCACCATCGCTCAGGCCAGCGGGCAGCGTGATGCCGCACACGGCACCCGTCTCACGATATTCGGCGTAGCCCGAACCGGTCAGTGCCCCACGCACGACGCACTCGATCGGAAACATATCGAGCCGTTTCGTCACCATCGCGCGCGGCGCTACGTCTGCGGGCACCGGAGGCACGTTCGCAAACGCGGCCGCATGCGAGCCATCGTCGAGCAGGTGGTTCGGGAGATCAAGCCGCGAGAACCACCAGCGAGACAGCGCGGTCAGCACCGCGCCCTTACCGGTGATTGGTGGTTCGAGCACATGATCGAAGGCGCTGATGCGATCGCTCGCGACCACGAGCAGCACCTCGCTCGTGGCGGCATGCGCAGCATCACTCGCGGGCACATAGAGATCACGCACCTTGCCCGAATAGATGTGATGCCAGCCCTCGAGCTCGGGAGTGCTGACTGCGAGACCCGCGCTCACGCGACGCGCTCCGCGATGTCGGTGCGGTGCTGGCCGCCCTCAAGGTCGAGCTGGCCGATGCCGGTGTAGGCGCGGGCGCGGGCCTGCGCGAACGTTTCGCCGCGAGCTACGACGCCGAGCACTCGGCCGCCGGTCGCGATCCACTCGCTGCGCGCACCACGCTCGCCACTCTCTTCACGGCTGCGCACCTCGGTCGCCGCGTGCACGACCTGCACTCCGGTGACTTGGTCGGCGAGCTCGCCCGAGGCCGCAAGGCCAGCGATCGGGCGACCCGTGACCACCTCACCCGGGTAACCCTCGCTCGCGAGCACCACGACCACCGCGACGTCATCGCTGAACTCAGGGTTCGGCTTCGTCGACAGCGTGCCCGATGCTGCTGCCATCAGATATTCGCTCAGGTCAGACTGCATGCGCGGCAGCACCACCTGGGTCTCAGGGTCGCCGAAGCGCGCGTTGAACTCGATCACGCGGATGCCCTGCGCGGTCACGATGAGCCCGCAGTAGAGCAGCCCGATGAATGGGGTGCCCTCGACTTCGAGCTGACGCACCGTTGGCAGTGCCACGGTTTCGGTGACCTCGCGCACAAACTCGTCGACCCCGCCGGGCAGCCACGGCAGCGGCGAATAGGCGCCCATGCCGCCGGTGTTCGGGCCCTCATCGCCATCAAAAATGCGCTTGTAGTCTTGCGCAGGGCTCAGCGGCACCACGTTGTGACCGTCGGCAAAGAAGAACAGTGAGACCTCTTGGCCGTCGAGAAACTCCTCAATCAGCACCTCGCCGTGCGGGGCCCAGGTAGCCACATGATCGAGCGCCGCCTCGCGATCGCTCGTGACCAGCACGCCCTTGCCTGCGGCGAGACCATCGGCCTTCACCACATAGGGGGCGCCAAACTCATCGAGCACCGCGCCGGCCTGCGAGATATTTGAGACGTGGGTTGCGCGGCCCGTTGGCACACCAGCCTCGGCCATGATGCGCTTCGCGAATGCTTTCGACCCTTCGAGCTGAGCCGCGGCCTTGCCAGGCCCGAACACCGGTACTCCGCGCTCGCGCAGCGGATCAGCCACACCAGCAACGAGCGGCGCCTCGGGCCCGATGATGACTAGGTCAAAGCCGCGCTGCTGCACAAACTCGGCGACCACGTCGGGGGAGACAATATCGAGCTCTGGGGTTTCGACCCCGCTCGCCGCGATCCCGGCGTTGCCGGGCGCGCACACCACCTCATGGTCGACTGCTTCACCAAGCAGCGACAGCACGATCGCATGTTCACGGGCACCCGAACCAAGCACGAGAATCTTCACGACTCCAGCCTAGCTGGCCGGGTAGGGTTGGCGTGTGGCAAAGCGACGCATCAGCGAGAGTGACGGCAGGGCAGCGGTCATGGCCGTGCTGGGCGGGGATCAGGCTCGCCAGACGCTGGCGACCGCCGTGCGATACCTGCTCGAAGAACTCGCCGAGCGCGCGCCGGGCAACGCTGTTGAGGTGCGGGTGCCACCGTTCGGCGTCACCCAGTGCATCGAGGGCCCGCGGCACACCCGTGGCACACCGCCAAACGTGGTCGAAACCGATGCGGCGACGTGGATCGCGCTCGCGACCGGTTCGCTTGCCTGGGTCGACGCGCTCGCCGAGGCGCGTGCGGTGGCATCTGGCACGCGCGCCGATCTGTCGCCCGTGCTGCCGTTGCTCGCCAGCAGTGAGCCGGCGCCCAGCGAAGCCTGAGAGAATAGACGCATGACGAACGACGCGCATCTGGCTGGCGATGCCGACCTGCCCGCGGCTGCCCTGCCGACCGGACCTGCTGAGCAGGCTGAGGCTGCAGCTGAGCAACCCGAACCGAGGGAAACTCAGCACGCCCCCATTGAGGTGGGGCTGCAGCGTTCGGTGCGATACGGTCGCATCATCGTTGGGGCGACGATTCTCGGCGCCATTGTCGGGCTCATCGCAAGCCTGTTTTTCCCCGTTGAAGAGGGGGCGAACTATGAGCTGCGTCAAGCAGCTGGCGTCGCGCTCGTCGCGGGCGGCGTCATCGGGCTCACGGTCGGTGCACTTGTTTCACTGTTGCTGGGAATCATCGCCTCGCGCTCCAAGGGCGCAGCAATCGCGGTGCAGACTGACGTAAGATAGCGTCGACACAATCGATCGGAGCCCCATGTTTGGAAACCTGTCAGGTCCTACCCTGCTCGTCATCCTCTTTATCGTGCTGTTGTTGTTCGGTGCTCCGAAACTCCCTGCTCTTGCCCGCAGCCTCGGCCAGTCGATGAAGATCCTGAAGAAGGAAGTCACGACGAGTGACGACGGCGATGCGAAGGATCAGGGCAAGGCCGATCAAACGGCTGCTGCAGCTCCGGCCGCGCCCGTGGTGCCACCGGCTGCACCCGCAGCTTCAGTCGCTGACGATGAGCTCGCGAAGGCCAAAGCCGAGGCGGAAGCAGCGAAGGCTGAGGCCGACGCGCTGCGCGCCGCTGCTGAGAAGCGCGCTTCGGGCAGCGCCGAGTAGGTTCTCTTCTCGCTAACGAGGTCTCGCTGGCGAGGTTCCCGGTCTAGCTGACCAGGTTCGCCTCGAGCCAGGCGAGGTACTCAGCGTCGACGTTGCCGGCAAGATATTCGCCGGTGAAGCACGACTCTTCGAGCTCGGTGACCGTGCTCTGACCCGACAAGATCGCTCGGTTCATGCCCTCAACAGTCTGATAGACGAGGTGATCGGCGCCCATGACCGCCGCGACCTCGTCATTGGTGCGGTCGTGCGCGATGAGCTCGGCGCGCGTTGGCATGTTGATGCCATAGACGTGGGGGTAGAGCACCGGGGGAGCAGCTGACGCAAAGGTCACTGAGTTGGCGCCAGCGGTGCGGGCCATCTCGACGATCTCGCGAGACGTGGTGCCGCGCACGATGGAGTCGTCGACGATCAGCACATTTTTGCCGCGAAACTCGGTGCTCATTGCGTTGAGCTTCTGACGCACGCTGCGCTTGCGCACCGCCTGCCCCGGCATGATGAACGTGCGGCCGACATAGCGGTTCTTGAAGAAGCCCTCGCGGTATTCGATGCCGAGCTGCTGGGCGACCTGCATCGCGCTCGGCCGCGCCGAATCGGGAATCGGCATGACCACATCGATGTCGCCCGCCGGAATCTCGGTAGCAATCTGCTCAGCGAGCACATCGCCGAGGCGCAGGCGCGCGTCATACACGGAGATGCCGCTCAGCACCGAGTCGGGTCGCGCCAGGTAGATGTACTCGAATGAGCACGGCAGCAGTCGCGTTTGGGTCGCGCACTGCTGGCTGTGCAGCTCGCCGTCGGGGGTGATGAGCAGCGCCTCGCCGGGCTCGACGTCGCGCACGATCTCATAGCCACCCGATTCGAGCACGAGCGACTCGCTCGCCACCACCCACTCATCGCGGCCGTGCTCACCATCGCGGCGGCCCAGCACGAGCGGCCTGATGCCAAATGGGTCGCGAAACGCGAGCAGCCCGTGGCCCGCAATGAGCGCGATCGCCGCATACGAGCCCTCGACGCGCTCGTGCACCCGCGTGACCGCGGCAAACACCTGCTCAGGGCTGAGCGAGAGCCCCGTCGCGCTTTGCTGCAGCTCATTCGCGAGCACGTTCAGCAGCAGCTCGGTGTCGGAGTGCGTGTTGAGGTGCCGACGATCAACGTTGTAGAGCTCGGCCATGAGCTCGCGCGTGTTCGTCAGGTTGCCATTGTGCACGAGGATCAGACCGTAGGGCGCGTTCACATAGAAGGGCTGCGCCTCTTCTTCGTTCGCCGCGGCGCCGCTCGTGGCGTATCGAACGTGGCCCAGCCCGACGTTGCCGAGCAGCGAGCGCATATCGCGCGTGCGGTAGGCCTCGCGCACCTGGCCGCGCGCCTTCACCATGTGAAACTGGCTGCCGTCGGCAGTTGCGATGCCCGTCGAGTCTTGACCGCGATGCTGCAACAGCAGCAAGCTGTCATAAATCTGCTGGTTCACGTGACCGGTGGAAACGATGCCGACGATGCCGCACATGTGTTGCGTGTTGCTCCTGTCAAATGGATCTGACGCCGCGCCCCGCGACCACATCATTCTACTCGCCTCAGCTGTGCACCAAGCGCGGTAGGCTTGAGGGGTGAGCGAACAGCACAGCAACGCATATGCGCAGGCCGGAGTTGACACCCACGCGGGAGACCTCGCGGTTGAACTGATGAAATCGGCGGTGAGTCGCACCCACGGGCCAGAGGTCATTGGTGGGGTCGGCGGGTTCGCCGGGCTCTTCGACGCGAGCGCACTGACGGGCTATCGACGCCCGCTGCTTGCCAGCTCGACCGACGGTGTTGGCACGAAGGTTGCGATCGCCCAGGCGATCGACGTGCACCACACAATCGGGCAAGACCTGGTCGCCATGGTGGTCGACGACATCATCGTGGTCGGCGCAAAGCCGCTGTTCATGACCGACTACATTGCCTGCGGCAAGGTCGTGCCCGAGCGCATCGCCGCGATTGTGCGCGGTATCGCTGAGGCGTGTGAAGCAACCGGCACCGCGCTGGTCGGCGGCGAGACCGCAGAGCATCCGGGGCTGCTCGGCCCAGATGACTATGACGTTGCGGGCGCCGCGGTCGGTGTGGTTGAGGCTGACGAGTTGCTCGGCCCAGACCGGGTGCAGCACGGCGATGTGGTGCTCGCACTCGGCGCCTCTGGCCTGCACTCGAACGGCTACTCTCTCGTGCGACACATTCTCGCCGAGCGTCAGATCTCATACACCGATCACGCGACTGAGCTCGGTGCGAGCTACGGCGAGGCGCTGCTCGAGCCGACCGCGCTCTACACCGGCCCGCTGTTGCGCGTGCTCGAAGACCCGGCGCTCGCTGGTGCGATCCATTCGCTCAGCCACGTCACCGGTGGCGGCATCGCCGCAAACCTTGCCCGGGTGCTGCCCGACGGCACCTGGACCGAGCTTGATCGTGCCACCTGGTCACCGCTGCCCGTGTTTCGACACCTCGCCGAGCTCGGCGGTCACACGCTTGAGAGCCTTGAGGGTGCGTGGAACCTCGGCATCGGCATGCTGGCGGTGGTTGATTCGACCCGCGCCGACGCAGTGGCGTCGAAGCTTCGTGCCGACGGTCAAACGGTCTGGCAGGTGGGCCAGATCAGCACCGCGACACGCAACCTTGAAGGGTTTGAACGTGAGGCGAAGGGTGTGCGTGGCGGCGCCGTTCGTCTGGTCGGTGACTTCGCGAACTAGTGTTCAGCGGCGACGCGAACGAGCGCTGAGCATTCAGCGGTCACGCGAAACGGCGCCCTGCCAAGGGAGGCATGGCGCCGCGCTGTCGAACGCTAGTGTTCGTCGTCGGAGTGTTCGTCGTCTTCGTCATCGACGTTGTACTTGTCGGCATATTCTGCCCAAGGATCATTTGACGAAGCAGACGCAAGCTCTCGTTCGAGCTGACTGAGGTCGGTATTCGGGCTGAAATACTTCAGCTCCCGTGCGACCTTGGTGTGCTTTGCTTTCTGACGGCCGCGCCCCATGCGTGACCCCCTTACACATTCGGGCCCCGCGGAAATTTCTTCACGCGAGGCAGTGTTGCTCAAAAAGACGTATATAGACGTATGGGGCTAATCGTAGCACGCAGGCGAGCCGTCGATGTGCGCCGTCAGCGTAGAATGATCGCGTGAACGACCGTCACCCTCGCTCAAGCGCCACCCGCCGAATTCTGATCGGCGTACTGATTGCTGCGCTGCTGCTGCTCGCCGCAGCGGTTGCGATGATGTGGCCCATGCTGACCCACCAAAGCGCTGGTGGTTCTGGGCACGAGGTGCCCGAGGGCTTTGTGGCGGCGACCTCTGCAACCGGTGCTGACGGTCGAACTCGCATCCTCGAAGTGTTCGCTGAAGACGGTGACCCAGCCGAGCTTGCTGATCTGCGCGAGGGCGAGATACTCGTGGTTCGTGGCAGTGGCTATGACCCTGAGATCGGCATATATGTCTCAATCTGCATGATCCCGTCGCTTCCCGAAGAAAAGCCGGGCCCGTGCCTCGGTGGGCTTCCAGAAGGCGCGATGGAGGGCGATGCCGCGGGCGAGAACACGCCGCTGACAAGCTCATGGATCACCGATGCCTGGGCGTGGCGGGCATTTGCGACCAAAGGGTATGACGACCCAGAGGCGGGCTCTTTCGAGGTGAGATTGCTGGTGCCGCCTCCGGCGCAGGACGGCTTGAACTGTGAGCATGTGCTCTGCGCGATCACGACGCGAGCAGATCACACCGCCGGTTCGGATCGGGTGCAGGATCTGCAGCTGCCGGTCGCGTTTGGCTGAATTGAGCTGAGGCTTATCCGTTGTTCTTCTGAATGATTTGCAGCAGTACCCAGTTCATGCGCGACAGGTCGGTGACCACCGACACCTGTGGGGCCTCGGCGCCAAAGGGGATGCGGGGGAGCAGATCAAGAATGACGGTATCGGTCCGGACGGGTTGAACCCGGGTGGTGAACGACGCGTTGGCATTGTCTGCAGTGTCGCCCAGGTGCGCGAACGCCTCGAGCAGGGCAACTGCGGCATCGTCCTGAAACGCAGCCTGGCCATCTGATCTGGTGGCCGCCACCGTTGATTGTGCGAGCCCTGCCGATGCCCTCGTGCAGAGGTACAGCAAGTGAACATTCGGTTCTTGCCTGGTTCTCCCGGAGATCAGCACCGCAGCAGACATCGCGGACACCTTCTTATCAAGATCACGCAGCGCGTCGTCGAGATGCTGCAGCGTTGCCAACACCGCTCTATCGTTCGGGTGCTCAGTGAGGGCAGACTGTGATTTCTGTGCGAGGCTGCGGAACGCGGCGAAGTAGGCCGCAAGTGTGCCGAGCAGTGCGGGGTGAGAGTTTGCGGAGAAGATGAGGTAGGCACACAGCACGCCGATGATCGCGCCGACCGCGGTCTCGTCGATGCGCAGTTCGAGCACCTGGGTGTCGAGCACGCCGAGCAGTCCGTACAGGCTCACCAGCATGATGCTGATGAAAAATGTGCTGTAGAAATAGCGTACCGGGCCAAGGTATTGCATGCCGAAGGCGGCAACCACACAGATGATCACGAGCGCGGGTCTGTGATCATGGGCGATCCACACCGCGAGTACCCCCACAATGAGACCGCCCACGGTGCCGGCAATGCGCCGATATGCCCGGGTCAGAATATCTCCACGGGTCGTCGTGCCCACGAACACGATGAACGCGGTCAGCACCGCCCAATACCAGCGGCTCGCAGAGATCGCTTCGCCCGCGATCGTGGCAAGCGCTGCGGCGATCATGATTTGTAGGGCAAGTCTCGTCGTGGGTCGCCACTGCCGCCACTGCCACCACCGGGCCGATTCGGTGTGCGGAGTAGCCGGTGCTGGCGCAGACGTTGCCGTTGGTGTCGATGACGCCGCTGCATGCGCCGAGTGTGAAGCCGCTGAGCGCTTGCCCAGAGCGGGCTGTGTGTGGGCCGGCGCTGTGGTGAGCGATCTGAGCTGCTGGTGGGCCAGGCTGCTTCTGGTGATGCTTCCGAGCAGCGCGCGGTGCGCGGTCGTCGAGTCGATTGCCGCGTAGTGTTCGCGTGCGCGCTGCGTCGCCTCGGTGATGGCAGCAGGTGCGGTGGTGTGTTGCAGCACCACTCGCAGATCGTGCAGCGCACCGGCCACTTGGACATCCTGCATCGACTCAGGATCCTGCTCGAGCTCGGCGCAGACGTGCTCGACATCCATGCGAACTTCCAGCACGAGGGTTGAGAGAGACACCGGGTCGCATCCCAGCACCTGTTGTGTATCGAACTCCTGTTGCCAATCGGCGATGGCAAAGGCCGTCGCATCGAGACGGGCCAGGCGGTCACGCAGCGTGCGCTGCTGCTCGCGTCGCCACCGGCGCACGTCGTGTGTCTGCTCGGGTGCGTGCGAAGCCGCGCTGAGCGCGGCAGCCGACACGCTCCGCAGCTCTTGCAGCAGCACTTCGATGCGGTGCAGCGGACGTTCGATGCTGAGCAGCAGCCGCATGAGGGTTTGGGCACCGGCAGCGCCCAGCACGACAAGCGCAAAGAACGGTAGCTGCACGAGCGTGAGTCCGAGCAGTACCGCAAAAAAGTATCCGAAGAACGCCGCAAAACCCATCGCGGTCGCCCGCGGGCCAAACCTGCGCACCCAGGTGCCCACACCGGCAATCAGCACAAACAGGACGAGTTGCTGCCACTTCACTGAGTGCAGCAGCGTGGCAGCAGTGGCGGCACCGATCGCGGGAACGGCGAGCCAGGCGGTGGTGACCCAACGCCCTTTCGCGGTGCTGTCTTTTGCGACAAGCCCCATCTGCATCGCAAGAAAAATGCCGACGGTCAGCAGTGCGTGATCCGCGTGCAGCAGCGACACAACGGCCCACGACGCGAGTGCGCTGAGCGCGATACCGACAGAGACCGCTGTGGCAGTGTTGAGTCGCTGTCTGCCGGGGTCGGTGGCAGACAGGCGCTGTCGAATTCCGCTGAGAATGCCCACGGGGTCAAGGATGTCACAGTGTCAGAGTGATCATGGTGAGTTCACGAAGAGGTCAGGCGCAAGAATCATCTATTCGTACAAAAAGTGCCAGAAAATCGATAGAGTGGAAGGTGAAGCACCAGTTGCCTCATCCTCGGAATCCCGGGTGAAATGGCAACACTGCGTGGGGGCGCAGTAGCACGCTTCACCAACTGATAGGCGGGGGGTGAGAGTGATACGAATACGCACCAGTGCGTGGAATGCAGCGGTCAGGGTAGACCCGCTACGCATCGTCTCATCGCGCCATTCTGAGCCTGTGGTTCACGTCAACGTCAGCGTGTCAGTGGTTTCGACCACCATGTGTCGTGCCATCGTTCCCCGTGCGCAACCTCTGGGTGTGAGCATCACACCCAGAGAAGTCGATACTCGTTCGTCGCCAAGATTTGTCCATCGTCCACGATAACCGAGAGAAAAGAGTTACTAGTGTCTGAGATTTATCGTCACGCAACCGAGCTGACAGATTCTGCTCAGTTGCAGGTCAACCCCATTTTCACCCGTCCGGGTGAGGCCACGAGCCTGCCGAAGTTCGAAATGCCACAGCAAATGATGAGCGGTGACACCGCTTACCAGATCATTCACGACGAGGTCATGCTCGATGGCAACTCGCGACTCAACCTCGCGACCTTTGTGTCGACATGGATGGACGACAACGCGCAGAAGCTCTACAACGAGACTGCCGACAAGAACATGATCGACAAGGACGAGTACCCCGCGACGGCTGCGATCGAGGATCGCTGCTGGCGCATGCTCGCCGACCTGTGGAACGTACCCGACACCAACGACACCATTGGCACCTCGACGATCGGTTCGTCTGAGGCGTGCATGCTCGGCGGTCTGGCGCTGAAGCGCCTGTGGCAGGAACGTCGCAAGGCTGAAGGCAAGTCGACCGAAAAGCCGAACCTCGTGCTGTCGGCTGGTGTGCAGGTTGTCTGGGAGAAGTTCTGCAACTACTGGGATGTCGAGGC
>LSQX01377801.1_pt1 | contig 12683 bp, 13 predicted proteins | sample 654561 | NCBI WGS metagenome assembly LSQX01 (sample SAMN04489861, study PRJNA283612) | anaerobic digester metagenome | isolation source: 4 biogas reactors fed with cattle manure at either 37C or 55C with and... | place: Denmark: Kongens Lyngby | collected 2014 | reverse complement strand
GCAGCCCCGGTGACAATAAAACTCGCAATTACCGCGATGTTTTTCATGGCAGTTATTGGTATACCACTGGGAGTAATTGCAGCAGTCAAAAAGAATACCTGGATCGATAATGTGATCGAAGGCGCGGCACTGGCTTTCTGGGCTGTACCTACCTACGTAGCAGCTCCATTATTAGTGATCCTTCTGGTTAGTGTTGTAAAAGTGATGGATGTTCCGTACGGTTGGGACGGACTGTTTAGCCCTAAAGCTATCATTCCCGTAATCGTACTTTCATTAAGACCGAGTTCGATAATTATTCGGCAAACCCGTTCTGCCGTTATTAATGTGATGGGTGAAGATTACATTCGTACTGCAAAAGCAAAAGGGATTCCAAATTACCTGGTTATGACCCGACATTTGCTAAGACCCGTACTTACACCCATAGCCACATCATTGGGTTTGGTTGTGGCCAACCTCATCCAGGGAAACATTCTGCTTGAAGTCGTTTTTGGAATTCCTGGATTAGGCCGGATGGTTGCAAACAGTACGATTGATGCGGATTATCCAGTCGTTCTCGCAGTTGTTCTAATCGGTTCATTTCTCGTTATGGCGACTAACCTGATCGTGGATATCCTTTATCCAATTTTGGATCCCCGGGTGAGAAGTTCCCAGGTTGGAGAGAAATGATGAATCAGACTACTACTTCTCCAGAAACTATACCTGCAAATATTACCGCCGAAGGTCTTTCCGAAGACAAAAAGTTTAGTTTATGGAAGGATGCAATTGACCGGTTATTAGCCAATAAGCTTGCGGTGATCAGCCTCGTAATTATATTGGGGATGGTTATCATCTCAATACTTGGTCCATTAATTTCACCTTACGACTTTCTTTCTCAAGATCTGGATTCACGAAATCTCGCGCCGTCTTCAACTCACTGGATGGGAACCGATTACCTTGGACGAGACGTTCTAAGCAGGATTATTTATGGGTCTCGTACAGCGATGGTCACGGCATTCGGGGTGGTGTCTGTCAGTGTCCTGATTGGTATCATCCTGGGCTCGATTTCGGGGTTTGTCGGGGGATGGATTGATAGCCTGATCATGTGGTTTACGGACGTGGTGATGGCAGTTCCCCCGATGCTGCTCGCAATGGTAGCAAGCGTTGCTCTGAAACCAATTGTTGCCGCATGGATGGAAAGGATGTACTTTTCAACAGGAAACACCTTTTATCGCCAAACATTCTGGGCTGACATTTTCTTGTTGGTAACAGTCCTTACCTTGGTTTTATGGCCTCAATATGCACGCTTGATTCGCAGCCAAATCTTAACCAATAAAACTCAGAACTATGTTTTAGCGGCTCGTGCCCTTGGTGTGAAGAATTCTACGATTTTGACAAAATATATCATTCCTAATTCTTTGGGTCCGGTCATTGTTCAACTCAGCGCAGGGCTTGGTTCAGCGATGTTATGGGAATCAGCATTTAGCTTCTTAGGGATTGGTGTTCACCCTCCTGTCCCCAGCTGGGGCAACATGATCAGTGAAGGTATGGATTATTGGAGAAACTCACCACACTTGCTGATAGCTCCTGCCGTCGTCCTTGGTGTGATTACTATTGCCTTTAGCTTTTTGGGAGATGGTTTAAACGATGCCCTCAATCCCAAGCAATGGAGGGATTAGATGACTGTCTTATTAGAAGTAAAGAATCTTCAAACCCGATTTAAATCAAGAAAGCGCACCATTCACGCGGTAAATGATGTTTCATTTCAATTACATGAAGGAGAAGCATTAGGGGTTGTTGGTGAGAGCGGATGTGGAAAAAGCGTCACCATGCTCAGCCTCCTCAAGCTATTGCCGCCATCTGCAAGGATAGAAACTGGTTCAGCCTTTTTTGAAGGTCAAGACTTACTGGCGATGAAAGAAAAGCAAATCCAGGATGTACGAGGCGCTCAAATTGGGATGATCTTTCAGGATCCAATGAGCTGTCTAAACCCTGTGATCAACATCGATACGCAATTATCCGAACCCCTCATTGCCCATCTGAAGATGACAAAGAAGGAAGCAACAGAACGCAGTATCCAATTATTGGAGATGGTTGGTATTCCTGAACCTGAGCAAAGAATTAAGGACTATCCTCACCAACTCTCCGGAGGTATGCGCCAGCGAGTGATGATTGCGATGGGTTTAGCCTGTAAGCCAAAAATCCTTATTGCTGATGAACCCACCACGGCGCTTGATGTCACAATTCAAGCCCAAATTGTCGATTTAGTAAAAGATTTGCGCGAAGAGCTTAACACGACAATCATCTGGATTACACACGATCTGAGCCTGATAGCTGGTTTAGTCGATCGAATAATTGTGATGTATGCAGGCTACGTAGTGGAAGAAGCATTGGTTGAAGATCTTTATTCAGACCCACGCCACCCTTACACGATTGGTCTGTTCGGTTCACTTCCAGATTTGAATAGTCAGCAAAAGCGACTCACAACAATCGGTGGAGCGCCACCAAATCTTGAGTCTGTTCCGGTCTGCTGCCCATTTTATCCTCGCTGCAAATTTGCTATCGACAAGTGCAAGACCGAAAATCCACCTCTGATGCCGGTTCCAGGGGCAGAAGATGGTTCACATTCAATTGCGTGCTGGGTCGATATTCGTGAAAGGAGCAACGCATGAGTGTTAGCGAAAACAACGTGTTAGTTCGTGTTGATAACCTTGTTAAGCACTTCCCAGTCCGGATTGGTGCTTATGGAGAACAGAAAGCCATTGTTCAGGCTGTAAATGGGATTTCTTTCAAGATCTACCAGGGTGAAACCTTGGGTCTGGTAGGCGAAAGTGGGTGCGGCAAGTCTACAGCCGGATTGACGGTATTGCAACTGTATCGTCCCACTTCAGGTAAGGTGTTTTTTAAGGATTCAGATCTGACCCAACTAAAAGAAGAAGAGTTGCGTTTGCTTCGACCAAAAATGCAGATCATCTTCCAGGACCCATATTCGACATTGAATCCCCGCATGACAATCGGTTCAGCGATTGCAGAGCCAATGAGGACTCACAACCTTGTCCCCAAGGACCAGCAAGATGATAAGGTAGCAGAATTGCTGAGTATTGTTGGTTTAGGTCGTAATTTCGCAAATCGTTACCCCCACGAATTCTCTGGTGGACAGAGACAAAGGATTTGCATCGCCAGAGCTTTGGCTTGCCAACCTGAATTTATTGTGTGCGATGAACCGATTTCTGCGCTTGATGTTTCTATCCAGGCACAAATCATCAATCTATTGAAAGAATTGCAGGAGGAGTTGGGCTTGACCTATTTGTTTGTCGCCCATGACCTATCTGTGGTCAGACACATTAGTGACCGGATAGCAGTTATGTACCTGGGGCAACTGGTTGAATTGGCGTCCAAAGAGGCACTCTTTGACCACCCGCTCCATCCTTACACCCGGGCATTGTTGTCAGCAGTACCCAAGCCCGATCCAGATTATGAAAAGACACGTGAACGGATCATCTTGACTGGTGATGTACCTAGCCCAATTAACCCACCATCTGGCTGTCGCTTCCATCCCAGGTGCCCGCTTGCTACTGCAGCCTGCAAGTCTGTACTTCCAGAATGGAAAGAGATTGAACCCGATCGTTGGGTGGCATGCCATGAGGTAAATTCTGCAGCCACAATCATCCCCAGCGAGGTCTTTAAGAAATTTAATCGGCAGGATTACAAAGAAAAAATCAAGAATTGGTAACCAAGGGAATTTACACAGGAAAATCTATGATGACAAACATTGAGATTAAGGATCAAATTCTGGATCTTAGGCAATTTGTGAAAGAAGGGCAACTTTATAAACCAGTTGGTGATGATGCTCGTATCGAAGCGTTTCTACCACCAATGGGAGCTGAAAACCACGGTTCGAATGTGATCGAACTTCCCAATGGCGATTTGGCGTGCGTCTGGTTCGGTGGAGATAAAGAAGGCGCAAATAATGTGAATATTGTTTTCTCCAGGCTGCCTAAAGGTGCCACTCAGTGGACAACGCCGGCATTCCTCTCCAATGATCCCGAACGATCCGACCAAAACCCGATTATTTTTGTGACACCAACCAGTGAACTCTGGTTAATGTATGCGTCACAAATGTCCAGTGGTCGTGGTCCCAGTAGCTGGGAGGAGAAAATTAATAACAATGAGGTCCGTGGTATTCACTGGATGCAGTGGACTTCAGTGATTCAGCGTAGAATTTCAAAGGATAACGGGGAAACCTGGGGACCCGTGGAAACCTTGTTTGATACACCCGGATCCTTCTGCCGCAATCGTATGCTAGTGCTAAGCAATGGCGATTGGTTATTCCCCATGTATTACAGCAGACGTGACAGTGAGGGAGTCTACGGCAATGATGTCAGCGTTATGAAAATCTCAAAAGATCAAGGCAACAGTTGGACCGAGCACCCCATCCCGAATAGCCAGGGAAGAGTTCATCCGACAGTCGTAGAACTGGGAGAAGGCCGATTGGTTTGCTTTTTCCGCAGCAGATCTGCAGACCGCATCTATACAAGCCATTCCGAAGATTTTGGTCAAAATTGGAGCAATGCGATCAGAACCGAACTGCCAAACAACAACGCATCGATCCAGGCAGTAAAGTTAGAAAGTGGAAAAATTGCACTTGCATTTAATTACCTCAGTGTCAATGATGATCCAACAAAAACAATTTGGCCCCCGGATCGATACCCATTGACCATTGCGTTATCGGAGGACGAAGGCAAAACCTGGCCTTACATGCGGCATCTGGATACCGGAGATGGCTTTTTTGGTCCCTTGAATATTCATTTGAATCGTTGCCTTGCCTACCCAAGCATTTTCCAATCCAAAGACAAATCTATTCATGTCGCTTATTCATATCTGGGCAGACAATGTATCAAATATGTTCGGTTTGACGAAGAATGGATTCGAGGAAATAGAAGCAGGATGTACTAATCTGCGATTAATTCAATAACACACACAGGAAACAAATGCTTAAACTGACACCGGAAGAACTGGAAGCCCTACAGAAAATTGATACACCGACACTATGTAATGCCATCGAAACATTTAATGTTCGCGGGCGAGTGGAAGGTTTTCTTGGCATGTCCATTCGCTGCTTGTTCGCTGAGTTGGGACCGATGGTTGGGTATGCACTCACGGTTACGGTAGATTCAACCACTCCGGATGTGACACGGGATAATGATGTGTGGCGGGAGTGGGTGATCGCTATGGATCGTTCTCCTAAACCCGTCGTTTTAGTTTTTCAAGATGTTGGACCCCAACCTGAGAAGTCCGCCCATGTCGGAGAGGTAATGGCAACCCTTGCTCGGAGGTTGGGCGTTGTCGGGTTGGTAACCAATGGCGGTGTGCGTGACCTTGCTGAGGTTCGAGAACTGGGGATACACTATTTTGCCCCAGGCTCAGTTTCATCTCATGGAAATCCACGTTTATTGAGTGTTGGCCAGCCTGTGGTCATCGATGGTGTCCGAATTAAAACCGGCGACCTCATCCATGGAGATTTGAACGGGATCACACTCATACCGGAAGTGCCTGTTGCCGAATTATTAACGGCAGTGGGTGGTATCCGATGTGAAGAGGGAAAACTGATGGATTACATCAAAAGCCCTGACTTTTCGGTCGAAGGCTTCTTTGAACGTAAGTTTAAACACTAATTTCCCTGACTTGATGGTGATGAGAAGGGATAACAGTATTGAAGGTGGTAATTGACAATTGCAGTCTAAAAATTGAAATTGTAGAAAAATTTTTTATTCAAAAAATTATTGTTGGAGATAATACCTATGCAACATAATAGACAAACTGGACAAAACCGCTTTAAAGGTGTGGTTATCCCAATGGTTACACCTGTCACACCGGAAGGCAATCTGGACGAGCCTGCGGTACATCGATTGATTGAATACATTATCGATGGCGGTGTCAGTGGAATTTTTGTTTTGGGGACCACTGGTGAAGCAGCTTCAATTCCACCTTCCATGAAATTGCGTTTGGTCGAGATTACTGTTCAACAAGTCGCCAAGATAGTTCAAGTTTATGCAGGTATTAGCGATAACTGTTTTTCAAATTCGATTCAAGCTGCCCAAGCTTATCTAAAATTAGGGGTTGATGTGGTCGTGGCACACTTACCGATTTGTTATGAGCTTAATGGCATTGAACAAGAAGCTTATTATGAAGCGTTGAGCAAGAGTGTCAACGGTCCGCTGATGATATACAACATTCCATCCACAACAAAAATGTCAATACCGCTGGACGTTGTGCAGCGATTAAGTAAGTTGCCAAACATTATTGGGTTGAAGGATTCTCAGAATGATATCAATCGTCTTACACAGGAAATCGAATTGCCAGTTGACCGGTCAAATTTTGCATTCTTTACAGGTACAACCGCTTTGTCAGTTGATGCCTTGAAGCTGGGATGGGACGGGACTGTACCGAGCCTGGGGAACCTGGTGCCCGGTTTGTGCCAAAGAATTTATACGTCTGTGAGGTCAGGGCATTATGATGATGCAATGATCTATCAAAAGCAACTGGATGATTTGAGCACATTATTGCGTGACAAGCTTTCTTTAGGACAATCTTTGGCAGCCCATAAAACAGCATTGAGTGCAATTGGCATTTGCAGCCCTTCGGTATTACCTCCACTCCAGCCCCTTTCGGAAGAAAAACAACTCAAGCTCATCGACGATTTTACCCAATGGTTGCCTACCATCGAAGCAAAAAATGACGCAGTTGTTAATACAGAGAAAGTCTAAAGATATTTGGTCATGCGCCAAAACAAATATGATTGTGATTAACCACAAAATTAGTCAAAGGAGACAAAAGTGATAAACGATTCTTATTTCCATAGGGTAACAAAGCAAAGCCCTACTATGTTTTGGATCAATAACCCAACCAGGGAACAAGCTGACCTGGCGCTACAACATGGAGCGCTGGGCTGTACGAACAACCCCTCTTACACGCAGAAAATGATCGACCATCCAACTGAGGGTGCCTATGCCCTTGAATTACTCGATCGAGTCATTCAGGAACATCGCGACTGGAATGATGAAGACATTGCAGAGGAATTCCAACGAGTTTTAGTAAAGCCGATTTCAGACAAGTTTATGCCCTTGTTTGAAAGCAGTGGCGGTAAACATGGATATGTCAGCATCCAGGGTGATCCAATTAATGAAGATGATCCTGAAGTTGTGATCCGGGGTGCCAGGCAAAATCGAACCCTCGCTCCAAACATTTGTTGCAAAATCCCTACTACTCCTTCAGGTATAACGGCAATTGAAACGATGGTCGCTGAGAATATTCCGATCAATGCCACAGAAATTTTTGCTGTGAGCCAGTTTGAGGCGATCTGCGCAAACTATCAGCGCGTTTCGAAAGAAAGCGGTCACGCCCCAGCTTTTTACATGTCTCACATTGCTGGGATCTACGATGACTTTTTAGGAAATTATGTAAAAGCAAATAATGTCGATATTTCCCCGGACACCCTGCACCAAGCCGGCTTGGCTATCGCTCGCAAGGTATACCAATTGATGATTGAACGGGAATACCCTTGTATTTTTATCGGGGGCGGGGCACGAGGAACACATCATTTCACCGAAATGGTTGGCGGAAAAGTGTGCATCACGATCAACTGGGTAGGAACAGCTGATAAACTAATCGAGCAAAATCCTCCTGTGGTTTATCGCTTGTTTAATCCCGTTCCTGATAAAGTGATTGACGAGTTGTTGGAAAAATTACCTGATTTCAGAAAAGGTTTCCTCCCTGATGGTTTGGTACCTGAAGAATTCGAGCATTTTGGTCCGGTCCAACTGTTTAGGTCAAGCTTTGTAAAGAGCTGGAACAGAGTTTTGGATATAATTCGTGAAAAGAAAGAAAATTTGTAAAATATAAATAATAATGGAGACGAAATGAATACGATTAATGTTGAAAATGTTCAAGTTAAACCGCTCCCAGGCCGCGATGTATATGTTCTGACTGAACACCTGGATACCAAAGATCTTACCGTTGGTATTTGCGAAGTTCCACCAAATACCACGATGACACCACACAAACATGTTCAAGAAGAAACGATTTTTATCTTGGAAGGCACTGGGCATGTCGTGGTGAATGGTGTAGAAGAACCCATTAAACCGGGGACTTTGGTTCTGTTCCCATCAAATTCTGAACACTGCACGACGAATGAGACAGACGGTGTTATGCGGTTTGTGTTCATCTTTACACCGAAAGTGATTGTTGGATCTTACGGGTAAAAGCGTATCTCTGACAAATCCAAAATCAAATTAGCTTAATAAAATAAAGGCAGCACTCATACTTATGATGAGTGCTGCTTTTAAATTAATAATTTCTCACTCGACAAGCGCTTTCTAATAACGCGGGTCCCTTGAAAAAAGTAATTGACACCGCTAATGCGGCAGGTTTTTCTCAAAAAGCAGAATCAAGTCAAATTCCTGATGAGTCCTAACATGTGTTTCATAGTAAGTTGGGCAGCAGTGTCAGGGTCGGGTTTTGGTAATAGTTCAGCCGATATAAAACCTGTGTAACCAAGTTTGTCAAGCACGTTTATGACCTTGTCAAACTCAATCAATCCCAAACCTGGGGGAAGCCGGTTGTTATCGGCGATGTGAACGTGGAATAATTTTCCGGCTTTACTCGCGTCAACAAAAGGTTGAGTCCGGGATGACTCCTCGATGTTCGCATGGTATGTGTCGATCAACAAACCAACTGAGGGGTGGTCAACCAATTCCAAAAAGTCGAGACCTTCACGGGTGTTTTGAATAAAGTTGGATTCATAACGGTTGAGGGGCTCGATGGCGATGCGGGTTAGGCTTTGCCTGGCATACTCACCAGCCTCACTCAACATCCGGGCAAATCGGGATTCCGCGTCTTTATATTCCCCGGTTATTCGTCCCCGAAAACTGCCGATCGTCACTGTTGGGGCTCCTATTGCTGCTGCGAAGTCAATCAAGGAGAGCAATTTTTGATAAGCTTGTTCAGCGATCTCCTCATCAGCGTTTAGCAAGGTCAAACCCATGATTGACGACATTGCTCCGCTGGCAACAGCCGCAGATAAAAGATGGTTACTTTTTAACACATCTACAATAAATCCCGGGTCGAGAATATCTGGGTTCGTTGTGATGAGCTCGACTCCATCGGCACCAAACATGGCTGCTTTTTGGCATTTTTCCTGAAAAGAGCCGGTGAGCAAAGCGAGGGGTAGTATTGGTTCTACGTCAGGGGTTTGGATCGATAGACTAAGTTTCATTTTTCCTCTTTTACGAGTCATTATTATACTCTGGACCGAACAAAAACCCCCTCTGTGAGTCTGATCGGCAAGACACAGCGGTCATATGGAACCCATAATTGAGCCAAAAAACCAGAGTGCTGGTAAAATCTAGCCATGATTAAACGGGAAGGAGGTGATGCGATGCCCAACCTGCTCCACTTACGCTGAGCCAGTCGTGTTGGGATGCGCGTGCCGCATCCATCTCTTACGCGAGGCAGGTTGATCGTGTCGCCCGTCTAACGGTTTTAAATTATGGGTCATATGGGTCTCCAGCCGGCGCTTGGAGATCCATTGTTTTTAAATTATTTTGAAAGGACTCGTTTCATGCAAAAGATTTCAAAATTTCTTGTCTCCCGCTGGGGACCCATCATCACCGGCATCGTGGTAGGCATCCTTGCGCCAGTGTTGGTAAAGCTCGGCAACCCAGGCAACATGGGTATTTGCGTAGCATGTTTCAATCGCGATATTGCCGGCGCGCTTGGTCTGCACCGTGCTTCCGCGGTTCAATATATCCGCCCTGAAATTATCGGTTTCGTATTAGGTGCATTAATCGCCGCACTCATTTTCGGTGAATTTAAACCCCGTGGTGGGTCTTCCCCGTTGGTGCGCTTCTTACTTGGTGTGTTTGCCATGATTGGCGCATTGGTTTTTCTTGGGTGCCCGTGGCGTGCTTTTCTGCGCTTAAGCGGTGGAGACTGGAACGCAATTCCAGGAATAATCGGATTGTTTGCTGGAATTGGGCTGGGCATTGTCTTCCTTAAACGCGGATTTAGCCTTGGACGCAGCAGACCCACAGCCCAAATTGTGGGTTGGATCATGCCTGTTTTCGTGGTCATCCTGCTCGTCTTTTTGGTCGTCGCGCCGCTCTTTGGGCGTGATGCCGATGGCAACCCCGTTGGACCGATTTTCTTCTCGACCACTGGTCCGGGTAGCCAGCATGCACCTCTGCTTATTGCTCTGGCTGCTGGCTTGCTGATTGGCTTCCTTGCCCAGCGCAGCCGCTTCTGCACCGTGGGTGCGCTGCGGGATTCCGTTTTGCTGCGCGACAATCACCTGCTGTTTGGTGTGCTGGCGCTGATCGTCACCGCTTTTATCACCAATCTTGCATTGGGACAGTTCAACCCCGGATTTGAGGGACAACCGGTCGCCCACACCAACGTATTGTGGAACTTCGGCGGTATGGTGCTCTCCGGTTTGGCGTTCACCCTGGCAGGCGGCTGCCCGGGACGGCAAATTTTCCTCAGTGGTGAAGGCGATTCTGATGCCACCATCTTTGTTTTTGGCATGTTGGCTGGTGCGGCAATTGCCCACACTTTCAGCCTTGCCAGTTCGGCAGCTGCTCCAGGTGCCAATGGACCTGCCATCGTGATAATTGGGTTGGTAATTCTTTCAATCCTCGGTCTAACTATGCGCGAATCGCGCTCTGCATAAGGAGAAACTGATGTCAGAAGTAAAAACCATTGATGCTCGCGGACTCTCTTGCCCAGAGCCTGCCATGCTCACCCGCCAGGCATTAATCTCTTTAGGCAAAGGGAAGTTGATTGTTTTGAGCGATTCTTTGACGTCTCGCACCAACATTGAGCGTACCGGCAAGTTGGCAGGCTGGACCGCCGAAGTCAGCCAGGATGCGGATGAAACCTACCGCATTGTCTTAACCAAATGATCTACCTCGACCATGCTGCCACGTCCTGGCCAAAACCAGCTGAAGTAAGCGCTGCGATGAGTGATTTTCTTGAGCGCGCCGGGGGAAACCCCGGCCGCTCTGGTCACCGCCTGTCCATTGCTGCAGCCCGGGTTGTTTATGAAACTCGTGAAGCTCTGGCTGATTATTTTGGGATCTCCGATCCTCTGCGGGTGATTTTCACACTCAATGCCACCCATGCGCTCAACACGGCTATCCTCGGTATCCTCCGACCCGGTCAGCGCGTGGTGACCAGTGGAATGGAGCACAATGCCGTGATGCGACCGCTGCGTGCCTTGGAAAAGAAGGGGGTGATTGTTGAGGTTGTTCCTTCCCGGAGTGATGGTTCCGTGAGCCTCGAAGACTTTCATGAGGCACTCAGAGGCGGTGCAAGACTGGTTGTTCTGAACCATGCCAGCAATGTTACCGGGACGATCGCCCCAGCAGCTGAAATTGCCAGGCTGGCACATTCTGCCGGCGCCTTGGTTTTGTTGGATGCAGCCCAAACAGCCGGTGTGCTCAACATCAATATGAGAGCGATGGGAATCGATCTGTTGGCTTTCACTGGTCACAAAGGTTTGCAGGGTCCCCCGGGCACTGGCGGATTGATTCTGGGCGAAAATGTTGACCCACAAGAAATCTTGCCGCTGGTGTTTGGCGGAACCGGAAGTAATTCGGAATTTGAAATTCAGCCAGACGACCTACCTGACCGATATGAAAGCGGAACGCCGAATGGAGCAGGGATTGCCGGTCTGGGTGCTGGTTTGAAATGGGTTCGGGAACGGGGACTGGAAACGTTGCGCGCCCATGAATTGGCTCTCTCAACCAGTCTCCGTGACGGACTGGAAAACATCAAGGGCTTACGCCTCTATGGACCGTTGGAACCGCGCCTGGCAACCGCAGTAGTGTCCTTCACGTTGGAGGACAGAAGCGTGTCCGAGATCGGTTATCGACTGGATGAGGATTTTGACATCCTTTGCCGGGTGGGGCTGCATTGCGCGCCAGCCGCGCACCGCAGTATTGGCAGTTTTCCGCAAGGCACCGTTCGCCTCGCGCCGGGACCGTTGAACACATTAGCGGAGGTAAAAACGGTGGTTGGCGCCATAGAAAGGATTGCCGCCGGATGACATTCGGAGTCGTTCTCTTTCCTACAACCACGTCGGCAATCAGGGCGGAAAAGATTCTTATCAAAGCGGGCTTGGCGGTCAAATTGGTGCCAACCCCTCGGGAACTCTCCAGCGATTGCGGAATTTCGCTGCGGTTTCTGCCTGCTGATGAAGCCGATTTGCGGCTAAACCTTGACCAGGCTCATCTTGAATTTGAAATTTTTTTCCTCGAGAAGAACTAACGGGTAAATTCATCTGGTTGTGCCCACCATGGAGAGAATGGTCAGCAGGTGACTGGCGAGAGGTGGAGGTTTTTACACTATTTACACTTTTTACACTGTTTTTTGATAGCACTAGTAGGCCGTTTGACTGTAAAAACTATCGAGTTGTTAAGGAGCAGTGCCTGGGGTCAGGCCTTTCCTAAGAGTATAGCACAAGTGTTCTATTTTGTTTAGGGAAAAACTCTGGTTCTTGCAAGATTTCCCGATACCCGCCCAATTTGTGGCGAGTACAGGTGAACATGGTTTTTGACTGAAGATATCTGTGCCTATCATGAGCATCCAATCAATTGGTTATCGGTTCAGCGCGGTGGGAGCAAGCCCCCACCGTACAAATTTTTATAATG
>LSQX01202000.1_pt1 | contig 12684 bp, 6 predicted proteins | sample 654561 | NCBI WGS metagenome assembly LSQX01 (sample SAMN04489861, study PRJNA283612) | anaerobic digester metagenome | isolation source: 4 biogas reactors fed with cattle manure at either 37C or 55C with and... | place: Denmark: Kongens Lyngby | collected 2014 | reverse complement strand
ATTGTTACTTAGCTATTTATGAAAACATGACGAACTATTAATATTCAAAGCCACAGAACGGAAAGATGTCGGTAAACTAAGTATAAATAACCATTTCATTTTTTGCATCCCATTTCATGCCTTTTACATAGGTAGTGTACAGTCCCGGAGATGAAAATCCATCCCACACTACCTGATGAACACCGGGCTCAAGATCATCTGCATACATACTCCAGACCACTTCTCCGTTGCTGTTGAGTATGTCAACAAAAACATCTCCCTTTTCAGGAACTTTCATATCCATTACTATATTATTGTCCGAATCTGTTCCAATAACTTTTATTTCAGACTCATGACGCACAATATTACCGGTTGATTTCCATGATTTGTAATCAAACGGCTCATCAACCATATGGTATCTTTCTTCATCGTCGCCACGGGTATTCCTGCGCAGATACGGAGTAAGCAAAGGAGTACGTTTGAGTGTGTCCAGATTAACTTTCCTGGCTGTTCCGTTTTCCCACAAATAAACCGGAATATCGAAAGGATCGAGCACATCAGATAATCCTCTTTCTATGCCTATATGGAATAATCCGAAGTTCCCGGGTTCGTGACCGGCCAGCCAGTGCATGATAATATCAACCCGGAATGCATCTTTCCCAAAGATTATATTATTGCTCATATAATCTTTTGCTTTACCGTCATGTGGTCCGGCTGCAAATCCATCACCATCACGTCCATATATTCCTTCAACTATATTTATTCCGGTTGGTGTTACACTGAATGCATCAAGCATCCTTTGAACCCAATGCTCCATATAAAACCCTCCTCCGCCACCCCTGAAAGGAGGACTGTCAATTACAGTATCCCATCTTGGTATTCCGGCTTCAACGTGTTTTTGCTGCAGCTCAGCTACCCTTTCCAAATAATCTGGCTGAAAAAATGGAAAATATCTCTTATCATATGATTTAAAAATATCACGATATCCGCCACAAAATTGATGAAACCTTCTTCCTGTTGCTCCCTGAAGATTTTTTATCGCACCTGTTATACCCATTGAGTGAGATTTGAATTTTGCCAGATTAATAAGGAAAGTATCAGGTGCATTTACCGGCGACAGAAACCCAACCTCTTTGAATACTGTTCCATCAACTTTTTTAAATATTATTTCATCGCCCAGATCCCAAAAATCTTTTGATGAAAGATTTTTGAGGTTAAAATTATTTTTCTCACACAAAGAAGTATAACCATTGGCTTCCCACATACTGGGAGCCGCCGCTTCTCTCAGATAAATATCGTCGGCACCTTTGGCTTTTACTCCATTAAGGAAACCTTCAATAAAATTATTATCGGTAGTAATTCCAAGATGCGAAGTCGGATCAGCCGGATCTATACGCTTGGCGGTCCAGTTTGGCTTACAAACTATTTTAGTTGAAATTGGATAACCCGTTCCTGGTGAAGTATTGACAAATATCTCGTCCGAGAGCCTGAAAGCCGCATCATAAATTGCCTTTGCATCGGTTTTCTCTTTCACAGATGTAAGACAAATAAATACGGCTTCCGGATGCTCCCTGATAAACGGATGCAAGTCAAATCCTTCAGGCTTTCCCTCATCAGCAGCTGCGAATGACTTAAATCCTCTGCCCGCCATACCGGCAATTCCGGCAGATGATGATAACTTTATAAAATCTCGCCTTTTCATATTGTATTGAATTACAGGGTATATATACTATATTCTTTAAAAACTTTTAACAAAAGTAAGATAATCCAATTTTTATTTGTTTAACCAGTAAAATGTTGAATAATGAGATTATCTCAAACAACTAACAAAAGAAAGAAGGCTGCTGCTTTTTGAAAAGCCTTACAAAACAGCTGACAGTCTGTTAGAAATTCGGCCCCTCCGGGTGTATCCAAAGACGCGTACTGATTTTGTCAGGGCCTCCCAGCTTTGCCACTGCACCTGCCACGCCTTCACTATTGTTCATCCTCTCATTAAACACGAACGGCATTCTTTTCAGGAAATCTTCCTGTCCGATAATACCCCAGTCTTCGTTACTGTCATTTTTAGGCGTATAATGAAGTTTTGGATAACCTGTCCTTCTGTGGTCACTCCATATCTCGTTCGCATTAAGAAAAGCATCAAGCCATTTCTGGGTCATTATCCTTTCAAGATTTTCTTCGTCGGAAACAGCTTCATCCCACTTAATAGTGATAGAGGAACGGGAGTCATAGTTGTTTCTTGAATCCACAGGATCAACATGTGTACGAAGCGGTAAGCTGGTATCGTCGGAAAGGTATTCTTCCACACCCTCAACTTCCCACTCTTTAAATGATTCCCTGACACCGTTTTCATACCATTCTTTGGCTGATTTGTCTCCCGGTGTTGTCCATCCTCTCAACGCAGCTTCCGCAAGAATAAAATTAACTTCCCCTGCTGTTAAAAATCTTCTGTATTTACCTCCGTTTCCGGTTTGACTAAAATATGCACTGGTTTTTGAAAATGGTATTCTCTGATCTTTTGCTGTAATATACGATCCGCTGGTAATACCTTTATAGGGAAACTCAGGATGATCTGCATACAGGCTTGCATCCCCGGTTACAGGTTCGTACCACCTGTAGAGACGCGGATCATTATATCCAATAAGGAATTCTTCATGTGCAGCGCTCATTCTAGAATCATTCCAGTTATGGTTCATTGTTTGTATGGGATGTCTGCCACCGTAAAGAAAAGTCTGGAAATTATCCGCCGTTGTAAGAATAAGTCCGGCTTCGTCAGCAATTGCCAGTTCTCCCTGATATCTGGCAAGTGTGGGATCAACTTTTACCAGGCGCATTGCAAGCCTTAACCTCAATGAATTTATATACTTCAACCACTTATCCAGGTCACCGGAATATGTGGCATCAAACTTTTCCAACTCCTTGTTGCCCGCTTCTGCATACTCTGAAAACACTTCATAAATATCGTCCAGTTTTGCAAAAAACTGATCATACAGTTCTTCTTCGCTATCGTAATTATACGAAGGTTTATCTTCCTTGCCATAATCCGAATAAATAAGCGGTCCGTGATAGACGGTAAGCCTTGACAGGGCAGACACCTGATATAAATCAACCCAGGCCGCATACAAAGGCATATTTCCTGCAATAGCAGCAGCCTTTATCACGTTACCCGGAGACATCACATTATCATAAACACGATCCCACATATTGTCATTCCAGAGATCGATAATATAATAGGTCGTGTTATTCCTGTTGCCTATAAAATCAGCAGGCGTGCCCACGTGACGAACAAAAGTATCGGTTGCAAGGTCTTCTCCCATTTGACTGGTTGTCAGACCCTGGGCCAAAGTAGCAAATCTTACTCCAAAATTTTTATCTTGCAATAGCGACTCATTCGATATCGTGTAAGGATTTTTGTTAACAGTTTCAAACCTGTCTGTACAAGCCGATATTAAACCAACAAATATTATAATGCTTATAATTTTTTTCATGATTTTCAATTTTAAAAATTAACTTTTACGTTGAAACCATATGACCTTGTAGAAGGCATGTTATAATTATCAAGGCCCTGCGAATCACGTCCCGCACTCATAGTTACCTCAGGATCGTATGGGGCATTCCTGAAAAGGAAAAACAGATTTTGTCCTACAAGGGCTACAGAAGCCGATTTTACCGGCAGGTTAAGAGCTCTTACAGGAACATCGTAATTAAGCGAGAATTGCGTTAGTCTTACGTTTGTTCTGTCATAGATATATTGTTCAAGTATACCGTTTCTGCCTCCGACAATCAAGTACCATACTTTCGCGTCAACCTTATCTACAAGTTCTCCTTCATTGGGCGCTCCCGGCATACTTACTATGCCGTTAACATCAACGCCCCCGTTGTCCCGCGCATCAGCACTTCTTTTTGATAAACCCATACCATCAAACATACATTCAGTCTGGCTTACAACGTTTCCGCCAAAGATTCCATTAATAAGGAATCCCATTGACCAGCGTTTGTAGCTGAATGCGTTATTCCATCCGAGAGAAAAATCAGGATTAATGGATCCTACCTTTTCAGGCTCCGATGTTTTCAGGGGCTGATATTTGTTATCGAGTAAAAGTCTTCCGGCATCGTCATACCTGTATTTCAGAGTATAAAGGTCACCAAATGAACCTCCGGGCGCAATATAGCTGTAGTAACCCTCTACGTTACCAAGGGCTACCCGCTGATTAGGATCGTTGGGATTAACTTCTTTAATTTTATTTACGTTGCGTGTGAAATTAAGAGCCGTTGTCCATGAAAAATCGTTTGTTGCAACCGGTTCTGCGTTAATCATTAACTCAATACCTTGATTGACTATCTTACCTGCATTCAGATATTTTCGTTCAAAACCCACTCCCTGAAGAGCGAGTACATCTAAAAACTGATCGGTACTTACGATATTATAATAAGTAAAATCAAATCCTAGTTTTCCATCCAGGAATCTCCAGTCAGTACCTGCTTCAATACTTGTAAGCATCTCCGGCCTGGCGTCAAAAAACGGAGGTCTTGAAGGCACTCCAACAGTTTTGGCTGTACCGGTAATCGCCCCGTCAGGATTGATGGCATCAAAACCAACTTCGTTTGCAACCGTGGTATATGAACCCCTTACCTTACCAAAGTTTATAAAATTTGGAAGTGAAACCATCTGGCTGATAATGGCACTAAAGCCTATAGCCGGATAAAAATAAGAGTAGTTATCTGTGAAGGCCAGAGTTGATGACCAGTCGTTCCTGCCCGACAGATCCAAAAAAATCATTTCTTTAAATCCAATCGATGCATTGCCAAACAGTCCGTGTTTAATACCCCTTGACGAAAGGACAGATTGTATAGTAACTGTTTCTGTGGGAACAGTCTGGAAAAAGAATTCATTGGGATACAATAAATCATTGGTGCCGGTGTTAACGCTGAGCCCGTCACCATAACGATATTCCTGGGTACTGCCGCCTACGACAGCATTAAGACTGAAATTACCAAAATTATTATTGTACGTGAGCAAACCGTCAACATACGTCAGCCAGTCTGTAACTTTCCTGTAATCCCATGACCCGTTGGGTGCACACTGAACGGAGTTGGAACCGCTGTGATGCCTTTGCTCATTGAGTTTATTGGCATAGTCGTAAGTTCCTTTTACCGTAAAATTGAGACCTTTGGCTATCTTCCAGTCAATATTAACTGAAGTAATTGCTCTCTTGTTACCATCCCACCTGGGCTGCATATTTATTACCCACCACGGGTTAGACTGATGATGGTCGTCAACAAACCAGTTCTGAACATGATAACTTCTTACCGGATCCATTACTTTATAATTATCTCCATCCCGGTATTCGCTGACATTTTTATCACGCGGGAACCAATAAAGGCCGGTAAGGGGATTGAGAGTATAGCCGCTGCGTGGCCTGTTTCTTGTCATTTCATCTGTCAACATCAGGTTGGAGCTTACCGTAACCTTTTCCTTGAAAAATTTTGACAACAGCCTGAGGGATAAGTTATGTTTAAGATAGTTATTGTTGGGAATAATGCCTCTTGCCGCTGTATTTGCATATGAGAAATAACCCGTTAAAGCTTTGGTCCCACCGCTAATTGAAATATTGCTTACAGTGTTATAGCCGCTTTGGAAGAAATTCTTAAGATCTTTTTCTCTAAAACCCGGATTGGTAAGAGGAATATCGCCCCAGCTCTCTTTTGCCCCGTCAACCGATCCGTATTTATACTGTAATTCCGGCCAAATAGACACGCTTTCAAATATTGTAGCATTACCTATACTGACGTCAACAGATCCTTCCGTTCCTTTTTTGGTGGTAATCATAATAACTCCGTTGGCTCCCTGGCTGCCATAAAGAATAGCTGCATTCGCTCCTTTCAGGATACTGATACTTTCAATATCGTCGGGGTTAAGCTGGGAAATACCGTCTCCTTCGTCGGTGCCTCCCCAAAGACTGGCCTGACCACCCAGGTTATTTACAATAGGTACTCCATCAACTACATACAGAGGAGAACTGTTACTGCTAAAGGATTTGGCACCCCTGATCACTGTTTTTGTAGAACCCCCTGCTCCCGAAGCCGCTCTTTTAATTTCAAGGCCTGCTGTTTTGCCGCTCAGAGCATTCATAAAATTGATATCCTTGGCTTTCATCATTTCAACTCCTGACACCTGCTGAGATGAATAGGTCAGTGTTTTTGCCTCACGCTGAATACCAAGTGCTGTCACCACCACGTCACCCAGAACAGTTAGTTCTTCAGCCAGTGTAACGTTAATTGAGTTTCTGCCATTTACCGGGACTTCCTGGCTGACATATCCGATAAAAGTAAATACCAGCGTGCCTGTTAAATCCGGAGTATTAATAGTGTACATTCCCTCTATGTCCGTTGCCGTCCCGGTTAAAGTTCCTTTAAGTACGATGTTAACACCCGGAAGAGCTTCTCCGTTAACATCAGTGACTACACCAGTAATTGAATGCTGCTGTTCCTTGACAGATTGGCCCGGACCATCAGTAATATATTTTGGCGCAAGAATAATTTTCCGGTCAATAATCGTATAGTTAATATCTGTACCTGCAAAAAGATTATCCAGTATTTCACCAATTGGTTCATCATTTACATTAATATTGACTTTACGATCTATATTGAGCAGTTTATCGTTGAAAAAAAAGTAAAACTCACTCTTTTCTTCAATGTTCCCAAGAACTTTAATCAACTCCGAATCGGAAAAATCTAAAGACAGTCTCGCATTCTGCGAATAGATTTCTATCGCGCCTGCCTGCAAGACTCCAGCAATGAAGAAGATAATAGCAATACGCATAATTAGATAGGCTTTTTTCAGGGAATGAGAAAAATGATTCCCTAAATGAATAGTTTTTTTCATAACTTTGTTGGGTTTTGAAATTAAAAATATTGTAAAATGTTTTTGAGGAAATCGTTACAGCGATTTCCTTTTTTTAATGTCTTGTCTTCAGGGACCCTTGGTAATTTTCATATTTTGAATATTTAAGTGAATATTTATAGTTGGTTACCTCTTACCGATAATTACTTTTTCCTTGCTTAAAGTGCTGTCCGGCAAAAGTTCCCGGGGTGTAATACGGTATTTTAAAGGGGAAGTCATACTTAAAAATCTCATAACATCTTCAAGCTTATCGTCTTCAAAAGTTCCCCACAATGAATAATCCAGTAATTCCGGATCGGATATTTCGATCTTTACATTATACCAGCGCTCAATTCGCCTGATTACCTCTTTCATCGGATCACCCTTAAAAATCAACTTTCCTTCTGTCCATGCATAATATTTTTTAGGATCAGTAAGCGTCTTTTTAATAATGCCATCCTGATAAAACAGTCTTTCTGCCGGATTCATCATTATTATTTCATTATTCCGGTTATTGACTAATTCCATCTTCCCTTCTTCAAGTACTATTTCTATATATTTTTCCGGCGAATAAGCGCATATATTAAAGCTGGTACCAAGCACCCGCACCAATAAATCGCCTGTCATAATTTTGAAAGGATGATCTTCATCACTTTTAACATTAAACCAGGCTTCTCCTTCAAGTGTTACTTTCCGGTCAGAAGTAAAAGGTATTGAATAATCCAGGCGCGACCCGCTGTTAAGCATCCCCGTAGTACCATCGGGTAAATTAAAGGAAACCCTGCTACCCATAGGTGCATATATTGTAGAACTGACCGGATCATCCGGCTCAATCCCTGAATTATATTTTTTATATCCGGCAATCAGTATTCCTGTTATAAATAAAGGTATAAACAGAATGGATGCAACATTTGCATAAACAGATTTTAATCTTTGGACAGGCCTTTTACTCTTTATATGATCATTTTTATAAATTGAATAAAGGACTTTATCAAGATTATGGTTTGGCTTAACTTCTGCTTTGGCGGGATCATTGATTATCCGGTCCCAGTCATTTTTAACAGAACTTTTAAAATATTGATTGTTTTCCTGAAAAAGAGATATAATAAAAAGTTTCTCCTTTTCATCTATACTGGCATTCAGATAGCGGTCAATTATATCCTTTTCGTATTCTGTCAATGAATTCAATATTTGCATTCTAATAACATATACACCGGAAAACCAAAAACCTCACAAACAATATGCTTAAAAACATGAATTTAGTATAGCAGAGGAATTAAAATAACAGTGACAGGAAGGATTATCCGGAGAGATTCACTATGAATACAATTACGGATAAACTTCAGAGATTTTGACAGGTAATTTTCAATTGTGGCAGGTGCCAGTCCAAGTTCTTTTGCTATTTCTTTGTTTGACCTGTCTTCCAGTTTACTTTTTACAAAAATTACTTTTTGTCTGTCAGGGAGTTTATTAATGATCTGTTCCACGTATTCAATCAAAGACTTGTTATTTATTTTATCTTCCACTGCAGTAGAAGGCATTGAGCTAAGATAGAGTGTCTGGCTAATATATTTTTGCCGGACTCTTCTTTCCCTGTATCTGTTACAGATCTCGTTGTATGCTATAGTGAAAAGAAATGAGTTGAATGACAGCTCTTTTTTAAGATTCTTATGCGTTTCCCACAATTTCATAAAAACTGACTGAACCAAACCTTCGGCATCGGCTTGTGACTGAAGGTGTTTTAATCCGAAAGAGTATAGTTTTCCTGAATATTTTTTATAGATTATGCAAAAAGCTTCCAGATCTCCTTTTTGAAGGTTTTCTACCAAATCTTTATCAGTTCTCTCGGGTTTCAAGATTTTTTTATTTGTTAGCGTATCTTTCCTTTTATAGGTACTGTTTTATATTATTTAACTAAAGCCTGCCTCTTTATAAAAAGATATTGTATGATTATTATTGACAGGGAATGGATAATGAAATATGAACCATTCAGTATCCCTGTGATACCATCCGGCACACTAAAAGAAATTCCGGGATCACTTCTTCTCATCTATCTTGCCATATTTTATAGCGGTCATCTGTCCGGCTCCTGTCAATAAAAAAATTAAGAATAAGTATAATCCGATGTCATTATATGTATACACCGATGAAGAGGAAACCTCACACGGCAAATCAAATTTTTTTAATACAATTTACACACAGATATGGCGCACCCTGACAACCCAAATGTTACTGACTATAACACTGAAGATCGCCAAAGCAAAGAGATTACCGCAGGATATGTAAATACCCAACGTTTTCCGGTCCCCTGCCTTTACATCATTCAGAGCAAAAGCTTTTTCAGTTTACCTGTTTCCGGACTCTCCGGTGTGGTCCCAAAACTGAAAACAATTCAATCTAACCGACAGGTTCACAATGTTTGAGAACCGGAAAAATAAAATTTAAAAGTACTATATTGACTTTTAACGAATTATTGAAATAATTACATTTTTATCAGCTTCACCATGAATCACTTTTCCTTCCGCCATGTGCGGGTATTGATATAGGCATCATTGGACGTCTGCCGGCTTCTGCTCTTTTCGCAACGAAATTGGCAGAACGGTATTCACCAAGGTACAGTACTCCTGAGAAAGTGTCTCCTTCAACATTTCCGTCAAAGACATAGGGTATTGACTGGGCATCTTCCCTGTAGTAACTCTGGAGCTTCACATTTTTGCCTTCAACCCTTCCGGCTATGTCAAGCAATGAAAAAGTACTCTTATGGGTTCCCTTTATATCATGTCCTTCCTGCTTTCCAAGATACAGCTTATGTTCACCCTTGCCTGAATAAAAATCAATGCTCACATCCCACTGGCCGGAAATATCGACAGCAGGTGGTTCAATTACAATGGTTTTCTTTTCATGTTTCCGGGAAAGGATTTTATGAACCCTGTCAGCTACAATTTTTTCATCTCCCGGCTGCATCATTTGTGCACTGATAGAAATCGAAGTTCTTCCATCCGCGGGATTGGTTCTTCCTCCACCCAATGCAACTCTCGGGCTATTGTTGTACAGTTCATTCGAGACTTCCTCACCGGTGATGTTCAGAACTTCAGGATCCCATGATATTGACATTCGGGCACTACGATTATCAACACCACGCGGTTCCGTGATCTGGGTTGTAACACCTTTTATTGCAGTTACTCTTTTCGAAATATATTCAAGCCACGAGATCCATGTCTTTTCTTTTTGGGCATGATCGGTTTTAACCCAGGCTTCCACAGCAGCGAGCATACCCATATGTTCTTCCTTACCGATTTTATTGTCTCTTCCCGGTCCGTGATGAGGAGAGCTTGACTGCCAGGTTGAAAAAAGAATATCCTTGTTACCCAGAAGAAGTCCGGCACCCTGGGGCCCTCTCAATGCCTTACCCCCGCTGTATGCTACAATGGTTGCACCCCATTTCAAATGATCATTTGGAACTGTAAGTATCTCGGCTGCTGCATCCACAAGAATAGGAATATTTTTTTCTTTTGCAACCGGAGCTACCTTTTCAATGGACAGAGGCCCGTCATAATAAGCCCGGGGACCGGAAAACAGATAGATCATTGCAGTACGTGAGTTGATTGCCTTTTTAAGATCGTCAACTGTTTCGACTTCTATCAGATCAGCCCCGGTATTTCTTATTGCAGCATCATACTGGTTTCTCGAATACCTGGGAATGATTACTTCTGTTTTATCAAATCCTGTCAGGTCAGGAATTTTAACAAGCTTTTCAGGGTCACCACCAGTGAGGCAGGCAACAGTAACATGTTTCAGGCCTGCAGCACAACCTGAAGACACCATTCCCCATTCAGCACCGGTAATCTCTGCCAGTCTTTTACCAACTGCCATTGCCAGTTCATCAATATGCACATGAAGCATCGCAGCATATTCAACTGCTTTTCTGACTTCATAAAGTTCCGTTGAACCACTTATAATCGAAAGTGTCCCCCTGCAGTTGATCAGGGGCTCCACACCTATGGACTGATAAATCTGTGGACCAAGGGCCAGCGCCCCTTTTGCCGGATTTGACAAAAGACCTGCATCAATCACAGGTTTTTTCTGGCTTACCGATGCTACAAGAGGTTCTATTGACATAAGACCTCCTGCAACCGGTATTGTTGATAGAGTTTTTAAAACTTCCCGTCTTTTCATCATTGTATAATTTTGATTTTTAATGATATGATAGCTTTTTATTTAATTGGTTTTATTGAACGTTCATTTGTTTGTGTTAATGTCCAGACTTTTTAACGAATATGCCAAAAACATTTCAAAGGAAAATCCCCGAAAAAGCATATGCCACGAAATGGCAACAATATATGTACTTTTCACGGAACGCTTAAGTAAATAAGTTCCTAAAATACTCCTTTCAATTAAATTTTGGGTATCTCCTGAATAATCTTAACAAGAATTAAGCATTTCCGGTTAATCTTTCATTATTTATTTTTCCAGCCGGATGTCCAGAAGTACATAATCTTCCCTCAATAACTACCTTTTGCGTCATCCAACGCTTCGGTCATGATTAAGGTAACCCTCTCATCAACCTCTTCAACAAGATCTGTCCTTAGCGGATTAACCAGTCTCTTATGCCATTCCAGTACCGGAGCATAAGGTGTGGGAGTCTTGTCAGTTTCCAGGATCACATAGGCCCATTTTTCACTGAACACGTTCCCTTTCAGGACAGGAACCACCTGCTGCATGTTTGATGACAAAAAGGTGTGTGAAAGGCCTCTTGCCCAGTAAACCCAGGGCGGTCCGGCAGTTATATAGAAAAACGGGTTGAGCACACGGACAGGCGATTCCAGGCCGGTATTTGAATAGCTGAGCTGTATGCCGGCAAATCCTATACCTGTATTCCTGCTGAAAAAAAGAACCCAGGGAACATCTGCCTCCATTTTCAGATCGGTAAAATCAGGTATATGCTCCACATCATAAACTATAACAGAATCCCTTACCACATCATACCAGGCTGCATGTGTGATCATTTCCCTTTTAATGACCATTTCAGCGTTTCTGAGTGCAAGCACCTGAAGGGTCTCCCTGATCCTCATGCTTGTGGTACTTATAAAATAGGGTACACCAGGATAAAATTCATACCGGACCGAAGCTTCAACTTCCGGAACATTTCTCATATCGTCCCATACATCGCTGCGGGCAACGACCGGGCCGGCCAGACTGCTTACATTTGCCGGGGGATTCCAGTCAGAAGTGTGCGTCCATAATCTGGGAGGCGGATAAATATCCGGGTTCCAGTGCATTGCTCCATTGGTCTCATTCCTGTGATAAAGAAATGCATCCGGTTTGGTTTTAAGAATAATCTGGTCAAGGTGACCCGAATTCGGATGAAGCATAACAGACATTAAATTATTTTCAATCTGAAGTCCCGGAGCCTCCCCCTGCATGCGAAGGTCAGTCAGATACATCTTTCCAATGGCATCGGGATTATTGTAAAATACCAGGTACACCTTGCTGGTTTTTGCAGGAACATCAGCCAGAAATGCTACTCTTACCGTTACAGTCGGCAGCCACAGCGGTGCTTCCCGGGTGGGTATACCATTCTGATCAGGGCTGAGATCATCTTCCTTAAGATATTCCATCCGGTCATAAACCTGGGAAGGCACTTCTGTAAGTTCATGAGTGACAGGATCAACGCCCACAACACGTATATCCCTTTCAATCTGCTGTGACTCATCGGCATAGAAGGCAAGCAGCACCTCCACAGGCTCCTTTGTCCGTTCAATCCCCACAGTTTCACTCAGGATCAACGACTTATAGCTTTTCCATTCTTTACTGAATACAGC
>LSQX01032441.1_pt1 | contig 12685 bp, 11 predicted proteins | sample 654561 | NCBI WGS metagenome assembly LSQX01 (sample SAMN04489861, study PRJNA283612) | anaerobic digester metagenome | isolation source: 4 biogas reactors fed with cattle manure at either 37C or 55C with and... | place: Denmark: Kongens Lyngby | collected 2014 | reverse complement strand
GTATAATGTATACATAATACACAGTATGGTTTTATAGATACCAGGCTGTTTCAAGCAACAATGATTAGAGTAACAAAATGAGTGTAGCTGTAAAGATGCTCATAGGTGGGTTTCGAAAAGAGAAATGTACTCTTATCTTAAGTAAGACTGGGTCTAAATTTGCTTCTTCCAGATGGATAAATAGTAGGAGGTGCATTAGCTGAAAAACACTAATAATCATTATACGTTTTGATGTAGCTCTAGATTCTAACGGCATAATAATGACATTTACTTGTTCTTAACAAACTTTCAGATTACGGTAACAGAAGGGAAGTCTTGAAATGAGAATTGTATCTTTAAATGGCCTGTTAGGCTATGGGTATTCTATAGAAAGTTTAGATAAAATTAAGACCATGGATATAAATTACATAGGAGTTGATGCCGGGTCTTCTGACCCGGGACCCTTCTATCTTGGGAACGGTACCTCGTTTACAAACCGTGATGCCGTAAAACGTGATGTGGAGCTTGTTCTGCCCTATGCAGTGAAAAGGAAAATCCCATTGATAATAGGCACTGCTGGAGGTTCGGGTAGTAATGTACACCTGGAATGGATGAAGGAAATTATAGAAGAAATTGCGAGAGAACAGGGAATAAGCCTAAGAATGGCGATAATACAAAGCGAGGTTACAAAGGAGTATGTGAAAGGCAAATTGCGGGCTGGTAAGATTAGAAATATGGGGCCGGGACTTAAGCTGACCGAGGAAATAATAGACCAATGCAACCGCATTGTTTCCCAGATTGGTATAGACCCGTACTTAAAGGTCCTGGAAACGGACGTGGATGTAATTCTGGCAGGAAGGTCATGCGATACGGCGATTTTCGCAGCTCCCGCTATTAAAGCGGGTATGGATTGGGGCCTGGCTTTCCATATGGCAAAGATTATTGAATGTGGCGCGTTATGCTCAATTCCCATGGCAGCAGCTGATATGATTGTGGCGGATATTGAAAAGGACAGCTTCACACTGGAGCCGGCAAACCCGTTACGCCGATGTACAATAGATAGAGTAGCGGCCCATACCATGTACGAGCAAAACAATCCCTACTATATCTATGAACCAGACGGAGTTATTGACCTGAAAGAGAGTCAATACGAACAGATTTCTGACCGGGCGGTACGGATTTCTAACAGCAAGTTTAGAGAGGCCGATGTGAAGACCTTGAAACTTGAAGGGACAATGCTGGCCGGATATAGGACTATTACTATTGCCGGGATTAACGACCCGGAAACCATCAAAAGAATAGACGATATTTTTGATAAGGCCAAAGAATTCATAGCCGGCAATATGAAAGGAAAAATATCACCCGACGAGTATTCGGTTACTCTGAGGAAATATGGTGAGGCGTTGCCTGGGAGTAACCCACAAAGCACTCCTAGCTGCAATCTGGGAATTATTGTGGATGTGGTGGCTAAGTCGCAGGGTATTGCCAATACTATATGTGCTCTTGCTAGGGCACGGCTGCTGCATACAGACTATGAGGGACGCAAGAGTACAGCAGGTAATCTTGCTTTTCCATATTCACCATCCGACATCATCTGCGGACCGGTCTATACTTTCGGTATTTATCATTTGGCCGAAGTGGATGACCTTTGTGAGACATCTTCGATTAACTTTGTAAAGGTTGGTGAATAAGATGGCAAGACTGATTGACTTGGCCACGATATTACGAAGCAAGAATGCAGGGCCTTTGTTTGTTACCTTTGATGTAATGTTTGATAATAAGGATAACTATGACAGAGTGAAGGAATCCGGCGTGTTAACCAAGGAACTGATCGCAGAAATATACAATACAGATCCACAGAATGTAGATATAATAATGTACGATATAGTCACATCATTAAAGATAACCATTCCCCGTGAGGAAATTAGCGGTTCTTTGATAGACACGGATGTTTACGGCTGTCAGCAGCATGTGCCGCTGTCAAATGTGATGATTCCTTAGGGCGGATGATGCTAAGACTTAATTATAAGGAGGCTAATGACTTGATTAAAAGAGAGATATATCAGGAGGTAATCTTTGAGACTATTAAAAAAGGTGCTACGGTAATCTCCAAGGATGTTAAGGAAGCCTTTGAGCGTTCTATTGCTACAGAGACTTCTTCAGCGGCAAGGGAAGGCCTGGAAAAAACACTACAAAGCATTGAGTTGTCGGTTGAAAAGGATAACCCAGCCTGTCCCGACACCGGCTGGCCGATCTTTTACTTCAAGGTTGGTAATGAATGCAAGTTGGAGGGCGGTTTCAAAGCTTTGGAAGAAGCCACAAGAGAAGCAGTACGAAAGGCGACCAGACTAGGTTATCTTAGGGCTACAATGAAGCATCCCCTGACCGGATACGACCCAGGTGATAATGTGGGAATGAATATACCGGATTTCACGTATAAATTCGTTGATGGTGAAAACATAGAAGTTACCTATGTTGCCAAAGGAGGCGGCTCTGAATGCTTTGGTGGTACTCGGCATAAGGTGGTTGCCTTTGCGGACGGAATCGCAGGTATCGAGAAGTTCATTGTAGACTGCTATATTGCTTCCACTCGTGCCGGAGCTATTTGTCCACCCTCTGTTTTGGGCGTTGGTATAGGGGGTACTGCCAATGTGGCAGCAAACCTTGCTAAGGAAGCGGCTTGCCTGCGGACCATTGGATCAGCCCATCCGGAACCTATGATTCATAAAATTGAAGAAGACTTATACAAAGCACTCAATAGCCTTGGCATTGGTGCCATGGGGACTGGGGGAGATGTTTCGGTGTTCGGTGTAAACGTTGAATACGCCTTTACGCATATAGCCGGCATTGCTGTAGCAACCAGTAGCAATTGCATGGTTGCCCGACGTGCCACCAGCAGAATAAATAAGGATAGCAGTGTCGAAGTATTAGATAGTCCAAATTGGTTTGACGGGAGGTAATAAAATGGCTGTACACTACCTGAATGTTCCATTAAAAGATGAGGATATCGAAAAGCTAAAGTTGAACGACCTTGTGTATATAAGCGGTCCAATATTCACGTGCCGCTCGCGACTGCAGCGTTATATTTTTGATGAAGGTCACACATTGCCCTTCTCCACAGAAAAAAGGAACTGCCTTATTCACGTGGGTCCCATAGTGATTAAGGAACAAGGCAAATGGAAGCTGGTTTCGTTTATGCCGACTTCAAGCATCAGGTTTGAAAAATGGGGCGCACAATCGGTTGAAGATTGGAATCTTAAAATGATAGTCGGTAAAACCACTATGGGCGAAAAAACTGCTGCCATGATGAAGAAGAAAAAGTGTGTTCATGTTTCTCCACAATGCGTCAGCCCTAACCTATGGGTGGATTCTATAAGAATAGAAGACGTCCATCTATTTGACGAATTGGGAACCATTGAAGCAGCATGGTTCATGCAACTGGATAAACTAGGCCCCTTTGTGGTGGATATTGATTGCCAGGGCAACAATCTTTACGACAACCTGGATATAGTAATTGATAAAAACAGGAAAAAAGCTTATGAGATGCTTTCGATTCCTGAAGATTTTCAATATACTAAGCTTTACTAGTTAATTTTGTCACTGTCCTGACTGATATTAGCATTGTGGGGTTGCACATCTTAGCAATCCATGATTAATAAAACTCAAAAACAATGTTCTTATTAGCAGGATTCTTTCTGATTATGTAGAATACACTTGTTGCATTGTATACAAGATACAAAATATAAAATACAATACTGCATAGAAAAGTTTAACAAGGGGAAAGGAGGTAATGCTATCAAGATTGGAAATTCAGAACTAAACAGTAGGAGGTTGGGGTTATAAGATTTCAACAACGAGGCAAGAGAAATGGAAGCAAGTTTGTGAGTGGTCATTTTGCCTATTACTAGTCTTAAAATATTATTAAGGGAGGCAAATTCAATGAAAAGACTTCTTGTGTGGTTAGTGGCTTTATGTATGATTTGCACTATGTTTGCAGGTTGTAGCGGGCCAGAACCAGAGGGAACCGAAACCGGTGGTAACGGTTCTTCGGAGGCAACAAAAAGAACTGATTTAAACTTGGCGTTGGTAGGAGTCGTATCTACATTAGATCCATTTGCATCATCTTTGACCGTAGACTTAATGCTTTATCGACAGATTTATGAGAGTTTTTACTATGTGGATGATTATGGACAAACGCATCCCCGCTTGGCTTTAGACCATGAAATCAGTAGCGATGGTCTCGAATATACTTTTTATTTGAGGGAAGATGCTTTTTTCCACAATGGAGAACCTGTTAAAGCCGATGATGCTGTTTTCTCCTTCCAAAAAGCCATGGAATCAGGTGTCCTGGCTCCATATGTAAACGTTGTTTCAAAAGTGGAAAAAGTTGATGATTATACTGTAAAAATCACTCTTAAACAACCATATACACCATTCCTGGCAAATACTATGCAAGTTTGTATAGTAAATGAAAAGGCCTATACAGAAGCCGGTGATACATTTGGTTCTACTATTACCGGTGCTGGTACAGGGCCATATAAGGTTACAATATATGATGGCAACACCAAGATTGAATTAACTGCTTTTGATAAATATTACCGCGGCGAGGCTGACATAAAAACAGTTACATTTATCCCTATGGCTGACAGAAGTACAGGGCTAATTGCTTTCCAAAATGGAGAGTTAGATTTTTATGAAATACCTACTGCAAACTGGGAAGAGATTTCCAGCAGCGGTAAATACAACTGCGTTCTTAATCCTACTTCACACATAAGCTATATACTTATTAACCCCAATAAAGGTATTCTGCGAAATCAAGACCTTCGCTATGCAATACAATATGCTATTGATCGCGAAGCAATAAACATTATAGCCTATGAAGGGCTGGCAACACCAGCATATCACATGATGCATCCTGAATATATATTTGGTGCTTCTGAGGATAATTTCAAATTTACATATGACCCTGAAAAGGCCAAGGAGTACCTAGCCAAGGCTGGTTATCCCGATGGTGTTGATATTGGTGTGCTACAGCATACAACTGCTAACTACTATCCTAAGATTGCACAGACATTCCAGGCACAATTGGCCGAAGTAGGTATAACATGCACACTGGAAGGCGGAGAGACATCTGCATTGGTTTCAGGTTGGAGAGCAGGGGAATTTGAACTATTAAACTCTGGATTTAATGCAGTTCTGGATTACGACTATTTTACCCGCTATACTAGCCCTGCTGTAAGTACTTCTTTCCTTAAATACCAGGATTCAGAATATGATGCAGACTGGATTTTGGAAATGTACAATAAGGGTGCTGCAGAGTTGGATCCTGAAAAGAGAAAAGAGATTTATTTTGAATTGGATGAGTACATTTCCCGCACAGCTTGTTATATTCCAATATTCTATAAAACCCTGCCATATGCGTGGGACAAGAATCTAGATGTTAAGCTTGATCTAAACTATTACTATGTATATGACTGGGCGTGGAAATAATACCTTTGTTGAATGGTAACTGTTTTCTTTCGACATACAAGTTTGCACTTTGTGCAAACTTGTATGTCAGCACTTTGGAATCATTAGGTAAAATAATATGCTGGAGTTTCCATTCACAAGTTTTGGCAATCAGGAGCTAGTACCATAAGCTGGATTGAGGAGGTTGCTATGTATCGATACATTTTAAAACGTCTTCTTTTAATCATTCCGATTCTTATCGGCGTAACTATTATTATATTTGGAATAATGGAACTTACTCCGGGAGATCCTGCCAGTATAATTCTTGGCGCAGGAGCAGACCAAGAGTCTATTGATATGCTTAATGAAGAACTTGGTTACAATCGCCCTGTCGGTGAGAGGTTTGTATCATATATTTTTAATGTAGTTACAAAATTGGATTTTGGCACTTCGTACAGGACTAGGCTGCCTGTATTCGATAGTATTAAGGACCGTATACCTGTGTCTGTTATAGTAGCATTTAATACTATTGTATTTGCGTCTGTAGTGGGTATACCTATTGGCATCGTTTCAGCAGTAAAACAGTATACACCCCTTGATACTGTTCCTACGCTTATATCATTATTTTTAGCTGCTATGCCTTCATTTTGGATTGGCATGATGATGCTCTACTTTTTTTCGCTAAAACTGGGCTTGTTCCCGTCAAATGGGGTTGGGACATGGAAGCATTATATTTTACCTATGGTTTCTCTTGGATTGCCCTATGCAGCACAGGCGTTGAGGTTTACTCGCTCTAGTATGCTGGAGACCATTAGACAGGATTATATTCGTACCGCAAGGGCTAAAGGTGCAAATGAGAGGCTTATAATCTGGAAGCATGCATTAAAAAACGCATTATTGCCGGTTATTACAGTAACAGGTGGAAACTTTGGTGCACTACTTGGCGGAGCCGTGGTAACCGAAACGCTTTTTAACATACCTGGTTTGGGTTCTTTAGTTGTTACAAGTATAAAGCTTAAAGATATACCTATGGTTATGGGCTGCACATTAATCTTGGCAACCATGTTCAGCCTTATTCTTTTAAGCGTTGACTTGTTGTATGCGATGATTGACCCGCGAATTAAAGCCAAATATTCCAAGTAAGAAGGTGAATACATGAAAGACTATAGCGGATTCAAAAAACAAAAAAGATTTAAAGAAATATGGAGGAGACTACTAAAAAGTAAAACAGCCATACTAGGACTTGTAATATTGACAATCTTTATAGTGTCTGTTATCTTAGCTGAACAAATCATTCCTTATGAAGCTGCTATTAAACAAAACGTAAAAGAGCGTTTACAAGGACCTTCAGCAGAACATTGGTTCGGCACTGACGGATATGGGCGAGATCTATTTGCCCGGGTACTGCATGGAGGGAAACAATCATTAGCGATTGGCTTTTTATCGACTGCCGGCTCACTGCTGGTAGGATTGGTATTAGGCTGTATAGTTGGCTATTGGGGTGGGGTAATTGATAATATTATTATGAGGTTTATGGATACATTATCGTCCATTCCGTCTACCTTGATGGCGTTGGCAATCGTATCTGCATTGGGCACTAATATGACGAACTTGATTATTGCAATAGCAATAGCCCGTGTACCTACATTTGTACGAGTTATACGTTCAGCAATTCTCGGAATAATAGACCAGGAATATATTGAAGCAGCATATGCGGGTGGTGCAACAAGCCTGCATATAATAGTTAATCATATTATTATTAATATTTCGGGGATTATAATTGTGCAAACTACCATGACAACGGCTCTTATGATCATGCGCGCTGCCAGCTTGGGATTTCTCGGATTAGGCATACAAGCACCAACACCTGAATGGGGTACACTTCTTTCAGAAGCTCGTGAGTATATGAGGACATCCCCACATCTGATGATATTTCCAGGTCTAGCTATTGTTCTTTCGACATTATCCCTTAACCTTTTGGGAGATGGCTTACGTGATGCGCTTGATCCTAGACTTAAGACTTGATGGGAGGTATTATCTATGAGTGATCTCGTACTTGATGTAAAAGATTTAAAAATAGTATACAAAACAGACTTAGAAACGGTAAACGCTGTAAACGGCATCTCTTTTACCCTGCAAAAAGGAGAGACTCTGGGGATCGTGGGCGAGACCGGTGCTGGAAAAACTACAACGGCGTTATCACTGATGCGGCTGTTGCCCGAGCGTACTGGGAGAATTGTTGGCGGCAATATCAATTTTATGGGTAAAAGCATTACAGACATTACAGAGAAAGATATGAGGGATATACGAGGCGAAAAAAGCTCTATGATATTCCAGGATCCCATGACTAGCCTCAATCCAGTGCTTACTATTGGTGATCAAATTAATGAAGCACTGATGCTGCACAACAAAGAAGGAAGGAGTAAAGAAGAAATAGAGGCACGTACCGATGAGGTATTAGAAATGGTAGGCATACTGCCTGAACGGAAAAAAGAGTATCCTCATCAATTCAGCGGTGGAATGAAACAAAGAGTGGTAATTGCAATAGCACTTGCTTGTGAACCAAGCTTATTAATTGCTGATGAACCTACTACTGCATTGGATGTAACCATTCAAGCTCAAATTTTGTCTATGATACGTAGTTTGCGCGATAGACTTGGCACATCCATGATTATGATAACACATGATTTAGGCATTATAGCGCAGACCTGCGATAAAGTAGCAGTTATGTATGCGGGTGAGTTTATTGAAACAGGTACTTTGGAGGATATTTTTACTGGGGATAACCACCATCCATATACTACAGGCTTATTCGGGTCTATTCCTAATATAAAAGAAAAGTCGCGGCGTTTAAGCCCTATTACAGGACTAATGCCTGACCCGACAAATTTACCCAAGGGCTGTTATTTTTCACCCAGGTGCCCAAAACGCATGGAAATATGCAGCAAGGTGCATCCCGTCGATCACAAGATGGGGTCTCATACGATAAAATGCCACCTTTTTGATAAGGAGGTCAAAAATGAACACTGAGTTAATTCCCGTAATTGAAACAAGGAACTTAAAGAAACATTTTAAAGTCGCAAAGGGTACTTTGCACGCGGTGGATGGAGTAGACCTAAAAATTTATCGAGGTAAAACGCTCGGTGTAGTTGGGGAGAGTGGATGTGGAAAGTCAACTTTGGGTAGGAGTATATTGAGGCTGATTGAGCCGACAAGCGGGGAAATATTGTACAAGGGTGAAAACATAATTAATTATAATAAAAGACAAATGAGAAAAATGCGTGCACATATGCAGATTATTTTTCAAGACCCTTATTCCAGTATTGACCCGCGAAAAACGGTGGCAGAAACCATATCGGAATACATGATTATTAATAAAACATTTAAGACAAAAAAAGAGATTTGGGGTCGTACTGCTGAACTGATGGAAACAGTGGGATTGGCTGAGCGTTTAGCAAATGCTTACCCTCATGAATTGGATGGCGGCCGCCGCCAACGTATAGGTGTAGCCCGCGCCCTTTCGCTAAATCCAGAATTTATTGTGTGTGACGAACCTGTTTCTGCATTGGATGTATCTATACAGGCACAGATTTTAAACCTGCTTATGGATTTGCAAGAACAGCTTGGTTTAACCTATATGTTTATAACTCATGACTTATCCGTGGTAAAACACATTAGTAATGAGATTATGGTAATGTATCTGGGACAATGCGTTGAAAAATCTGAAAGTGACGAGCTTTTTAAAAATCCTATACATCCTTATACAAAGGCCTTACTTGCAGCCATTCCTACCCCGGATATTTCTATGCGTCATAAACCCATTGAAGTTATAAAAGGTGAGCTTACCAGCCCGATAGACCCAAAGAAGGGCTGTAGGTTTGCTGCAAGATGTCCATTAGTCAGTGACAAATGCACAGGTAATGATATAGCTCTACGGGATATGGGAGGCGGGCACATGTGCGCATGTATAAATGTCTGACCAAGAAAAGTGCATAATTGAGGGTTTAAATGATACAATTCCGGTTCATAGAAACGAAAGAGGTGGTTAAACATGGGTATTAAAATATGTGCAACGGGAGATTCCATAAAGATGGATCCATACCCGAAAGGGTATCATTTACCTAATAATATATCAGATTTTATATCAGATGCAGATGTGAGAATTAACAATCTAGAAATGGTATTATCCTCATACGATTGCCATGCCTCTACTTTTTGCGGAGGTACTTGGCTGACATCTGAGATTTCGAACTTAGATGAATTATGTATGTTTAATTTCAATTATTTTAGCTTTGCAAACAATCACACCATGGATTATTCATATGGTGGTTTATTAAGCACGTTAAAAGCACTTGAAGAGCGAGGTTTAGCATATAGTGGAGCTGGTAGGGATTTAAAAAGTGCTTCCCGATATGCCACAGTGAAAACAAAGGCGGGTAAAGCGGGCATTATTGCTATAACATCTACATGTGATGATGCAGCTCGTGCTGGTGATGCCACTTCTGTTATACCCGCCCGTCCAGGGGTTAATAAGCTTAGACATACTGAAATTTATCAGGTATCTTTGGAGCATATGAGAGCTTTAGAAGAGATTGCCGTGGCTACAAAGATTAATGGTAGAATTGATAACTCAAAAAAGGGAGGATATACTTTAAGTCCGCCAGGAGTGTTCCAGCTTGGCTCTTTGTATTTCACAGTCAACGAAAAAGAAGGGAAACGTACTATTCCAAATCCTGTGGACATGAAGCGTGTACATGATGCTATACTAAATGCCCAAAAAGAAGTTGATTATGTTATTGTATGTATGCATTCACATGAGATACCTGGACTGACCGATGATGAGCCAGATTACTTCATAGAAGAATTTGCACGCGCTTGTATTGACTGGGGTGCAAGTGCTATTATTGGTTCAGGGACTCACCAATTAAAGGCAGTGGAACTTTATAAAGGTAAACCAATCTTCTATTCGATCGCTAATTTTATTTTTCAAGCTGATCGTATACATCATTTACCTGCAGATTATTATGAAAAGTATGGTATTTCAATGGAAAAGACCGCAGTCGAAGCTTTAGCTGAGCGCTCTTGCAGTGGCAAACGTGGATTGCAGGCAGACTTCCATAATTATCGAGCCATTATACCCATGATGGAGTTTGAGGGCGATACCCTATTAAGCTTAGTATTAAAGCCTATTGAGCTTGGCTTTGAAAAAAGTTTTGAACTAAAAGGACTTCCTCATGAAGCTGATGAGGAAGTGACCGGGGAGATATTTAATCGATTAAATAATCTGAGCAGACCTTATAAGACTGAAATGTATTTAAAAGACGGACTGATACATGTAGTTGTTTAATCACAAAAACCGGCGTTGACATATTAAACACTGATGAACTGGGAGGACTTTATGATAATACTAATATGCCAGTTTGGAAACGAAACCAATACTTTTGCTTCTGGAAGACTAGATTTTAATATGCTTGTTCCGGATGGATGGGTAAAAGGAACTGAAGTAATATCAAAGTTCTCCGGAACTTCTACCTTTCTTGGCGGTGCCCTTAAGGCCATGGAAGAAGAAGGTGTAGTTCCATTACCGATAGACTTACTGACAAATAACGGCAACTTTGGGGCGGGACCATTGATGAGCGAAGAATGCTGTACATATGCAATGGATTCTATTTGCGAACAGATTAGTAAGCTTAAGGGCCAATTTGATGGAATATACTTTGCGATGCATGGTGCGGGAGTAGCAGAAAATGCTGACGACTTGGAAGCGTATACATTGGAACGAGTGCGTGAAGTTGTAGGAAATGAAATACCGATAATGTCATCCCTGGATTTGCATGGCAATATTACTGAAGAAATGGTAGCATTGTCTGATGGCCTATTTGGTATAAAAGAAGTTCCCCATAACGACTGTTTTGCAGCAGGATACCTTGCAGCTAAAACCCTTATAGCAAAGTATCGTGGTTATTGTAACCCCAAAATGGCGTTACGTAGATTACCTCTGCTTATACCTCCTTCATTGGGGTCCACCCTTTCTGGTACGGCAAAGGAAGTAAAAGAATACTTCGAAGGGTACGCAAAAGAACATAACCTAATAGATGCAACATTTTTCCATGGGTTTTCTCCGGCCGACCGGACCTGTTCTTCTGCCTCCGTGCTTGTAGTAGCTGATGGTTATGTGCCAAACAAAGAGGCGGATAAATTAGCAAGATATGTCTGGGAACGTCACAGGCAGTTTGTTGCTCAATCCTATTCGGCAGGCCAGGCCGTGGATATTGCCATTTCAATGATTAAATCGGGATATGTTGTAATAAATGAGGCATCTGACAATCCCGGAGGCGGATGCCCAGGCGATGGTACTCATCTGTTGAGAGAGTTTATTGAACGTGACCTGGCGCGTAGTATTATGGGGCCCATCTATGACCCGGAAGCGGCAGAAAAAACACATAAGCATCGCGTTGGTGACCGGATAAATATTACAGTAGGAGGTAAAACCGAGCCTATAAACGGGGAACCATTGGAACTTAAGAATGTACAAATCATCAATCTATCCGATGGCAACTTTGTATCGGCAGCACCGATTAACAAGGGCGTTCCAATGAAGTACGGCAAGTCTGCACGCCTACGTCACGGGAATGTTGAATTTATCGTAGTATCACGCCGCTTTCAGGTTTATGACGACCGTCCATTTATAATGACCGGCGTAGACATGTCACAATATTCTATTGTGGGGTTAAAGTCTATGAATCACTTTAGGGGATATTTTGCACCCAGGGCTGATGGCATAGTAGCTGCTGATACTCCGGGAATATGTCCTACTAATCTAAAACGTTATGACTATAAAAACGTAATACGTCCCATTTTCCCATTGGATGAAAACGTGGCCTATGATTGCAATTGGCCAAAAAAGTAGATTGAGGGGGAAATGCAATGCTAGCTAAGGATTATTTTCAAACGGATGATTCCGACTATATTATTGGTATAAGACGTGAGTTGCATATGCATCCGGAAATTGGGTTTGAATTACCGAATACCGTTGCATTGGTAAAACGCGAATTAGAAAAAATGGGTATTGAATATACCGAAAAATATGGCCGTAGCAGTATCGTTGCAACAATCAATGATAGCTGCGAGCTATTTACAATCGGTATACGCGCAGATATGGATGCACTCCCTATTGATGAAACAAATGATTTACCATACAAATCATTGAACGATGGGAAAATGCATGCGTGCGGACATGATGCTCATACTGCCATGC
>LSQX01188735.1_pt1 | contig 12686 bp, 12 predicted proteins | sample 654561 | NCBI WGS metagenome assembly LSQX01 (sample SAMN04489861, study PRJNA283612) | anaerobic digester metagenome | isolation source: 4 biogas reactors fed with cattle manure at either 37C or 55C with and... | place: Denmark: Kongens Lyngby | collected 2014 | reverse complement strand
CTGTTTCAGTTCACGTCAATTTAGGCAGTCCCCAGGAGGCAAATATGCTTAAAGGTCTAGGTCAAGTAGCGGAGGCCTGTGACAATTGGGGAATGCCCCTAGTGGCTATGATGTATGTGCGGGACGGAATTAAGGAAAACGAGTATGACCCAGTCAAGATTGCCCACGCCGCCCGGGTGGCAGAAGAACTGGGGGCAGATATTGTAAAGGTCAATTATACCGGCAGTCCAGATACCTTCCGGCAGGTGGTGGAGGCTGTGAGGATTCCGGTGATTATTGCCGGCGGGCGCAAGATGGATACCGTTGACGAACTGCTGGTTATGGTTGAAGGGGCAGTCGCAGCAGGAGCTAAGGGTGTGGCTATCGGCCGCAACATTTTCCAGGCAGAGGATCCAACGGAGCTTACCAGACAGATTCGCCGGATCTTGGATAGCGGCTTGGGCGGGTGATGAAGCTGGAAGGCGGTAGGGAAGACTGCCGAAGCACCGGCGGAGGGAGCCTGAGCGGGTGAATCTAAAGGATTTCCCCGGCGGACCCACAGGGTTGGAAAAAGGCGGGGACTGACGGGGCGAAAACCCAGGAGTGATATGAATGAAAACTTCCCAGCAGCCAGCTGCAGCTCTATTTATTTGGCGGCCCACCTTGGATACCCTGGCGGTCGCCTTATCTGGCCTGGTAATTTTGGCCCTTTCTGCTCTGATGGGGAGGCTTTCCGGCACCAACCCCTTGGCCGCTATACTTGCTAGAGATGTAGGAATGCTGGTTTTCGCAGGTCTCTTCTTTCCCCTTTGGTATATCCACCATCGCCGCTGGCAGTGGGCAGACTTTGGCTTTCACCTCAGGAACTGGAAGCTCTACCTGGTCCTAAACCTCCTCCTTGGAGGTCTGCTTTGGGGTATCCTGTGGGTAAGCCGGGGGCCGTGGAAGATCACCCTCGATGCCCATACCCTGGGCTGCGGGTTGTATGTCATGCTGGCAGGCATCTTCGAAGTAGTGTTCTTCTACGGCTTTCAGCTTCATCTCTTTGAAAAGGCCTTCGGGACCATCATGGGCATTGTGCTGGCAGCTGCCTTTTACTCCCTGCACCACATGGGCTTTCAGACAGAGTTCGCCAAGCTGTTTCTAGTAGGTATCATGTATGGGACGGCCTGCCGGTTTACAAAAAGCGTCCTCATCATCTATCCCTTCTTTTGGGGGATTGGTGCCCTCTTTGACGTATTGGTTCAGGCCCAAGCAATCACCCCCATTGCCTGGCCCTGGCCCCGGAGCGGTCTGCTGCTGGTGTTGATGTACTTCTTGTTTCGCTGGGGCGGACGGCGCTGGGGGTGGTGGCACTCTGGATCACAGGCTTGATGCCAGCCTAGTGCGCAGGGCATCAAGGTCCTGAACCCGGTCATAAAAGACTTTATACACTTGGTTATACAGCCGGTCATAAAACTCCAATAGGGCCGGATCCGGCAAGAAAACCTCATAGGGAGCGCCCATGGATGTCACCGCTTCCTCCAGAGTGGGAAAACGCTTTATTCCCCAGGCCGCACACATGGCTGCTCCCAGGGCTGTGGCCTCTGTCTGGGCAGAGGCCTTTACCTTGCGGCCGGTGACACTGGCCAGGATCTGACACCACAGCCGGTTGCGGGCGCCGCCTCCGTACAGGAGAATTTCTTCAATGCGGTTGCCGGTTCCCGATTCCAGCAGATGAATCTGCCGCCGGGCCTCATAGGCCAGCCCCTCTAGAATGGCTCTAGCTACATGGTGCCGGGTATGGGCAGTGCTGAGGCCGATCACCATGCCTCTAGCGTCATTGGACCAGTAAGGAGCTTGCACCCCTTGGAAAAAGGGAAAAACCATCAATCCATCCGAACCCGGCGGTATAATAGCGGTTGCGTCGAAAATCATTTCCCAGACAGACGCCCCTGTCAGCTGGGCTTGCTGTTCCTCAAGGCCGGCGAAGACCCGCCGGTACCATTCGCAAAGATCCGATACACCGCTGAAAATCACTGTCTCCGAGGCATAGCAGCCTAGAGGGCTGATCTCCAAAATGTAGTGGCAGTCTGGGTCAAAGGTGGGCTCATTTGTGAGGGTTTGGAAAGTAAGAGAAGTGCCGCTGTTGACTCCCACTTGGTCGGTTCGTAATAGGCCGGCAGCTAAACAACCGCAGACTTGATCTCCCGCGGTTGCGATTACCGGCGTCCCTTCCTTTAGTCCTGTTGCCTCGGCGGCCGCGGAAGTTATCCTCCCTAGCATCGTGCCTGCTGGATAGATGGAGGACACGAACTTCTCCACAGGGATTTCTAGCGCTGTAAGCACAGAATCCGCCCACCGCCGTCGGTTGAGTATATCCAGACACCCCATGGCTGAGGCAGAGCTTTCGGTAGTGCAGAGCTTTCCGGTAAGGTGGTATATAAGATAATCGTGGACCAGGAGAAACTTGTGTGTTCGGGCAAATAGCTCAGGCCGATTGCGCTTGAGCCAAAGAATTTTGGCCAGGGACCAGGGGCCAGGAGGAATACCGGTAGTCCGATACAACTTCTCTTTGCCGATGGTCTCGGTTAAGAAGTCGATCTCAGCTTGGCAGCGAATGTCGTTCCACAGGATAGCAGGTGCCAAAGGGCGGCAGCTAGTGTCCACCGGTACAAAGCTGTGGCGCTGATGGGTGATGCCCACCGCGGCTATCTCTTGAGGTCGGATATTAGTCTGACTAAACAGCTGAGCCAGAGCTCTAGTCAGGGCCTTATCCCAACTGGCCTCTTGTTCCGCCCAGCCCGGATGGGGCCGCTGGACTAAATGGGGCGATGAGCCGCTGGCAGCCAGCTTCCCCTCTAGCGTCCACAGACATGCCTTGGTCCCGCTGGTGCTGGAATCAATGCCCAATATGTATTCCTCTGCTAGACTGCCCATATTTACACCCCATTCCCGGCAAATTTAAAATGTCAATCACGCTGCTAAAACGAATTTCGGGGCAAGACCTTGGATATCCTGCCCAGGGGTGGCTGCGCCTTCCCAGTGATTTAACATATCAGCAACAGGAATAATCTTGACATTGGTAATGACCAATTCCTATAATTAGTGCATATAGGCACATAAATGAAAATCCATAGCGGCTGGATGAACGTTGCAGAAAAAGGATTACTATCCTACCGAAGGGGCAAGGGCTGAAAGCCTCAAACTCTCAGGTGTGCGTCAGCACGGAAACTGTAACGGGACAGACCTCTGGAGAGACCTGGTGATCAGGCGCCGAAGGAGCAAACCATCAATGACTGGTGGTCAATCTCTCAGGCAAAAGGACAGGGGAACTTGAGAAAGAGCTTCTTTATTGCCATTTAACCAGGTCAAGCGCAATGCTTGACCTGTCATCTTATTATGAGGAGGTTACATCTGCCATGTTGGACAAGAATTACCTTTACACCCCGGGACCGACTCCCGTACCGCCCCAGGTAGTCGCAGCCATGAGTCAGCCGATGATCGGTCACCGGAGCCGGGATTTTGCAGAACTCCACGGCCAAATCGTAGAGAAGGCCAAACAGGTCTTCCAGACCACCAATGATTTGTTCGTACTTACTACTTCAGGAACCGGCGGCATGGAAACCGCCATTGCTAACACTGTCAGCCCCGGTGATCGGGTGTTAGCCTTGATCACCGGTAACTTCGGCGAGCGCTTTGCCAAAATCGCTGCTGCCTATGGAGCTGAGGTTACTAAGGTAGAGTTTCCGTGGGGAACTGCGCTGAATATGGAAGAAGTGGCTCGGATTTGGGAAAAGGAAGGCCCCTTCAAACTGGTCTTGGCTACCCACAACGAGACGTCAACGGGAGTCACCAATGATATTGCTGCTCTCGGCAGCTTCTTGGCTGATACCGATGCGCTGCTTTTGGTGGATGCGGTGAGCAGTATGGGGGCCATGGATATCCGTACCGATGAGTGGCATGTGGATCTCATGGTGACCGGTTCTCAGAAAGCCTTGATGCTACCTCCCGGATTGGCCTTGGTTAGCGTCAGTCCTAAAGCATGGCAGGTTATTGAAGCAAACAGCGGTGTACGGTTTTATTTCAGTTTGTTGGAGGCCCGGAAGAGCTTTGCCGATCAGAACACTCCTTGGACACCGGCTGTATCCCTGTTCTTCGGACTAGATGCAGCCCTGGATCTGATCTTAGCTGAGGGGCTGCCCCAGGTATTCCAAAGGCATGCCCGGATGGCAGCAGCTGCCCGGGCGGGAGTCAAGGCCTTAGGGATGCAGCTTCTTGTTCAGGATGATGCCATAGCATCCCACACCGTTACCGCCTTTCTACCCGGGTCGGAGATTTCTGCCGGCGACCTTTCCAAGCTCCTTAAACAGAAGATGGGTGTTAATTTCGCCGGTGGTCAAGGGAAGCTCAAGGGTAAACTCCTGCGGATCGGCCATATGGGCTACTGTACTGAACTCGATGTTGTCATGGCCATCGCTGCCTTGGAGATGGCGCTCCATAAATTGGGTGTTCCTGTCGAATTAGGGGTAGGGGTGAGAGCTGCCGAGGGGGCCCTTTTGTAGAAACAGTCCCCTTGAAGAGCTATGTGTCTTATCCGTTTGCCGGATGCTGACAGAGAATAAAGCTCCTTTGGATGCTGCTGCCTTTACAGAATGCAGCGTCCATTTGGCTGGATGAGATGCGGGTGAAACGGAGGTTGGATGGTTTGAAAATTCTAGTTCTCGACGGAGTTAAAGAAGCCGGCGTTAAGGCGCTGCAGCGTCCAGGCTGGCAGGTTGATATAGTCCCGGAACGTTTGACAGAGGCAGAGTTGGTTGAGCGAATTGGTGCTTATGATGCTTTAATTGTTCGCAGTGCCACAAAGGTAACAGCCCCTATCATTGCAGCCGGCCATCGCCTCAAGGTGATCGGTCGGGCTGGAGTTGGGGTAGACAATATTGATCTCAATGCTGCTACCGAGCACGGGATCATAGTCGTCAATGCTCCCGATGGGAACACCATCGCGGCGGCAGAACACACCTTAGCCCTCATGTTGGCCTTAGCCCGTAATATTCCAGAAGCCCATGCCAGTCTGAAACAGGGCCGCTGGGAGCGCAAACATTTGGTGGGGGTTGAGTTAAGGCAAAAGACCTTGGGTATTCTGGGCTTGGGGCGAATCGGTTCTGCTGTAGCCCGCCGGGCCCGAGCCTTCGAAATGCACTGCATAGCCTATGATCCGTATATCTCGCCGGAAGAGGCCAAACGAATAGGCGTCGAACTAGTCTCTCTTAACACTCTGCTGGAACAATCGGATTTTATCACTATCCATATGCCTTTGACCGACGAAACCAGGCACCTCTTGGATGCAGAGGCCATTGCCCAGATGAAGCCGGGGGTCAGGCTCATCAATGTCGCAAGGGGTGGAATTGTGGATGAAGCCGCACTAGCGGAAGCTTTGAAGAGCGGCAAAGTTGCCGGTGCTGCTCTAGATGTGTTTGAGGAGGAGCCGGTAACATCCAGCCCGCTCTTGGAGTGCCCCAATGTGGTTCTTACACCCCATTTGGGAGCCTCGACGGAGGAAGCTCAGCTGCATGTGGCTGTGGATGTAGCTGAGGCCATTGCCCAGGTCTTAGATGGAGGTCTACCCCGCAATGCGGTGAATATGATAGCTATAGCACCGGAGGTAATGAATAAGCTGGCTCCCTATCTTAAACTGGGAGAGAAGCTGGGCAGCTTCCTTGCCCAGACCGTCGGCGGCATCAGCCGGGTACAGGTTACCTACAGTGGGGCTCTAGTTGATTTTCAAACGGGGCCAGTCACTACCTCTATTCTCAAGGGCCTGCTGGAACGGATTGTCGATGACCACGTAAATCTAGTCAATGCTGAGTATCTCGCAAAGCGGCGAGGGATCAAGGTAGAGACCGTTCATAGAGGCAACGGCGATGATTATCATAACAGGATAGGGGTCCAGGTGGAGACGGCCCAAGGAACCTTTACTGTTGCCGGCAGTGTTTTTCAGCCCGACTCCCCCCGGATGGTGGAGATCAACGGCTACCGGTTGGATTTGATTCCTTCCGGTTATCTGCTGGTGGCACCACACCAGGATCGGCCGGGTATTATCGGTCAGGTAGGTACCATTCTCGGTCAGGCTGGGATTAACATTGCTGCTATGCAGGTTGGGCGCAAGGAGCCGGGTGGTCCAGCTGTAATGGTGTTAAGCTGCGATGCACCCTTGCCACCCCACGTCTTAAAGGCCATAGATGAGATTGAAGGCATCAGCGGGGCCAAGCATGTGGTTTTGGACTGAATAATCGCCCTTCAGAGACGGTTAAAAGCAAACTCTACGTAAAGATGGCTGTGCTGCATGATATTTCTCCAAGGGATATCTAGCCTTTTAGAGAAGATATTCATGTTGACGCTGTAGAGGTTGATCAACCGAGCAGAGGCAATCATCACCGACATGTTATACAAAATGAGAGCAGGTGTGTATGTATGCGGATCGTTATCTTAGGCGCGCCGGGTGCAGGTAAGGGCACCCAGGCGAGATTGTTGAGTACCAAGTACGGTGCGGTTCACCTATCCATGGGGAATCTGCTCAGAAAAGAAGTTGCTGAGCAAAGTGAGATCGGCCGTGCTATCGGGGGGACTCTCAGCAAAGGTGACATGGTAGAAGACGCAATAGTGAACATGATCATCGAAAACCAACTGCAGCGTTATGAAAGCGTTATTCTAGATGGCTATCCCAGAAATCTACTGCAGGCACAGCACTTGGATAAATACTTAAAGGACCATCCGCCGGGGCTAGACGTGGTGTTTTTGTTGGAGCTACCTGTAGAATTGATTATTGAGCGCTTATCGGGAAGACGTATTTGCGATCGATGTAATAAAACCTTTCACGTGCAGTTCTACCGGCTGGAACGGTGTTCCTGCGGGGGACGTCTGATCCAGCGGGATGATGATAATCCCGAAACAATTCGCCACCGGATGGAGGTTTACGAAGCAGAGATTCAGCCCATTAAGGATTTCTACCAGAAACTCGGACTGCTTTATCCCATCGATGCTTCCCAGGGCATGGAGGACATTTTCGCCGATATGTGTGAGGTCTTGGACCGGATCATCCTACCAAACACAAGAACCAATAAGAAGCAAGAAGCAGCAGGTTGAATATATAAGCTTAAACACCCCGGAAGGCTGAAAGCTTCCGGGGTGTTTGGCCTCAGAGAAAAACCGCCGGTCCTCCTTAGAAGCGGTTCCAATGGATGACCTCTGATAAGTCTCGCTTAGGCCTGGTGGGCTGTTCTGCCGGATATCCCAGGGCGATAAGGGACACCAGCTTGGTATTCTCGGGAGCTCCGACGATGGTTCTGATGGTGGAGGCATAGTGCTTCTTATCTCCCGCTATCCAGCAGCTGCCGACTCCCATAGCCCAGGCGGCTACGAGAATATTTTGGGTTGCTGCCGCACCGTCCTCCAAGTAGAATGTGGTATCTCGACAGAAAACGGCAATGCAAGCAGCTGCCTGGGCAATGAACTTGCCGTAATCGGTGGCATCCGCGATCTGCTGCTTGATATTGGGGTCAGTGACTACTACGAACTCCCAGGGTTGTTCATTACGGCCGCTGGCAGCAAGGCGTCCGCAATCGACGATGGCCTCCAAGGTTTCCTTAGGGATGGGTTTATTCTCATATTTTCTAATGCTTCTCCGGGTCCTAATTGCCTGTAGGGCGTCCATACTATCTCCTCCTTATTTGCTGGTCGATAGTATCTCGTTGTTTATAGTACTCCCTGTCTCCACAAGTTCCCTTTCTACAAGATGATCCTTTTCGCTATGAGCTCAGTACGGGCCCACCTGAATTGGTCAGCCTCCTCAGGTTCGTCTTGAATAAACAGCAAGAGCCGCCTGCTTCCAGGCGGCTCTAAGGACTTAATATGCTTGGATTTAGCTAGCTGCTGAGACTACCCGCGGCTGTCCCTCTTCGATGATAATGGCTTTGGTGGGACATGCTTCCGCGCATTTTCCGCAGTTAGTACACTTGTCATAATCGATCTCTGCTAAGAGGTCCGTGACATGGATGGCGTCATCTTCACATACCCGCTCACAGGCTTTGCAGCCTATGCAACCCACCTGGCAGTGGCTGCGGACGACCCTACCGGCATCATAGCTGCGGCAGAGGACATGGACCAACATATCATCGGGTACCAGGGCAATCAAATCCCGGGGACAGGCTTTGACGCAGAGCCCGCAAGCAGTGCAGCGTTCTTTAACTACTACAGGCAGGCCGTTGTCGTTCATATACATTGCATCAAAGGGGCAAGCCTTTACGCAGCTGCCCAGGCCTAAGCAGCCGTACTGGCATCCTTTGTGGCCGCCCAGCAGCTGGGCTGCCCGGCAGTCCTCTAGACCTATATATTCAGCTGTTTCCTTGGCCTCGGCACGGCCGCCGCCGCAGCGGACCAATGCCACTAGACGCCGGCTGTCGCCCTCGGACTCAACACCCATGATCTTAGCGACTAAAGCTGCCACAGTGGCGCCTCCCACGGGACATCCGTCAACTGGAGCGTTACCTCTGGCAACAGCTTCGGCAAAGGCTCGGCATCCGGGATAACCGCAGCCGCCGCAGTTTGCTCCAGGGAGAACCTCTTCGATTTCATCTATTCTGGGATCTGACTCCACCGCAAACTTGCGGTAGGCCATCGCGATTACAGCTCCAAGCAATACTCCCACACCTGCCATGCTGGCTAGGGAGACTAGGACTACATTGGCCATTTGTTTTCCCTCCTACAGGTGCATTGCGACTTCCCCATACTACATGGCGATTAGACCGGAGAAACCCATAAAGGCTAGAGACATTAGGCCAGCGGTGATCAGGGTGATACCGGCTCCCCGCAGTGCCTTGGGAATGTCGGCAAACTCCATTTGTTCTCGGATTCCTGCCATAGCGGCCAGGGCCAAGGTAAACCCGACTCCGGTCCCCAGGGCAAAGACGATGGTTTCGATGAGAGTATAGCTCTGCTGTGTTGCCATGAGGGCCAGACCCAAGACTGCACAGTTGGTGGTAATCAAGGGCAGGAATATGCCCAGAGCCCGGTATAGGGCAGGACTCGTTTTCTGCAGAAACATTTCGACCACCTGCACCAACGAGGCGATGATCAAGATGTAGGACAGGGTCTGCAGAAAGGGCAGCCCAAAAGGTACGAGAATGTAATGCTCCACCAGCCACGTAGCGGCGCCGGAGAGCACCATGACGAAGGTGGTAGCCATTCCCATTCCCAGGGCAGTATCTAGCTGTTTGGAGACTCCTAGAAATGGGCAGATCCCTAGGAATCTGACTAAGACAAAGTTATTTACTAACACAGCACCAATGAAAACCAGGGCTAGATTGGTCATGTCTCTTACCCCCCTTTAACCCTGGACCGCCTGACCAGCAGTCATGCATCTTGATGCCTGCTGGCGTTGACGGCGTTCCATAACATAGTTGATGTGGTTCATGGCTCCTACTACGATTCCTAGGGTAAAGAAAGCACCCGGAGGAAGTAGGAATATAATCCAGGAGGTGGCAGTCTCCGGCAAAACCGGAAGGCCAAACAGAGTGCCCATACCCATAATCTCTCTAATGGCACCTATGAAGGTCAGGCCCCAGGTAACCCCCAATCCCATGCCCAGGGCATCTATAAAAGCCCGGAAAGGCGGATTCTTACAGGCGTAGGCCTCTGCCCGTCCCAAGATAATGCAGTTGACGACAATGAGCGGGATAAACAATCCCAAGACTTCGTGCAGACCAGGAAAGTAAGCTGCCAGTACCATATCAATGATCGTGGTGAAGGTAGCAATGATCATGATAAAGCACGGGATGCGAACCTGGCTGGGAATGAAATTCCTAATCAAAGAAATCAACACTGACGAGCAGACCAGGACAAAAATAACCGAAAGACCCATGCCAAAGCCATTGACAGCCGCAGTGGTAACGGCCAGGGTGGGACACATACCGATCAACAACCGTAGTGTTGGATGTTCATCCCACAGGCCCTTGAGAAACTCTCGATAGATACTTGTTTGCATTACCAGGCACCTCCCGCGCGCAATTCAGTCTCTACCTCTGTTAGAGCTGCCTTGATGGTACCAGCTACTGCTAGACTTGAGACAGTAGCGCCGGCAATTGCATCGACATCCTGTTTGGCGACGAAGGCATCGTCGATGGACTTATTCTCAAACTGTCTCAAGAAAGCCGGTTCAGTAATCCTTGCACCCAAACCAGGGGTTTCCGAGTGGCCCAGCACCTTAACCTGGGTCAGCCTGCGGGTAGCTGGATCGACACCGACCATCATTCTGATGGGGCCTCCATAGCCGTTTGCTTCAAAAGCCATAGCTATGCCGGCTGTATTGCCATTGGCGTCCAAGCCGCGGTAGATGGTGAGGTTATTAGCGACCAAGGAACTGCCGCTGGTGCCGTCGACTGTACCGCTGGCAGTAGCATCGGCATCAGCAGTGCCGCTGGCAGTTGCGTCTGCATCAGGGGTGCTGCTGGCAGCGCTATCTGTAGCCGCGGTGGCGGTGGCAGTAGTGTCTGCATCCACAGTGCCGGAAGCAGTAGCATCTGCATCGGCTGTGGCGGTAGTACCTGTCGCGGTAGCATCGGCATCAGCAGTGCCGCTGGCAGTTGCGTCTGCATCTACAACAGTACTGGTGGCGGTGGCATCTGCGTCGGCAACAGTGCCGGTGGCCGTTGCGTCTGCATCAAGGGTGCTGCCGGCAGCACTATCTGTAGCCACGGTGGAGCTGGCGGCAGCGTCCACATCTACAGAACTGCTGGCTTCTACTGTCCAGATCTCGTAGGAAACAGCACCCGGCATTACCTCCAGTATGGATTCTGCCAAAGCTGCTGCATTGTTGGCTTCAATTATAGGCATTATTTTGTCCCAAGTATAGGCCAAGATCCCACCTGATAAGGTGGCGACCAAAGTCAGGACTACGACTAATCTCAAACTGTCACGCATGGGCTCTCACCTCCCCATAGGGTCTTGGTCGCGTAATGTGGTCCAGCAAAGGTGTAAAGGCGTTCATCAAGAGAATCGAATAGGTTACTCCTTCTGGATAGCTGCCCCATTGGCGAATCACCATCAGGACAATTCCAGCTCCGATACCAAACAGCCACTTGCCTCTGCGGGTAATGGGCGTAGTCACCATATCAGTAGCCATAAAGAAAGCACCGAGCATGAGACCGCCTGCCAACCAATGGAAGATTGGATCCTGACCAAAGGCTAGGGCAATCACGGCGACTGTACCGAGATAACTGACAGGAATTCGCCAATCAATATATCTCTTGTACAGTAGATACAGGCCACCAATCAAAATAGCTAGGGCTGATGTCTCTCCAATACAGCCTCCAATATTACCGATGAATAAATCCCAGTAGGTGGCGGTAATTCGCCCCATCTGCAGTTGAACCAGGGGGGTGACCGTTGACATGCCGTCTATGGGACTTGTCCATCTAATCATCGCGGCAGGAAATGAAGCCAGCAGGAAAGCTCTTCCGATTAAGGCTGGGTTAAAGGGATTGTGGCCGAGACCGCCGAACACATGCTTGCCCAAACCCATTGCTACAACCCCACCCACAGCTGCCATCCACGAGGGTAGAGTCGGTGGCAGGTTAAAGGCCAAGAGCAGTCCTGTGACTATGGCGCTGCCGTCATAGAGGGTGATGGGTTTTCCCCTCAATTTCTGAAAGGCCCACTCTGTAAGAACGCAAGCACCAACTGTTATTGCTACTAGCCTGAAGGCCTGAAGGCGGAAAAAGTACAGTGATGCAAGGAGAGTTGGTATTAAAGCAATTACGACCCCGAACATTATCTTTGGAACTGTATCCGTATCTGACACATGGGGGGCCGGAGACATTATAAGCTTTATATCAGTGTTTTTCACGCTATCTGGCATGAGTAGTCTCCTCCCTCTTAGCTAGTTTTCTTGTAGCTCTTGGCCTCTACTTCCTGTTTAGCCAGCTGAATGCTCTGCAGCAGGAAGCGGTGGGCAGGGCATACATAGGAACAGCTGCCGCATTCCACACAACTGAGTAATCCCATCTCTACTGCCTTGTCGAATTGGCCAATATCAGATAGGTTGGCCAATGTCACCGGCAGTAAGAAGGCTGGACAAACATCGACACACCGGCCGCAGCGGATACACGGTTCAGGTTTGTTAGGTTTCTTGAGCTCATTGAACACCAGAATGCCGGTATTGCACTTGGTGACCGGAACCGACAGGTCAGATTGGGTAACCCCTGTTAGTGGGCCTCCGATGATGACCTGCTTGGGGGAACCGTTAAACCCGCCGGCGGCTTCAATAGCTTCACCAATGGGAGTACCAATCCGGACTAAAAGGTTTTGCGGATTCTTGACTCCTTCCCCGGAAACAGTGACTACCCGTTCGATGAGGGGCATGCCGGTTTCTATGGCTGTCTGCACAGCTGCTGCAGTCTCTACATTATTGACTACGATGCCGATATCCATGGGCAGACCATTAGCCGGCACCTGTTTACCGGTAATAGCGGTGATTAGCTGTCTTTCGCAGCCTTGGGGATACTTGTACTTCAAGGGTACGACTTCAATGTCAGGATAATCGGCTGTTGCCTTATTCAGCGCGGCAATGGCATCAGGCTTATTATCCTCGATGCCGATGTAGGCCTGCTTGATACCGAGAGCCTTCATCATGGCCCTGGTTCCAAATACCACCCGCTCGGGCTGCTCGACCA
>LSQX01001409.1_pt1 | contig 12687 bp, 12 predicted proteins | sample 654561 | NCBI WGS metagenome assembly LSQX01 (sample SAMN04489861, study PRJNA283612) | anaerobic digester metagenome | isolation source: 4 biogas reactors fed with cattle manure at either 37C or 55C with and... | place: Denmark: Kongens Lyngby | collected 2014 | reverse complement strand
AGATGTGTATAAGAGACAGGGGAGAACGCGGGTGATCTCTCGCGCGGCGGAGTGCGAGCCGGTGATCACCAACGTCGCGGCCTTGGCGAGGGTGGTAGCGTGGGCGCGCAGCAAGGCCGGGAAGTCGCCCCGGAACGCTTCCGGCCGCAGTAGGGGCAAGATGTCGTGGATGGTGACCACCAACGGGCCGTAGATGAAGGGCGGCGTAAAGCCCAACTGGCAATGGAAGAGATCGATGGGTCCGGTGGCGACCTCGATGCGCGGAGGTCCGGCAAGCCGCTCCAGGATCGTGACCGGAAAACGGAGGCGTCGGGCGCGTGCCCGCCCCGTGGTGATGGGGCAGGCGCCCGATTTGGCGAGCAGGAGTGTGTAGTCGTTGCCGGTGTCCTCGGCGATGAGCGCCCCGGCGAGCAGGGTGATGTAGCGTCCGAGGCCGGATGGAGCAGGGAGCATGGCGGGTGACAGGTCAATCGCGATGCGCAGCGGTGGCCGGTTGCGGTAGGAGGGCGGGCGTCCCTGCCTGATGGCATGGCGGCCCAGCGCCGTGACTAGGGCGCCGGTCGTCGCGGCTTTCTCCCCCAATGTCCGAAGTGCGTTCAGCATCTTGGCCGCCTCAAAGTTTCAGGAGGTTGCTCAGGGGCTCGCCGGAGAGCTGCAGCACCTCCAGGTCGATCAGCCCTTCTTGTGCGCCCGCGTGACGTGCCTTTGGGATCAGAGGTATTGATGCGAGTGCCCCCAGAATCCCGCTCGCGTCTCTGCGGCGCAACAGGTCGGCGAGGGCGCGCAGCGTGGCACGCGCGAGGAAGGGCAGGAGCAGCGAGCGACTGCGAAGGTTTTTCCAGCCGAAGAGGAAGCGGTTTCGGGTGCGAATCCGGCGCACGTAGGCCGGGGAGTACAGTCGGCGTACCGTGACGCTCTCTAGGTGGAGGAAGTGGCAGCGGTTATCGAGTACGATCCGCCAGCCGCGGCGCCAGGCGTTCCAGCCCAGATCCAGGTCCTCCCAGTAGAAGGGGGAGTAGAGGGGATCGAAGCCGCCGAGCTCCAGGAACACTTCCCGGCGGAAGAGGCCCCCACCGGCCGGCGCCCCGATCTGATAGCGGACCCCCTCCGGCTCGCGTGCCGACCCTGCCGGCGATGGGTGGGCACTCAGATACCAGGGCCCGGCGGCGAATACCCGGGAGTCGTGCAGGTGCTCCCGAAGCATCTTGACCGATTCCGGGGTCACCTCCATATCGCTGTTGAGGAGGAGCACGAGGGGGTGGTTTGCCTCTCGAACGCCGAGGTTGCAGGCGGCCCCAAAACCGACGCTTTCACGCAGGGAGACAACACGCACCGTGGAGAACTCCTCGCGCAGCATCTCCACGCTGCCATCGGTGCTGGCATCGTCGATCACCACCACCTCGTTCTCGGGCGGCGGCAGCTCGCGCAGCAGGGGCGGCAGCGTGCGCCGGAGCAGGTCGGCCCCGTCGCGGTTCGGGATCACGGCGCTGATTGGTGCGCTGGGCAAGGGAGGCTCCTTCCGTGCATCTGCGAGGCGTGTGGTCTGGCGTACCGAACGCGGTCCTGCCCCGGAGTTCAACACGGAGTTACGGATCAAGATTCGCTGTGCCAGGCCCGGATCCTGCTTCGGCTAAGGCGTGCCGGGATGGTCTTGCCCACCTGACGGCGCGGCACCGTCGCGCCCGCCCGGACCCTATCTGCCGGACGGTGATATCGGCAGCTCCCTCGCGGCGCGCTCCACCATCCGCAGTCCGTTCCGGGGCGCTGGCACGATGCTATCTCTCCAGGCGTAGCAGCGCGGGTGCAGTGGACTGAACGCGGCGGATAGCAACAGGACCAACCGCGCCTGGCGCAGTTGCTTCGCTTCCACGGTGCGGGCGTAACGAACGAGGGCGTGCAGAGCCGCGCCCCAGGCCATCAGGATGAAGACTCGCGTGGTGTCTTCAGTGAAGAAGGTGATGACGGCGTACGCCAACATCAGCATCACGAGGGCGAGGGCATAGCGCCTGTCTCGTCGGTAGAGCATCACGGTCGCTATGGCCAGCGGAGGCCACAGGCACCCGAGCAGTGAGAAGATGCGCATCCCTACATGCGAGGCGTTCATCTGCAGCCACTCGCCCGGCGGCCTCATCAGCACAAAGTCGAGGCGTGACATCGCCTCGATGCCGAAAGCGAGGTGGAACAGCTTGACGCCGAGGGTACCCAGGGTGAACCCGGCGATGCATGCTAGGTAGTGGCGCCGCCCGACAGCGTTCTCCCCGCTCCCCGCCCTCAGCGCCATCACACCGGCAACCCCGAAGAGGATGGCAGGGTGGTTCAGGGCTCCCAGCAGGCAGACGGCAAATAGGACCGGAGCCGACCTGGTGAAGAGGGCGACTGCCGTGAGGATGAAAGTGATGCAGTCCGGCATACCGAGCCAGGAGAGCATGACGATGGTGAGCGGGCTGAACGCCATCAGGGTGAAGAGGGCCAGCGAGAGGCCCGGGTCGGATGGATCACGCAGCCTGCCGGCGAGGTAGAGGGCGCCCAGGAGGATGGCCAACAGGCAGAGCCCGTAGAACTGGTGCGGCAGTGTCAGCCCTGCCAGGTTGGCCAGGACCGGGAGCAGGACCGACTCTTGCCAGTAGTTGTCCGGTGCAATATCGGATCGTATGGTGTAGGGGTTCTCTGCCAGACGCCGGTAATGGTCTGGAGGTACGATCCCAACGCCGTTGCTCAGGCCGGCAATGGCCACGACAAATGCGATCCCGAACCAGTAGTGGCTTCGACGCAAGTTGCCTGCCCCCCAAGAAGCCTACCGCGGGCATCTACGCCACCGGTGAGCTCCTCCCGGTGGAAGAGCATCCCCGGCCGGCTAAGGAGGCTCCTCTCGCGCGGTGGCGGAGCGAGCGACTCGAAACGCCAGCCCCGCGCCCGCGCTGTCGATAGTGTGTAGAGATGCGAATACCGGTTCTGTAGTCGGCTGCTGATTCCTGCGACCGCAGTGTTGCTGATGGGGTGCTATTGCTGGATCAGCCGCGCGGCGTTTTTCCAGCGGATTGCTTCCATCGCGTCCTCGGGGAGGTCGAGGAACTCCAGCTTCAGCAGGGGCACCTCCGGCACCGTGAACGGCATCCCGCTGCCGAAGACAAGGTGATCCGGGCCGACGGCGGCGATCAGCTTCTGCAGCTCCTCCTGGAGCACGGCGGTGAGGCGCGAGATCTCCAGGGCGTAGTCGCCTTGCGCCTCGCCCGGCTTCCCGAACGCGGTGTGCAGGTAGCCCATGCCGTTCACCGGGAGGAACTTCGCCTTGGGGTGTGCCCGGGCAGCCTCCGCGACCTCGTGCGGGGTGACGTCGGGAATGTCGAGGAGCCACGAACGCTGGCGATAGTCCTCCACGCGCAGGGGCACCGAGATCACCAGGCCGCGCGCCGTGGCCGCCTCGATGAGCGCATTTCCGTTGGCGTCGCCCAGCGAGTAGCGGTGGTACTTCGGGTAGAGGCGCAGCCCACGGATGCCAAACTCCTCGCAACAGACGGCGAGGTCGTGCTCCCAATCGGCGTAGGTGGGGTTGATCACCGCGAAGGGAATGAGCCGGTCCGGGTGCGCGCGCGTCTCGGCGAACAGCTCCTCGTTGCCCGCCTGCGGGTTGCGGTAGAGGATGGCGCTGGCCGAGGAGACGAACGCCTGGTCGATGCCGTGGGCATCCATGGCGCGCAACAGGCTGTCGGCGTCGCGCCAGGGCAGGGGCCGGAAAGCCCAGTGGCCGAGGTAGGTGTTGGTGTCGATCAGCATGTGGCTCCTCCGCGCATCGCCAGGATCCGCTGCATGTTGCCGCCCAGGACCAGCCGGCGGGCCTCGTCGTCGAGCGCGGCAGCGCGGATCTTGCCCACGCCTGCGGTGTAGGAGAGGTCGCACCCGAACAGCAGCCGCTCCGGACCAAGAATGCGCACGGCCATGTCGATCATCCCGGCGTCGAAGACGCTGCCGCTGGTGTCGAGGTAGACGTTGGGCGCGGGGCGAACCGCCTTGATCGTCCACTCCCAATCGCCGCCGCCGCCCACGTGCCCGCAGATGATCGTGGCTTCCGGATATCGGCGTGCCAGCTCCGCCAGCTCGCCGCCGTCCGACATGTTCGGTTGGGTGGCCACGAAGTAGTGGCTGTGCCCGGCGTGGTGAAGGATCGGCACGCGCAACGCGACCGCCTCTTCCACGATGGGCCAGACGACCGGGTCGGTGCATTTGTACTCGTTGTACAGCTTGACCCCGATGAAGCCGTACTCCTCGATGCAGCGGCGCACCTCGTCAATCGCCTCGCGCTGGTAGCCGGGGTTGACGTAGGCGTAACCGAGCACGCGCCCGGGATAGCGCCGGGTGATCTCGGCAAGGAGACGGTTGCACTCGCGGAAGCCATCCGGCGTGGCCGGGCGCTCGCGCGTCAGCAGCGAGACGCACATCGCGTCGATCCCCAGGCGCTCGGAGTCGGCAATCACCTTCTCGTCCGGGACGCCCCAGGAGATCGTTACATCATTTTTCGGGCCTGATAGGTGAGCGTGACAGTCAATGACCATGCGTGGCTCCAGGCCGGCCTGCTGTTTCGGGTGGGTGTAGCGCCCGCGCGGCCGGCAGCTATGGAACTAGTTAGGGGGTGAGGCGTGGAATCCTCCAGGACGATCAGAGGGTCTCAGGCCACTTGCGGGGGGGAATCGCGCGCGGGGGAGGTGCCCGAGCTCATTGGGTCATCCCAGAGAGAATGGGCCGGGGCGCGGAGCGCGCCCCGGCTTCTCGCACGGTCTGTCTTGCCTTCCTGCTCTCCTACCACACCTGCCTGCCTCGTGCCACCCACGCGTCCTCCCGCTGCCTGCCGTGCGAGTTCACGGAGAGCTGCGCGCCCGCGCCCGGATTCGGGCCTTGGTATCCGCTTCGACCGTCAGGGCGAACTCCCTAAATCCGGGCGCCTGCTCCAGGTCGGTGCCGAGGCGTTCGGCTGCATCTGCTTCGAGCTCTACCTCAAGCGTGAGCAGGCCATCGGCGTATTCCGGGCGATGGATCCCGCGCACACCGGGGAAGAGGGCGAGGGCATCCTGGAACGCCCGGGCGTCCCCGCGCTTCTCAAAACCATCCACTTCGAGGCGCACTCGCCGCGTGTGGCTCGCGGGCAAAGTGAGGATATCCTCCAGGAACAGACGCGCCGCGCGCCGTGACGCCACCTCCACCGCCGCCGTCGCTGCGAGCGCATCTACGCGGTCGGAGACCAGCTCCTCGGTATGGCGCACCGTGACCACTTCGCCCGTCTCCACGCGAATGGCACGAGCATGGATCCGTGCCTGATAGATCGGGATGACGGCGATCACCCGGCCTTCCAGCGTGACGGGCGCGCGCGCCGCCAGGTGGAGGGCCGCCGTGCCGGCAAGGAGCACATCGACCGCCGGCACGCCCCCGCTCGTACCGAGCGAGTGGGGCAGCGAGGCGAGATCCAGGTGTTCCAGGCCCGCAGGCCGCACCACCTGGAAGCCAGCATCGACCAGGCGCCGCGTGATCTCTGCGTCTGCCAATCGGGCTGCTCCCTCCAGGCCCGAGGGCTCATCACGAATCGCCACGGCCACGCGCCACTTCCGCGTGAGCCCGAGCTGGCGCAGAGAGTCCATCAGCGGTCGGAGGCTGACACGCACGCGCATCCGGAGCGTGAGGACGCCTTGGGTGACGCTCTCCTCGAGGACGTCGCCGGGCACGGCGAAGCCCTCGCTGCGCAGGTAGATCCGCTCGTTCAGAACCGCAAACTTCTCGGTGATCGTGGTGCTGGAGAGGTAGACCCCGGTGACCTGCTCCACGGCGGTGCGCAACGCCTGTTGGACGGCGCGATTCCGGGCCTCCTGGTAGGTGCCATCGCCGATGGGCGCGCTGCCGGTGGCGATCACCTCCTGCATCCGGTTCTGATCCGGCTGTTGCAGCACCGGATCGCTCTCTTCCGAGTAGGCCCGGCGAGCGAAAGGCGCCGCGGGATTGTGATAGTAGCCCATGCCGGCCTGTCCGGGGGGCACCTTTCGATAGGACGGCCAGAAGTCGGGCATGGATGCGAGCGGCACGGGCGCGAAACCGGGCGTCCAAACGCGCGGCCCCGGCAGGACGATCGGGGCCGGCAGCGGTACCCGGATCCCCTCGACGCGCGCCACTTGCGCCGGCGCTGCTCCCGCAGGGATGCCCGGAGAGGCATTCCATACAGGCCAAGCGCCCGGGCCCCAGCCTATCGCCGTCAGTCCGGCCAGCAACTGCACAACGGGCATCATCTCCTGTAGCTCCTCTCCTCGCGGGGCTGCGCGCCGCCCGCGGAGGGGATGCCTCCGCGGGCGGATAGCTGCCTACTTCGCCTCGTCACGCGCCCGGCGCTCATCCACGACGATGGCCACAGCACACTTCTCCAGGAAGCGAGATCGCGCGTCGGCTGCGAGCAGACGTTGCGCGTCTTCCGCGCTCAAAGTCAGGTAGCGGTGGAAACGGTCAGGCGTTCCCATGGCGCGGATGACCAGCGGGTGGTTACCCACGCGAGGGAGCGCCATCGCCGCGCGGATCGTGCCCATGTAGCCGGCGACGCCCACCTCTTCCGCGAAGGAGGGATCCANNGGCCGGTGGGATCGTAGATCCGGGGGCTCATCGCGGGCTGGACGTTCAGGCCGCGGGCATCAATGATCACCCCCGTGAAGGGGCCCTCATCCGTGGCGGGCGTCAGCAGCGCCTCCTCCAGGGATGCCACGGGTGATGCGAGGCTCTCTCTGGATGCCAAGACGGGCGCCGGCGTGGCCAGCGAAGGCTGATCGAGCGTGATCCCTGGCGGCGAGCCAGCGCTCACCTTGGGCGGAACGCGGAGCAGGCTTGGGAGAACCAGCCCCGTGAGGCCCTTCTCGCCGAAAAGCCCCACCTGGAGGGCCACCGTGTAGGTGCCATCCGGGTGATCCTGCTCCTCCACCACCTGGGCGCCGCGGATGTAGGCCTGCACGCTCAGGCGAAGCAGGTCGCTCGCCGTCAGGTGGCGCTCGACCGTCGTATTGGCCGTGACGCGCACCTCATTGATCACCTGCGCCATGTTGCGGTAGGCATCGGCGATCGCTGCGCTGCGGGCGAGGAGGCGAGCCTGGGCCGGCGACTCGGCATCCTTGGGCCGCACGCCGAACCCGATGGCGCGCAGTACACCTTCGCTCCACTTCACCTCACCATGTGCTTGGGGGATGAACTCTGTTATCGGGCCCGCCAGAGCGGCGCCCGGAAGACAAGAGAGTGCGACTATCGCGATCCAGAAGCTCCTCAGATCTCTCATCAGGCCGACTCCTCCTCATTGCCGATCGCTGCGCGCGCCGGCGGAACGCCGGCCCAACCCGTTTGGGTACCACTGGCGCCTCGCGAATCGTGCCGTCGGCGCCGTCTCCTCCCCAGGTCCTTCTTGCAGTTGCCGGGCACTGGGGCAAACGCCAGGAGTAGAAATGCAGATTGCATGCCACTCGCCTTGACCCTCCCATGGCTTTGTGCTAAGATGAGTCGGGGAGGTGTCGCTCGATGGCGTGGCTCATCCTTGGCGCGGCCGTTGCCCTCGATGGCCTCGTGGCATGGTTCCTCCGGCGAGAGGTCCCCAAGTGGCGCGAGGATGGTAGCTTTGCGCTGGTGGCGCCCCTACGCCTGCTCATCGGCGCTCTTCTGATGACCCTCATCTTGCTTCTCGGTGTAGGCGTTGCCTTTGTGCTTCCCAAACCAGAGAGCGGCACTCCGCCCAGCGCGGAGATGGTGGCATATTGGGTGTTTATCACGTTGCTGGTTGGGGCGATCATGCTGCTCACCTTTATCGATGTTGCCCTGGTGCGCCGCGTCTTCCAGCGGCGCCAGGACGAGGTGTTCGCAGATATCTTGCTGGGTCGCGGGCAACGGCGCGGGACCAGCGCCGGGGAGTCCCCGGCGCCCGAGGGGGAGAACGGCAACCGTGCCGGGGAGTGAAAACCTCAATGCCATGACCCGTGACGAGCACTGGATGCGCGCGGCTCTGCGCCAGGCCCGGCGCGCCGTGGGATTCACCAGCCCCAACCCGCCGGTGGGCGCCGTGGTGGTGCGACAGGGGGAAGTGGTGGGCCGAGGCTGCACGCAGCCGCCTGGCGGACCGCACGCGGAGGTGATGGCCCTGGCCGAGGCCGGCGCCCGCGCACGCGGCGCCACGCTCTACGTCACCCTCGAACCATGCGCGCACTTCGGGCGCACGCCCCCCTGCACGAACGCCGTGCTGCAAGCCGGGATCGCGCGCGTGGTGGCCGCCCTGGAAGACCCGCATGATATCGTCGCCGGCCGTGGTTTTGCACGCCTGCGCGAGGCCGGGGTCGAGGTGAGCGTCGGCGTGTGCGAAGCAGAGGCGCGCTCTCTCTTGCAGCCCTACCTCAAGCATGTGCGCACGGGCGTGCCCTATGGCATCCTGAAGTGCGCCGTGTCGCTGGATGGGAAGATCGCCACGCGCACCGGCGACTCGCGCTGGGTGAGCGGCGAGGAAGCCCGCCGCCGGGTCCACCGGCTGCGCCAGGAGTGCGACGCCGTGACCGTGGGCGTGGGCACCGTGCTGCGCGATGACCCCCGGCTAAACGTCCGCCTGCCTGGCAAGCGGCGGGATCCGATCCGCGTGGTCCTGGATAGCCAGGCGCGCACGCCGGTCGATGCCGCGCTCTTCGGGCCGGGCGGCCCGGTGATCATCGCGGTGACCGAGCGGGCGCCCAGAGAGCGCGTGGACGCGCTTGCCGCGCGTGGCGCCGAGGTGTTGATGGTGCCGGAGGAAGCGGGGCATGTCAGCGTCGCTGCTCTTTTTGCACTTTTGGGGAGCCGTGGCGTGATGAGCATGCTCCTGGAAGGTGGCGGGACGGTTGCCGCCGCCGCGCTGCAGGCGGGCGTGATCGACCGGCTGCTGTTTTTCATGGCGCCGCTTCTCATCGGGGGCAGGGATGCACCCACCCCCGTGGAGGGCGAGGGCGCCGGCATGATGGCCGAGGCGCTCCGCTTGGATGGACTGGAAGTGCGGCGCGTCGGCGCCGACCTGGCAATCGAGGGCTATGTTCACCGGTATTGTTGAGGCAATCGGAACGGTTCAGGAAGCGGTCCTGACGGGAGGAGCGTTACGGCTGACCATCGAGGCGCCCGAGCTCCTGGCAGACGCAGTGGTGGGCGAGAGTGTCAGTGTCAACGGCGTCTGCCTCACCGTGACCACGACCGGGCCACGGGGCGCGTGCTTCGATGTCGTGCCGGAGACCGTCCGGCGGACAACGCTCCGGATGCTACGCCCCGGGGATCGGGTGAACCTGGAGCGCGCGTTGCGCCCGACCGATCGCTTCGGGGGCCACTTCGTGCAGGGGCACGTCGATGCCGTGGGTAGCGTGCGGGCATTGCAGCGGGCGGGCGCCAACTACATCCTGGATGTGGATGCGCCCCAGGAAGTGACGCAGTTCCTGGTAGATAAGGGATCGGTCGCCATCAGCGGGGTGAGTCTGACGGTGGTCCGCGTGGATGCCAACGGCTTCTCGGTGGCGCTCATCCCGCACACCCTGAAGGTGACGACGCTGGGTTCGCTGAAGCCCGGTGATCAGGTGAACCTGGAGGCAGATATCATCGGCAAGTATGTGGCGCGCTTCGTGGCCCGCCACTCGGCGGGCGCAGGCCGCGCCGACGCGGAGCTGATGCGGTTGCTCCAGGAAGAGGGGTATATTTCCTAAGAGAGTGTGTTCTTGCCAAGGAGACGGAGGGCGGATGCCCGGGTTCGCGAAGATAGAAGAGGCAGTTGTCGATATTGCGGAAGGCCGGTTTGTCATCGTCGTCGATGATGAGGACCGGGAAAACGAGGGAGACCTCGTGATGGCCGCGGAGAGGGTGACGCCTGCCGCGGTCAACTTCATGGAGACGCACGCGCGCGGGCTGATCTGCGTGCCGTTGACGGTGGAACGCGCCGAGGCGCTGGAACTCCCGCCGATGGTGCAGTATAGCACCGACCCGCGCGGCACGGCCTATACGGTGACGGTGGATGCCCGCGAGGGCACGACGACCGGTATCTCGGCTCAAGACCAGGCAGTGACGATTCGCGCCCTGGTGAACCCGCAGACGGCGCCGCGCGATCTGGTTCGTCCGGGCCACGTTCACCCGTTGCGCGCCCGGCCGGGGGGCGTGTTGGCGCGAGCCGGGCATACCGAGGCAGCGGTCGACCTGGCCAGACTGGCCGGGCTCCAGCCGGCTGGCGTCATCTGCGAGATCAAGAACGCGGATGGCAGCATGGCACGCCTGCCCGCCTTGCAAGAGTTCGCCGCGCGTTTTGACTTGCGCATCATCACGGTGGCCGACCTGATCTCCTACCGGCGGCGCACCGAGAAGCTGATCAGCCTGGAGGCGCGTGTACGCCTTCCGACGCCCTGGGGGCAGTTCACCGCCTACGGCTATGAGTGCCAGCTCGATCACAAGCCGTATGTGGCCCTGGTGATGGGCGACATCTCGGAGGGCGATATCCTGGTGCGGGTTCACTCCTCATGCCTCACCGGAGATGTCTTTCACTCACTGCGCTGCGATTGCGGCGAGCAGCTGCAACGCGCGTTGGAGGTGATCGCCGCCGAGGGCCGGGGCGTGCTCCTCTACATCCAGCAGGAGGGGCGCGATATCGGGCTGATCAACAAGCTGAAGGCGTACGAGCTCCAGGAGCATGGCAAGGATACCGTCGAGGCGAACGAGGCGCTGGGCTTTGCCGCAGACCTGCGCGACTATGGGATTGGCGCGCAGGTGCTGGCGGATCTGGGGCTTTCGCGCATCCGCCTGATGACCAATAACCCCAAGAAGATTGCCGGCCTCCAGGGATATGGCCTCCAGGTGGTAGAGCAGGTGCCGCTTCCGGTGACGCCTACGCCGGATAATCGGCGCTACCTCAAGACCAAGGTGGAGAAGCTAGGCCATCTGATCGAGCTATAGCGCGTAGAAGGAAGGCGTGTCCTCCTGGCGAATAACGAACGGAGTGATACCGCCTCCTGCCTCCTTGCCGGGGGCAGGCTTGCCATTCAACCGGTATCTCAAATCGGGTGAGGATACAAGAACGTGCCGAACACACTAGAAGGCAAGCTAAACGCGCAAGGATTGCGATTTGCCATCGTCGTCAGCCGCTTCAACGAGTTCATCACTGGCAGGCTTCTGTCGGGAGCGCTCGACTCGCTCATCCGCCATGGCGCGGATGACAGCAACATCACCGTGGCCTGGGTGCCCGGGACCTTCGAGATCCCGATTGTGGCCCAGAAGTTCGCGGCTTCCGGGCGCTTCGACGCCGTCGTCTGCCTGGGCGCGCTGATCCGGGGGGCGACGCCCCACTTCGACTATCTGGCTGCGGAGGTGACGAAGGGGATCGCGCAGATCGGGCTCCAGACGGGCGTTCCCACCGTTTTTGGTGTGATCACGACCGATAACATCGAGCAGGCGGTCGAGCGGGCTGGCACCAAATCCGGAAACAAGGGCTTTGATGCGGCGACCACCGCGATTGAAATGGCCAACCTCCTGCGCCAGCTTGCGTGAGGCTGAACGGGGTATGCCATGAGCGATAGCCATTTCCTCCGGTCCGTGGCGCGCTGGCTCAGCGTTCTGATGCTGGCGGGCACCCTTTGCCCGCGTCTGCCTGCCTGGGCCGCGGATAAGCCGGCCTCGGACTCCGTGGTCGCCAGGATGGGGGCCGCGGTAGTAGACCTGTCGAACAACAAGGTCGTGCTGAGCGCGGGCGAGCGCGATGGCGTCGTGAATGGAACCATCTTCCGCATCATGCGCCATGGCGAAGAGATCGCGCAGGTGAAGGTGTTTGAGACCTCCTTCGCCACCTCCAACGCGCGAGTGATTCGTGCGGGCCAGGGCGCGGCGCTTCGCGTCAATGACCGCGCGGAGGTTTTTGAGATCCCGGTGCCACGAAAGCGTTCCGGGTTCCGGTTCCCATGGGCCGCGCTGGTGGGGGCGGGAATCGTGGCGCTGGTGGTCATGGGCGCCGTTCGCGACAAGGGCGATGGCCCGTCGACCGGCAGTCCTACCGGCGGTGTGGCGGAGATCAATCTGAACTGAGCCGGGCCCTGCTTTCCAGGGGCTTGATGCCGGCGCCTGCTCACATGAGGAGACAGGAGTATGCAGCCTCAGAAGAGCCCATTCTCTTGGCGCGGGGCCCTCGCCCTGGCGACCCTCTGCCTGTTGGGCACGATCCTAGGTTGCGGCAGCGCCCGGCGTGCTGCCGATAGCTCTGCGGCTGCCGGCGGAAGCGCCGTGATCGCTATCACCTGGCCGGAGACTGAGGGCCGCGTCATCCCCGCAGAGACGAAGCGGATTGTCATCCGGGTGGTGGGCGAGAGCGAGCTCCCACATCTGCGCAAGGAGGTCGTGCGAACGCCGGGTTCCACGAAAGAGAGCGTCACCCTCGAAGGCCTCCCCTTCCAGTCGCTGCTCTTCCTAGTCGAGGCCTACGGGGAAGCCGCCCAGACCCCCATCGCGCTGGGTGGCCGTACCGTGGAGATCCAGAGGGGAGTGCGCGCTAGCGTCGATATCACACTGGTCGAAAACGGCGGCAAGGCCGGGGAGATCGCCAGCAAGGGGAGCGCGGTCGTCCTCGTGCGCGATGTGCCACCTGGGACAAGCCACGTCTCGCTCCGGGTTCTCCAAAACGGCCAGGTGATCCCCAACGCTGTCTCTTATACA
>LSQX01408585.1_pt2 | contig 12688 bp, 10 predicted proteins | sample 654561 | NCBI WGS metagenome assembly LSQX01 (sample SAMN04489861, study PRJNA283612) | anaerobic digester metagenome | isolation source: 4 biogas reactors fed with cattle manure at either 37C or 55C with and... | place: Denmark: Kongens Lyngby | collected 2014 | reverse complement strand
GGTAGAGCAATTCACTCGTAATGAATAGGTCGTGAGTTCGACTCTCACCATCGGCTCCAGAATAACTGTACAAGCATTTCATGGCTTGTACAGTTTTTTTAATGCTATAATGATTTTATTGCACTCTAATCGCTATCAAACGTGACCGGCGGAGGACTTGAATTAAGATGCGCGGCAACCCTGATCGACATATGCGGATCAACGGCAGACATCAACATTCTTCTGTTTATCAATCGTTTTCTGTTGTAATAATCTTGTGCCTTTCGGTTATTCTTTCCTCTTCCTGTAAATCCGAGACCTCAATTTTTCCGTCCGTTCCCACAAATTCCGGCACGGCCGGCGAAACAACTCTGATTATCGAAACGATTCCTTCCCCGAACACGGATATTCCGGATGTTATTCGTGTCGCGGCACCGTTTTCGGAAGAAACTTCGATATATTTGGCAAAGTTATACGCCGCAAAAAAGACGGGATTGATTGGTTCCGGTATTACGGGACAAACGGTTTCACTGGAATATTTGCAGACAATCGATCCTTTGTTTTTTGTTGAACATTACACAACATCAGCTACAGGTGCAAGCTTTTCGTCTTACAAGACTTGGGAAGAAGATGGAACAATTCCTGATATTATTTTTACCGATTCAATGTCAAGGATGGCCGAACTCGGACTTCTTCTGCCGCTTAATGATTTTCTTTCCGGTAACCCGTACATCGCTCCGTCAAACGCTTACCCTTATATGACGGAGCAGTGTACATACCTGGGAAAACTCTTAGGGATTCCTTATGCCGCTTCGATCACAGTTCTTTTTGCGAATACCGAAATTTTGACAGCTGCCGGAGTTGAACTTCCCTACGAAGTGAGTTTTCAAGATATAGTCGACGCTGCATCAGCTGTTAATGCTCTCAACACGCCCGAGATTTTGATGGACCGGCATGTGGTTCCGATATATTCAGGTTCCGATATGTTACCTTTTCTGCCTGCTTCATTTGATTCGACTCTCGGCTATATGGCACGTAAGGATGATGAAATCGATACACATTCGGCCGGGTTCGCTGATGCGATGAAATTTTTGCGAAATATTGACCCTTCCTATTTTGTGGAAGAAATGAGCGAAGAGAAAATCAATGAGGTTTTCGGAACCATGAATCCGATACTCGCGAAAAGAGTTGCGTTCTGGGTCGGAGGTTCTGATGAAATCTCGCGATGGGCGAATTATATGCCGTACACCCTCGCAATCACCCAGATCCCTTCCGTCAATGAAGGAACTTATTCTCCGCCTGCTCTTACTGTTTTTCCGCTATGTGTATCCGCTTTCACGAAACATCCACATGAAGCATCTGATTATGCCGCATTTATTGCCCTGGACCCCGATGCAATCATGTTGCGAATAAGGCTGAATGATTACGAGGGTTTTCTTCCTGTCGTAAAATCTCCGGATGTTTGGGACTATTCTTTCACGAACGTTAAGTATACCGGATCGTTTTACAAACTGAAAGATTACATGAGCGACGCATTTTATTGTCCGTTTGTTTCTGATTACGATTTTTTTGTGCAAACGGAAGATTTCCTGAATCAATACTATGCCGAGTTGATAAATTCTGATTTGCCCCCACACGAGCTGATTGAGTCCATCAATGATTGAGCAGACCGACATGGTCGGAAAGGGCAGAGGAGCGATGCCAGACGTAACACTTACCCCGGTTCGGATTAACGATTCGGCACGACTCAAGGAATCCGTTTTTCGCGATATGAAAACAAGCGAGATTTCAGCGTATATCCGCTCTTCGATCGCGGATTCCTCCGTCAGTCTTTATATTGCTTCGGTTACCGGAGACGGTATTTCATCCATTTGCGGTCTTGCCGGGCTCTATGGCATTCATCCCGTTCACAACAATGCATGGATTTATTGTCGTTTCCCGGAAGTGTGGCCTGCGGATGATGATCAAATTGAGATCATTAAACGCAAAATCATCGATACGATTCTTCGGATCGCATTTTTTTCGATGACACTTCATAAGGTGAGTTGGAACATTGCCATATCGGATATTCGCCTCGGTGAAACGGCGGAAGCATGCGGAATGAGACAGGAAGCGGTTCTCGAAGAAGAGTTGAACCTGAACGGAGTTTATGTTGACGCAGGAATGTTTTCGCTTTTAGCTTCCGAATATCCGGATTATTCCGTTGCGTTTGTTCCTTTTCCGAAAGGTGTTATCGCTGTCCGAGGGAGTTCCGATTTCGTTGAAGGAGTCAGGTTTTATCCGCTTTTCGACAGGATCGAGGACCCGTTCGATCGGACCGTCGCCATTCGGACGGGAGTCGCCGACTCGCTCGGAGTTGTTCGACAAGAAATCCGCGCGGACCAAATTGATAACAAGATCGCACTGCCGACTGAGGTGGCCAAAGCCGCCAGAGAAATTTCGGAATATTTGAAGAAAGCCCGGACAAAGTTCACCGTAAATGTGAGATTCTCGCACGGAAGTGATTTTCAAAGGCATGTATGGGAAGAAATTAAGAAAATCCCTTACGGTGCCACGGTAAGTTATGAGGATATTGCGATGTCTCTTACCGGAAATGATCGTGTTGCCGCTAGAAATCTCACCCGCGCAGTTGGTTCCGCTTGCTCGGACAATCCGGTTCCTGTGATTATCCCTTGTCACCGAGTGATCGGCAAGGACGGAAGATTGGTCGGATTCGCAAGCGGAGTAGATATCAAGGAATTCTTGATCGAACATGAGATTTTCGGTTATTTTGGGAAATAATGATTCCAAAGGAGTGTGTAGAAATGGTTGAGAGAGTTGAGGACAATCCGGGAAGAGTGGAATTTCCTCCGACAGTTCTTCTTTACCCTCTTCCGGCAGTAATGGTTTCCTGTGCCGGTTCGGATATTGCGAAGACTAAGGATCGTCCGAATATCATCACGATTGCGTGGGCGGGAACGGTCTGCTCCGACCCGCCGATGCTCTCGATTTCCGTTCGAAAATCGCGACACTCACACCGGTTGATCTCCGAAACAGGCGAATTTGTTGTAAATTTAGTTGGGAAGAATTTGGCCCGTGCCTGTGATTATTGCGGGGTCAAGTCCGGTGCTGACGAAGACAAGTTTGCGTCATGCGACTTAAATGCAATTCCGGCGATCGGTCTCAACATTGCTCCCGCGATTAAACAGACCCCGTTGTATTTGTCATGCGTCGTTCGTCAAGTTCTTGAGTTGGGGTCTCACGACATGTTCATTGCGGAAATTGTGTCCGTATCCGCTCAGCAAAGCCTGATTGATGAACGAGGTAAAATTTGTCTGGAGCGTGCGGAACTTGTTTCGTATGTACATGGAGATTATTATTCTTTGGGCGAAATGTTCGGGTTTTTCGGTTTTTCCGTCGCATCGCAGGATAAACTGGCAAAACGAATGAGGGGAAAGGTCGGAATCGCGCCCGCAAAACACACAAAGAAAAAGGAGCAGAATTCGAAGCCACAGAATAACATTAAAACCAAAAGAGCCGCCCCCGATCGCCCGAAAAGCGATTGAGGCAGCTCCTTTGATTCCTGTTTGTGTTATCCTCAGACCAATACCTTCTTCAAATTCGCAAAACGGGGTAAACCATCAACGATTTGCTGCTTGGTTTCATTCTGAATGAGCGGAAGGGCATAGTCGACAAAATCCTCGGTTACGAAGTTACCTGCTGCGTTGATCCAATCGCGCGGTACTTTTTTCTCGGTGTTGGCTACATCGTTCAGAGGAATCAGCTCAATATCACACTTGTATTCTTTTCCGGGTGCACGTTCGAATCCGATCATATAATCGGTCAGACCTTCGATCGCTTTGATTACGGCTGTTTGGCCGGCCAGGAAGGATTCGTCAATATCAGTCTGAGATGCACAGTGAGAAGCACACCTTTGCATCAGAGAAAGCTCAATGCCGCGCACCTTTGCTCCGGTTTCTTTCTTCAAGATATCAGCAAGAACGACTGCGGTCCCTCCGAGCTGTTTGTGCCCAAAGGAGTCTACGGAAACATCGTCGCCGGCTACTAGTTCCGGAATAAACAGTCCATCTTTGGTTTGTACTCCCTCAGATACCGCGATAATAACTTTCTTGTTCTTTTCATAAATACGGGTGACATCCGTGATCATTTCGTTGATGTCAAAAGGTACCTCGGGAAGATAGATAAGATCGGGTCCGCATCCCTTTTCGCAAGCAAGTCGTGTCGCGGCGGTCAACCAGCCGGCGTGACGTCCCATGATTTCGATCACGCAGATCATCCCGGTATCGTACACTCTTGCATCGAGGAAAACTTCCATCGTAGTCGTCGCAATATATTTAGCGGCCGAGGCGAATCCGGGACAATGATCGGTTCCGAAAAGATCGTTATCAATCGTCTTCGGTACGCCCATTACGCGGCATTCGTAACCGGATTTCTGGAGAAATTTGGATATCTTATTGCATGTGTCCATTGAATCGTTTCCTCCGTTATAAAGAAAATAACGGATGTTGTATTTGCGGAAAACTTCCAAGAGACGCTGATAATCGGTGTCGTCCTTGTTTACGTCGGCAAGTTTATATCTGCAGGAACCGAGGCTGGATGAAGGAGTGTACTTGAGCATTTCCAACTCTTCGGGATCTTCTTGACCTATATCGTAGAATTTTTCATTCAAAATTCCGACGATGCCGTTTGCCGCACCGTAGACCTTTTCGATCACGTCACTGTGTTTCAATGCTTCAATGAATACACCGGCAGCGGAAGCGTTGATCACGGATGTGGGGCCGCCGGATTGCCCGAACATAAGGTTTCCTTTGAGTGTAGTCATGATGAGTGTCCTCCTTTTGGATTCGGTTGAAGTAGCCGGGACAAATCCTTGCACGGCAGTATGAACCGGGAAAATAATACCATGATTTACTCTGAATTGTACAGGCAGGCACGGGAAAAAGAGTGGCAAAAAAAAATAACGTAATCATTTACACATTATTTTATATTTATAAATGATCGAGTGCTATAATTTCTCTAAGATACAAAAAATGAGTTGTAGGTGTCAATGAAGAACCGTACTTCCAAAATGATTAGTGATATCGGCTCACTGGACGCACGTGTATTCTTGTGGAAAGTGGCTCGTTATCTGTTTGTTTTCGTTTTCATTTTTTCGATTATTGCCGGATTACTCGTGTATTTTGTCGTATCGTTCGCGATGGGCTTTTCGCCTTTTTCTTCATGGGGAGAGATGAATAATTTCCATATTCAATTTGCCGTTTCCCTGGCCTTGGGAATGGTATTGTTCTCTGTTCTTCTGACATTGATGCTGATCGAGATATACCAGAAAGTGATTTATTACCCCATTCGGGAACTGTTAAATGAGTTCAATATTTTCTCTCATAAGAATCGTATTATTTCCCGCAACAAGAAGGATGTCTCTACGCATGAACTCGGAATATTCAAAGTTTTCACTCCTCAGGACAACTGGACAGAGGCGGTAAGGAACGCTGTTAATCACGTCAGCGAAGATTTATATACAGACGAGTTGACGCAATGTATGAATCGTAAGTACCTGTCCGATATCGTTCCGGAACTACTCAGAACATATATTTTATGCTCGGTCAGTGATCAGAACATGCCCAAGACGAACGCTTCAGCCTGTTGCGGAATCTATTTGATCGATATCGATTTTTTCAAATCTATAAACGATGAATTCGGACATCTATGTGGTGATGAGGTTCTGAAAGAGGTTGGGGCTACTTTGATGAAGTGTGTCTCTGACCGCGGATTTGTGATCCGAAACGGAGGAGAAGAGTTCCTTGTGTTTATCAGCCAATCATACCCGATGGATTACGCCGCTCATGCTGAAACTCTTCGAAAAACTTTCGCTGAATCGGTTCGAGTTCCCGCTGATGCCAACCATCCCGAGCGAAATGTAACATGCAGTATCGGCTTTACTCCTTATCCATTGTTTGATGGTCCGAACCGCGATTTGTCGCTTCAGGAGCATGTCGACATTGCGGACCAAGCCATGTATATCGCGAAGGGCGGAGGACGAAACACTTGGCGAGGCATCGAACCGATTCGTATGCCGGGCGATGCAAAGGAATTGGAGATGGCGCTCTCTTCGTTGGAATACGGAATAAGCAGAGGTTACTATAAAATTGTCAAACCCGAAGAGAAACAATTGTTTAAAGAGCTCCATCGTCCCGGCAATTATTTCATTCGGGGTAACGGTTGATTTGCGTTCAAACACTCACGCTTAATAATATCGTGTTTACATCCTTATCGCGTTGTGGTAAACTTCCTTGATGTCAGCCGATAGCACGGTTTCCGGACAGTCCGACCGGTTACTGAGCATCAGGAATAAGGAGGAAGATATGGGCATTAACAAAGCAGAAATCATCAAAGAGTATGGCCTTAAGGAAGGCGACACGGGGTCACCCGAGGTTCAGATTGCTATTTTAACGGCTCGAATTAACCATTTGACGGGCCACTTGAAAGAGCATGCGAACGATCATCACTCAAGACGCGGCCTTTTGATGATGGTCGGTCAGAGAAGAGGTCTTCTGGATTACCTGATGAAGATTGATGTGGAGCGTTATCGTTCCATAATCGCCAGATTAGGTATCAGAAAATAGTTTTTGCTTATGAGGGCGGGCAGAAATGCCCGCCTTTTTAAGAATATAGGTCTGAATTGAGTTATAATAATCTCAGTTCATTGCATGCCGTTAACCCGGGTAGTAGAGGGTAGGTTGATGATTTGACCGTGTCAAAGCATGAATCTACAAGCTACCACCCGGACGGCTCATTATTCCCGGGAGGTTTTTTATGGAAAGAAAGTTTGAATTTGAGTTTGCCGGCAGACAACTAACAGTCGAAATCGGCAAGTTGGCACAGTTTGCCAATGGGTCATGTCTGGTACGTTACGGTGAAACAGCTATCTTGTCGACGGCAACCGCTTCCAATTCTCCGAGAGACGGAATCGATTATTTTCCGCTTTCCGTCGATTATGAGGAGAAGCAATACGCAGCCGGAAAAATACCCGGAGGGTTTATTAAGCGAGAGGGCAGACCTTCTGAGAAGGCGATTCTGACATCACGCGTAATTGACCGTCCGATGCGTCCTCTTTTCCCGAAAGATCTGCGAAATGATGTTTCCGTTTCGAATTTGGTTCTTTCGGTAGATCAGGATTGCTCACCCGAAATTGTTGCGATGATCGGTTCGTCAATCGCAGTCTCTATATCCGATATTCCGTGGGACGGCCCTATCGGCGGAGTGATTCTGGGACTCATCGGTGATGAGGTCATTGTCAACCCCACCGAAGAACAACGTCAACAGAGCAGGATGTATGTTACCTTGGCCGGAACCGAAAGCAAAATTTGCATGATCGAGGCCGGTGCTAATGAAGTCCAGGATGAAATTATGCTTGAGGCGATCCGTATTGGTCATGAATCGATAAAGGGATTGGTCCGCTTTATTTCCGGTATCGCTTCCGAAATCGGAAAAGCGAAGTTCAGTTATGAGTCCTGCGATGTTCCTGAAGAGGCCTTTGCCTTAATTAAGGAGTATGCGTGGGAAGATATGCGAAATGCTGTCCTGTCCGATGATAAAAGTGTTCGCGACGGACAAGTTGCGGAGTTGACAGAGAAAGTTCGCGCCTATCTTTCCGAAAATAACGAAGATTATCTCAAGTATCTCGGTGACGCGATATACAAACTCGAAAAGAAGGTGGTTCGACACTACCTTTTCAGTGAGCATGTTCGTGTGGACGGCAGAGACCTCTTCAGTATTCGTCCCCTTTCCTGCGAAGTAGGATTGCTTCCGAGAGTTCACGGTTCGGGACTTTTCCAAAGAGGGCAAACACAGGTTCTTACAACTTGCACACTTGCTCCGTTGTCGATGTCGCAAACCTTGGACGGTCTAGACAGCGAAGACAGCAAGCGCTATATGCATCATTATAACTTCCCTGGATATTCCGTCGGAGAAGCCAAACCGTCCAGATCGCCCGGAAGACGTGAAATCGGACACGGTGCTCTTGCAGAAAAGTCATTGATCCCGGTTTTGCCTTCTGAAGATGATTTTCCTTATGCGATTCGTACTGTTTCGGAAATTCTGATGTCGAACGGATCGACGTCTCAAGGATCCGTCTGTGCAAGCACGTTAGCACTGATGGATGCAGGCGTACCGATCAAACGCCCGGTTGCGGGAATTTCCACCGGATTGATTGTTAACGAAGAAGACGACAAAGATTTTCTGGTCTTCATGGACATTCAGGGGATCGAGGATTTCTTCGGAGATATGGATTTTAAGGTTGCCGGAACAACGGAGGGTATCACCTCGATTCAGGTGGATATTAAGGTCGACGGTCTGAGTCTGGACATCATCGCACAGGCTTTTGAGATGACCCGTAAAGGTCGTCTTCAAATAATCAATGACATTCTCCTTCCGTGTATGCCCGAGCCGAGAGCGGAACTCTCCAAGTACGCGCCCAGAATCATTACAATTCAAATTCCCGTTGATAAAATCAGGGAAGTGATCGGGTCCGGCGGAAAGGTCATCAATAAGATCATCGCCGATACCGGTGCTCAAATCGACATCGAAGATGACGGAAGGATATACATAGCGACTCCGGACGCCGAGAAAGCACAACGTGCTTTGTCGATCATCAACGGCATCGTAAACGACCCCGAGCCCGGAGCTGTTTATGACGGTGTTGTCACCCGGCTGATGGCATTTGGTGCGTTTGTGGAATTCCTGCCCGGTAAGGAAGGATTGGTCCATATCTCAAAGATGGCATGGCAACGCGTCGAAAAGGTTGAGGACGTTGTTAAAGAAGGCGATGTGGTCAAGGTTAAGGTTCTCGAGATCGATAATCAGGGTAGGATCAACCTTTCCATGAGAGATTGTACTGATAAGCCCGAAGGTTATACCGAATCCGCGGAACCCACCAGAAGAGACGGAGGAGATCGTTTCAAAAGGGAGCGCAGAGGCTCCTCCGATGAACGCAGAGACAGACCGGAACGGTTTGACCGCAGACCCGATCGAGGAGAAGGAGGATCTGATTTCCCTAATCGCAACATCAGAAAACAACCCGATTCTCCTGCCGGTTCGGATGAAACTCCGAGGCCCGGATCCAGAAGCAGAGAATTTTAGACGTCGGATATAATTTCTACGACCGCCTCAGAAATGGGGCGGTTGTTCTTTTATCGAAAAGGAAAACACCGGCAGAACGAATCTGCCGGTGTTCTGGTCGGAGTGACCTGACTTGAACAGGCGACCTCTTGCACCCCAAGCAAGCACTCTAGCCAACTGAGCTACACCCCGACGCCTTTACAATTTTATCATACGAATGTCGCATGTCAATTGATTCGATTTATTCTTTATTTGCATTGAAACAGATCATAATTCTTTGGGTGAAGTTGTCGTTAGAATAATTTCATGCTATCATGAAAACCAGATCTTTATTAAAGATTTCGAAAATACGGAGGTGTGAATGTTTTGTTCTGATTGCGGAAAAGAGATTCCGGATAGTTCCGTTCAGTGCCCTGAATGCGGGAAGAAGTTTGTGGAGGAAGTGGTGCCGGCTGTAGAGAAGACGGAAACACCGAAATCATCCGCCGACGTTAATGTGGGGGCGTTTTTGTCTGAATTCTTCAAGAATCCGATCGACGCCATCATGAATCGTTCCGCAGATTCTTATTGGTTGTGGGGATTAATTTCTCTCGGCGCATTTGCGATCGTGTATTTCTTACGCTTTGCCTTTGATGATGAGGTGGGTGGAGGAAGTGGATTCGCCTTGATGTTTGCACTTTTGTGCGGAATGGCAGGCTTGATTTTCTCGTTGTTCCTTCTTCAATCAGCATTTAAGTTGGAGAAGAAAAGCCTCCCTTCAATCGTTGCCGTTGTTGGTCTTTCAATGATTCCCGCCGTGCCCGTTATCGTTATCGCAAGCATATTCGACTTTCTTTTCCTGTCTGATATATCCTTCATGTCGATATTTCTCATGCCGATGATTGGTTTTGTATATCTGTTTTCCGGAATTATTTTATCTTTTTTCTATCTTGAAAAAGATGAAAGCGGTTACATGAAGAGCACGATGCTTGTTGTCACTTCATTTGCAATCTCCGTATTCATCACATCCTTGTTCGGAGCTTTTGTTTGGAACAATCTGTTCCTATAGTGATTATTTCTTCATTCATTTAATGGGCTCCTTTGATAAGGAGCCTTTTTTTTACAACAGCGTAGTGTTGCGGCGTGTTCAATTGGATAGTAAGATATATTTGTAATACTGCTTTTATTGAATCAATCTGCGTAAGAATTGGGAAATGGATAATGAAGACGCGAAGACACGCATTAATTACAGGTTCTTCCAGAGGAATCGGTGCCGAAACGGCAAGACTGTTTGCTCGAAATGGTTATGCGGTTTCCGTAATCTACCGCAAGAACTCTTATTTGGCCGACCAGGTTGTTTCTGACATCAGAAGATTGGGCGGCGAGGCGGTGTCGTATCGCGTGGATCTGGTTGATTTTCATGCCGTCAAAAGTGTTGCTTCACAAGCAATGCTTGAATTCGGCGCCGTTGATGTTCTGGTCAGTAACGCAGGAATATCTAATTTCGGGTTATTTCAAGATGTGACTCCGGAAGCTTTTCGAGAAACGATCGACACGCATATTACCGGACTGTTCAATGTCACACAGGCTATCCTGCCCGGTATGCTGTCGAGAAAAGTCGGTTCGATCGTTACCGTTTCTTCGATTTGGGGGATGACCGGTGCTTCCTGTGAAGTGGCGTATTCAACGGCAAAGGCCGGGATCGTCGGTTTTACGAAGGCTCTGGCCAAGGAGGTCGGGCCATCCGGAATCCGCGTCAATTGTGTCGCTCCCGGTTTGATCGACACGGACATGAATTCAAGACTGAGTGTTAAAGAGATTCAGGATATCTGTGATGAAACACCACTCGGGCGTATCGGGTCGGCTGCCGAAGTTGCCGAGGCCATATATTTTTTGGCTTCCGATCAAGCGGATTTCATTACCGGACAGGTTCTCAGCCCGAACGGCGGATTGCTGATATGATACGCTTTTCGATTAATGATAAGTCAAATGTTGTTCCGGAACCGTAATGAATTTAGAAAGGAAGAATGATATGAAATCTTTGGAGTATGCGCTTCAGACCGAATTGGACGGGATCGATTTTTATTTGAAACAGGCAGACGACAATAAGGAAAACGCGTTACACAAAATTTTTATTATGTTGGTCAAAGATGAGAACCGCCATGCCGAGATCATTCGCAAAATGATGCAAGGGGCAATCGATACGTTGCCGGATAATGAAGCTCTGGCTACAGTCGGTTCTATATTTGACGGTGCAGAAGTATTGTCCGAGGGCATGTATTCATCATCGGAGCAACTCGCGGTATACCGATTGGCACGTGAAATTGAATCTAAAGGTATAGATTTGTATCTTCAGCTGTTTTCCGACGCCCGTAGTGATTCGGATAAGGCCGTATTCAAGTATCTGATGGAGCAGGAACGACAACACTACGATCTTTTCGATGAACTCGCGAAAAGAGTCGGTCGCCCGGAAGAATGGGTGGAGTCGGCTGAGTTCGGTGCGAGAGAGGAATACTGATGTCTTGATCCGTGTACTTAAAATATGGTCAAAAGGAATGGAAACGATGCTCTCAAATAAGAAGTGCTCTCGTTCTGTGGTTATATTTTTGTGCTCCGCTCTGATTGTGCTCGGAATCTTTTTTCCCGGAGTACGAGCGAACTCGGATTTATCGGTAGATTTGAATTTGATCAATCAATGGAAAGAGGGATCCCTCTATAAAACTCAATATAGCATGTCGATCGTAAACAACGGATCGACAGAGGTTTCGTCCTGGACAGTTTATCTGTCAGTTCCCGGAGATTCTTCCATCAGTCAATCGGACGGATGGAATGGTGTTTTCAAAATCTCAGATGGTAATCTTATTATCAAACCCATGAAATATAACAGCAACATCGCCCTGGGACAAGAAATCACGGATATCGGCTTCATTATCACATCAAAAGCAAAGCCCTCCGTGACTGTGATTTCGGCGCAATCCGATAATGGAAATAACGAAACGAAGGAATTCGCTGATCCCACTCCGGCTGTGGTTCCCGATCCGAACCGCCCGGCCGGTATTGCAGACGATGATTATCTGACGACGCGAGGAAACCGGATCGTCGATCAGGACGGCAACCGGGTGTGGCTGACCGGAATCAACTGGTTCGGATATAACACCGGAACGAATATTTTCGACGGGGTATGGTCCTGTAACATGGAAGAGGCACTGGAATCGATTGCGGATCACGGTTTCAATCTCTTGCGTATTCCGATTTCATCCGAATTGGTACTGGAGTGGAAGAAGGGCATCTTTCCGGAAGCCAATTATAATCGTGCGATCAATCCGGAGCTCAATTCGATGAACAGCCTTGAAATTTTCGATTACGCGATCAATATTTGCGCAAAGAACGGTATGAAGGTCATGTTTGATATCCACAGTGCCCAAACCGACGCGATGGGACACATGACAAATCTGTGGTATACCGATCGGATCTCTGTCGAACAGTACTACGCTTCGATCGAATTTCTGGCGGACCGATATAAAGACGACGATACATTGATCGCATTCGACCTCAAAAACGAGCCGCACGGCAAGCCGCACGAGGTCGGGGCGATCTGGAATGACTCGGAGGA
>LSQX01371517.1_pt1 | contig 12688 bp, 12 predicted proteins | sample 654561 | NCBI WGS metagenome assembly LSQX01 (sample SAMN04489861, study PRJNA283612) | anaerobic digester metagenome | isolation source: 4 biogas reactors fed with cattle manure at either 37C or 55C with and... | place: Denmark: Kongens Lyngby | collected 2014 | reverse complement strand
ATGTAGTCTGCGATGATCTGTCGGATGGGTTGATAGAAGTATGCCAACTGAGGAGATGTCGTCAATCGGTGTTCCATGGCAATCAGAAGTTTGCGCATGATGGTCTGGATCGCTTCAGGATCCAACCGATCGATCCAGAGCAATTGTCCGATGGTCGTGATGCTCATGATAGCCAACTCTTCCCGGTGATGAGCCACTCCCGTGAGCAGACAGAGCAACAAAGCCGATTGCAGCTCTACACTTCCCGATCGGTGTAACAAATAATAAATGGTCTGAATGGATTGCATCGACTGTAGGGGATTTCCGACCTTGATCAGATCATGTAAATAATCGATCAATTGGTTCCACTTGTTAGCTGGCGAGCGAAGCAGTGCTTCTGCCAACAATCGGGGGATGATCGGGGCGTGATTGGAAGAGCTGACGCCAAGACTGTTTTTCAGTTCGATCACTAAGCGATCGATCTCTGAAGGCCGTAGCAGCGGTAGCAAGTCCACAGCGCTGTCACGGGCGTGGAGGCCGGCAGTGATATCCGAATCAAGCTTCATCAGTTGTATCAGGTGCATCATCGTGTTAAATGCCCGCTTATCGGGATCAAGCCGGGCCCGATCAGCTAAAAAATCGATGGTAGAATGTTTCAATCCTTTCGGTGCAGTATCGGTCAATGATCCGATCATCAACTCGGTAGTCGATTTGACCGAATTGACAAAAGCAGATCGCTGAGCCGAAGGTTGCATCCGTTCATATTGGACCAGGACGGAAGATGTCGGTTTAGGCTCAGGCAGATCATATCCGCTGTGATAAAATCGCTGGAGCAAACGCAGACCATCGAGCGATTGAATGGTTTGGGCAATTTGATACTGGGACTGGTCCAATGCAGCTTGTGGCAATTGAAAGACCAGCGTGATCCAAGCCGCCTGGTTGGTCTGTCTCAATGTCTTTTCAAGGTTCAACAATTCAGAATGATCATTATTTTCCTGCTGATAGGCGTTTAAAAAATAGCTGAAATATAGCTCTAGCTGATACTCTTTTTCCTGGGGAAGCGGGTCGACAAAACGGCGAGCCTGATTNNGAGCATAATGAAACCGAAGCAGCTCACTCGGTTGTATCATTGCATCGGAAAACAACTGGATCAAATGATGGATCGTATCGATCGGCCAATCATCAGCCAGACGGACCAGACAAAATCGATTGGATTCGGCCAAAGACGGTATGTAAATTCTCTCTGAATCGACCGCTGTTCTCAACACATCAGACGGACTGAGATAGGGACAGAATTGATCGAGCTCATGAAGTTGTTGCTGAAGCGAACGGGTAAGCGACGGCATATTTTCTCCTTGGAAAAAAATAAGAGCTTGCGCTCTTATCTTTGTAGAAATTCTTGTAAAGCCCTGAGATCGTCATTGATCTCGCTAAGCTTCTTCTGAAAGCTTTCCTGCATATCAAGCATCAGATCTTCCGAGTATTGATAGGATGAAAGACGAACAGACCTGGCCTCTTCCCGCGCTTGGTTGAGCAACTCATTGGCCCGCTCTTGTGCTTCGTGCAAGATCTCGTTCTCATTGACCATGGATTCGAACTGAGCTTTGGCTTCAGCAATGATCATTCGCTCTTTCTTTTTTGCTTCAAGAACGATTTCTTCCGCTTCGGCATTGGCATCGGCGAAGATCTTTTCCCGTTCTTCCTTGATCCACTTGGCATGCTTCATTTCATCGGGCAGGAAAGTCTGAATGTTGGTCAGTAGACTCTCTAATTCGTCTCGTTCGATCAAGACTTTTTTTGTCATGAGCATGTTGGGAGTTGCTTCAATTTTCTGGGTAAAATCCTCAATTAATTCTAGAACTTTCATCTTTCCTCCAATTTTCGATTCATCGCAGCGACGACATGCGGTGGGGCAAATTGTTCGACTCCGCCGCCCAGACTATGTATTTCACGAACCAGTGAACTACTGAGATAGCCCCATTCGGGGTTGGTCATCATAAATAGGGTTTCAGCCCGGAGGTCCATTTCACGGTTGATCTGGGCCATCTGGAACTCATATTCAAAGTCAGATATCGCTCGCAGTCCCTTGACGATCGCATCAATCGGATATGATTGAAATACATTGACCAAAAGACCCTCAAAGGTTATCACAACGACATTATCCAGATCGGAAGTCGCCTGTCGGATCAACTCGACTCGTTCTTCGATCGAAAACATCGGTTTCTTTGAATGGTTTATCAGTACGGCGATGTAAAGCGTATCAGCTAAGACAGCTGAGCGCTTGACGATATCAATGTGTCCATAAGTGATCGGGTCAAAACTTCCCGGATAGATCAGGTTCATCAATCTTCCTCATCCTTCATATAGATACTGATGGTAGTATTGCCGTAGGTTTCTTTTCGGACTCTTTCAAACCCGGATCGAAAATCGCCATAATCCTCATCAGCGTGATGTTCACCGATAATTATACCATCATTTTCTAAAAGATGATACCGGTTTATCAAATGCATGGCTTCCTCCCCCAGCCCACTGCGGTGCGGTGGGTCGAGAAAAATTATATCAAACGGGCCGGCCTGTGATAATTGGTTGATATAGCGTCGAAAATCACCCGGCCATATCATGGCCTGTTCCTGTAGGCGGGTACGCTGAAGATTATCTTTGATCATATCTACAGCTATCGGATTGGCTTCGATCAGGACTGCCTGCCTGGCACCTCGGCTCAGGGCTTCAATGCAGAGCGATCCCGACCCGCTGAAAAAGTCTACCACTAAAGCATCCGGAATAAAATCACGAATGATATTGAACAAATTCTCTTTGATGCGATCAATTGTCGGGCGGGTCGATCGCGACGAGATTGTTTTAAGTGGCACACCTTTGGCACTACCGGCAATCACTCTCATAGTTTCACCTCCTGATGAAGTCGATTCTGATACTTTGCTACCGTCTCCGGAGTCAATAATTGATCGACCTGCTTCAGTATATGACTGTGTCGGAAGACATCAGCTACCGGAAACTGAAAGTTACCGCTTTGGCGTGTACCCATCAGCTCGCCCGGGCCTCGGAGTTCCAAGTCCTTTTCCGCGATCACAAATCCGTCGTCCTCTTTCGCCAGGACTTCCAGTCTGGGAGGAATGTTATGAGAATACGTCAGATAACAGGTTGAAGGTAAATCGGAACGACCGATTCGTCCTCTGAGCTGATGGATCTGACTGAGACCGAACCGTTCAGCATTTCGCAACAACAATACAGTAGCATCAGGTACATCGATTCCGACTTCAATCAAGCTGGTGGCTGCCAGGACCTTACATTTACCGTCTTTAAAATCTTGAAGTATGCTCACTTTGTCCTGACTGCTCATCTTACCGTGTAGAAATTCGACCTGGCTGCCGAATGTAGTAGTCAGCTCCAGTCGGTTTTCTTCCAGTGACTGGGCCTCTAATACGTCAGATGCTTCGATCAGTGGAAATACGATATAAGCCTTGTGACCGTTGTCAATTTCCTGCTTGATGTGCTGATAAGCCTGCCGTCGCCTTGTTTCCGATACCAGCCTGGTTTCGATTTTGGCTCGACCGGCCGGCTTATCGCTTAAGTTGGATAGACTGATGTTTTGATGCATGATCATGCTCAAGGTCCGCGGTATCGGGGTAGCACTCATCATCAGGATATGGGCCGATTCAGCTTTATCTTTCAGCTGTTCGCGCTGATCGACACCGAAGCGGTGCTGTTCATCAGTTACGATCACATCGAGTGCCTTAAATCTGACAGCCTCCTGGAGTACGGCGTGCGTCCCTATCAGTACTTCGATCTCGCCTTGGGCCAGCTGCTGATATATGGCTGGTTTATTCTTGGTCGCAGAAGTCAATAACTGGCTTTTGATTTCAGGGAAAAGTTGCTTGAATTGTTCCGCCTGTTGTCGGGCCAACAGTTCAGTCGGTGCCAGATAGACAGCCTGTCGGGCCGCGCTGACTGCGGCAAATAGTAAAAAGTAAGCCAAGACACTCTTGCCGCTGCCGACGTCACCCTGGATCAGTCGCATCATCTGAGTACCACTGGTCAGGTCGATGTAAAGTTGGTCGATGATTTCCTGCTGACCTTTCGTCAATTGAAAAGGCAGATGTTCGAGAAAATGATCGACCACTTGTCGATCCATCTGATAGGCTTCTCTCGCCAGTTGGCGCAGGGAGCGGTTGGCTACCAGGTAGCGGAAGAAGTCTTCTAAAACAAGTCGATACAAGGCTCGTTTAAACGGTTCTTTCCCGGTCGGCTGATGCATCTGACTGATAGAATCATGGAATGATAAAAGACCCCAGGTCTGTCGGTCAGCTTCATCAAACAAATCAGGCAGTGGGTGTGCCAGCGCCTGATCGACAAAGTTGATCATATCTGTCTGATACAGACCTTTTTTGACCCGGTAGCGTGGCACCAGACTTAAAAATTCTTCCTTTTTATCGATCGGAGCAAAGCTGGGATGTACCATTTGAAGCAGTTTGGCTTTTCGTTCCAGCTTGCCGTAAAAGACATAGTCTTTTTGAAATTGGAAGACCGATTCAAGATAGTTGGAATTAAAAAACAACACCCGAACGGGAAATTCGCCTGCGACATCGATCGTCAAAATGGATTTTTTCCCTCTCGGCTGATATAACTGTCTCCGAACGACCCTACCGATGAAAGGACCGGTCGAGTCCTGCCAAAAATCGACCGGAGTCCGACGGTCTTCAAATCCGACCGGAAAATAGTACAATAAATCCCTGGTGTCAAAAATGCCCAGTTCATTTAGTAACTGCAGTTTTCGCTTGCCCACTCCTTTTAAATCAGCTAACATAATTCTTCCTAAAAAAGAGGCGTTACGCCTCTTATTCTAAACTGACAATATAGTAGTAAACGGGTTGTTTTCCCTGGTAGGTTTCAAAATCGGTTTCAGGGAACTTCTTTTCGAGCTCACGTCGGATCCGTTCTGTTTTTGAGCTGTCAGCCTCCTGACCGGTATAAATGGTGACAAGTTCATAATCAGCTGACATTTCCAGCAAAGCTTTTCGAAGTGCTTTTTCCGGCGTCTTTTCTACAGCAACGATCTTTTTGTCCATGATGGCGATGATATCACCTTCTTTGATGGCAAACCCGGACAGTTTGGTCGTCCGGACCGAGTATGTGATCTGGATCGTCTGAACGTTCGGGAGAGCTTCGGTCATGGCCAATGCGTTTTGTTCCAGACTGGCATCGCCATCATACATCATCAATGCGGAAATTCCCTGAGGAATCGTTTTTGATTCAATTACAGCAATGTTGCGATCAGTTAAGATTTCCTTGGCTTGTTGAGCAGCCAAAATGATATTGGCATTATTGGGCAAAATAATGATGTTGTCGGTATGGATCCGCTCGATGGCTTCCACGATGTCTTCTGTCGAAGGATTCATCGTTTGGCCTCCCAGTACGACCTCATTGACACCGAAATCCTTAAAGATGTCTTCAAAGCCTTCTCCGGCTCCGATCGCTACCAGTCCGATCGGATGTTTCGGTGTATGTGTGTAGGTCGGAGTCTGATGCATGATTTCATCATGCTGAGCTTTCATGTTATCTATTTTGACACTGAAAAGCTCCCCAAACTGTAAAGCATTCTCAATTGCTTCACCGGGATGGTTGGTGTGAATATGGCATTTGACAAACTCATCGTCCTGGACAAACACCATGCTGTCACCCATTGCTAAGATCCGATCCCGCAGTGGATCGACCGGACCATTCAGTTTATGCAGAACAAACTCCGTACAATACTGATATATGATGTCGGTCAGTTCCTGGTGGTACTCAACTGCCTGATCTTCAAAACTCATTTGGGCTGCTTGTTTGAACTGTCCGGTAATGGCGTTGTGAAAACCCTGCAGTATGCTGACCAGACCTTTGCCTCCGGCATCGACTACCCCGGATTGACGTAGGATAGCCAGATGGTTCGGTGTGTCTTCCAGTGATTTTTCCGCCAGTTGCAGAACGATCGGAAAGAATTCTTCATAGCTCATTCCGTCCAGATCCAACTCAGTCAGTCCTTCGCTTATTTCACGAATGACCGTCAGGATGGTACCCTCGACCGGTGTCATGACTGCTTTATAGGATGTCTCTACTGCCTGTTTCAGTCCGGCGGCAAATGTTGTTACATCCAGTTCGTCTGAATGCTCAACTCCTTTGGCGAACCCGCCCAAAATCTGGGACAAAATTACACCTGAGTTTCCACGGGCACCCATCAACGAACCCTTGGCGACCGCTTTGACGGTTTCATTGACGGTGTAGGGATTGGCTTTTTTCATGGTATCGATAGCTGACTGGAGCGTTAGACCCATATTGGTGCCGGTATCTCCGTCAGGTACGGGAAAGACATTCAGTCCGTTGATCAATTGTTTCTCAGACTCCAGTTGATATAAGCCCTGTTCAAACATTTGAACTAGTTGACCGGTGTCCAGGATAGACGTGTTCATTGGCTGATCCTCACTTGCTCAATATGGACATTGACGTCAACGACTTGCAGATTGAGTTGACTCTCGATCTGAAATTTAACGCTGTCCATGACATTTTCGGCGACTGCGACCATATTTACACCATATTGTATAATGACGTAAAGATCGACGGTAACTCCTTCGGGGGAATCGGCCACTCCAATTCCTTTGGCCGGTTTTAATAATCCGGCAAACGATTTGGCCGGTTTTCCGGTCAGTCCGATAATTCCGTAGCATTGTTTGGTGGCATTTTCAGCGACCTCTGCTATGATTTCGGGACTGATTATGATCGATCCATATTTATTATTTAACTCGATTGACATGGAATCCTCCTGTATACTCGTAATATTGTACCCAATATTTAATGTTACTGCAAGGGAAAAGGGTGAAGAAATCAAGCGATTGGCCTATTTTTGACAGAAAAGCTATTGCTTATTCTTTGTTGATTTGATATAATCATCTCTGTTGACTTAAGAACTAAAGGAGGGATGAACATGGCAAGAGAATGTTTTGTCTGCGGCAAAGGTAATGTCAGCGGTAATCAAGTCTCTCACGCGTTGAATCATACCAAGCGTGTTTGGAAACCCAACCTGAAACGTGTTCGTATCATTGATAATAAAAATGCTGTCAGACGCGTCCAGGTTTGTACCCGTTGTTTACGTTCGAATCTAGTCCGCCGCGCAATCTAAACAAACCCCTTCAGGGGTTTTTTTAGTTTAAGCATCCCGGCTCAAGACCACAATGATCCTTCCGTCTGAAAAGTCGACCTCCACTCTCCCCCTTGGTTCGTTACTGATGATCAAACTTTGATAAGGAGCAATCATTTGTTTTGTCAGGTTGTACTTTGCTCCCGACAGGCTGATCTCGACCGGATCAAGCGGAATAAGAGAAAAATACCTAAAGTCCATCCGTTCAAAGGAAAAGGGCTTTTTTTCAACCCAAATTTCATTTTGGGTATCGATCAACCGGATCGGGATGTCGTAATGAAACAATTGCATCACAGCATTTAAGAAATGATCCTGTCGCCCTCCGGTTGCCCCCAGGACAACGATCTCATGACTGACCTCAGCAGCTATCTGCAAGGCAGCTTCCAGATCGGTAAAGTCTTTTTCCCGAGGATATGTTTGTTGCGCTACAATATCTGCTTGGATCGAATCCTGATCGCCGACCACCATATCCGGTTCAAAGCCGATCAATCTGCAATGATCATACCCGCCATCACTGGCAATCGTCCGGTCAGCCCAGGTTATCCAGGTTTTCAACTGATCTGGATCGACGGTGGATGCAGCGACGATCAGACTGGTCACTTGTTGCCTTTCATTTGACGGATGACTTCGACATAATCATCTGCTCCAAAGATAGCAGAACCGGCGACCAGAACATCAACTCCGGCATCCCTTAACCGCAGAGCGTTGGCCGGTGAAACACCGCCATCCATTTCCACCAGATAGGAATAACCGTGAAGTTGGCGTTGTTCGACAAAATAAGCAGTCGATTCCATGGTCGATTCAATAAACGATTGTCCACCAAATCCGGGAAAGACACTCATGACTAAAATCAGGTCGATCTGAGACAGATACGGCTTGAGTAAATGGGGATCGGTGTCAGGATTTAATGACAAGCCGACCTTGCATCCGAGTGATCGGATCAATTCCAGTGTAGCTGATAAATCATCGATCGCTTCGTAATGAACAGTAATATAATCCGCCCCACGCTTGGCAAATTCCGGTATCAGATGATCCGGTTCAAGTACCATCAGATGAACATCCATTACCATATCGGTATAGGGCTTGATGTCTTCGAGCACCTTATAGCCAAACGAAATATTCGGTACAAACTGGCCGTCCATCACATCAAAATGGAGCCAGTCGGCACCGGCGTATTCAACTTCTTTGATATCTTCCATCAAATATGCGAAATCAGCTGACAGAATGGATGGTGCGATCAAACTCATCAGAACTCCTTTCTTTCCTGCAACCGCTGCTGTAAAACCAAATACTGCTGATACCGTCTGTCCGGGATCAGCCCGTCTTGATGAGCCTGTTTGACGACGCATCCCGGCTCATGTTGGTGGAGACAATTATAGAACTGACATCTACCAAAATTGAAAAACTCGGGATAGCCGTCTAACACGTCGACCGGACTAACTCCGTTTTCAAGGTGCAGATTCTGAAAACCAGGGGTATCGACCAGGAATACACCATCTCTTAACTCGACCAATGAACTATGGCGGGTGGTATGCTTGCCCCGGCCGAGTTTCCGGCTGATATCACCCACGATCAGATCGGTGGTAGCCAGATGATTGATCAATGAACTTTTCCCAACACCGGATTGACCGGCCAGTACATAGACTCCCTCTTCCAACTCTTGAGCCAGAAGGTTCATTCCATCACCAGTCGTTACGCTGATAAAGTACATATCAAAACCGGATGGTTGATAAATGCGGGCCAAATCCTCTGCCGCAGCAGAATCATCCAGGTCGGTTTTATTAAACAGCAGGATCGGTTCGATTCCATGGTAAAGGCAGTTGACGATCAATGTGTCAAGCAATAAGAGATCCGGAGAAGGATCCCTTATGGAAAAGAGTAATAAGGCTGAGGTAACATTGGCCACAAACGGACGCGTCAAGAGGGATGATCGTTCCATGATCTTCTCGATCGTACCTTCCTCGCCATCCGTCGTAATCATAACCACATCACCAACTGCCGGTGTATGGTCTGTTTTACGAAAAATGCCACGAGGTTTACACAGGTAGACCTTACCTTCTGCTTTGACAGGATAGAACCCGGCGATCGATGCGATGATACGTCCTCGGATCATTGGACAGTTCCCTGTTGCAGTGGCGTGGTGTTGTTATTGAGATAGAGGAACCAGGTCGCCCCTACCGGAACAGATGTCAAGCCTTCATATTCTGTTTTGTCGGCCTCTTTTGTGCTGGTGACAGGATTACCTTCAACTCGTTTACCATCCAATTCGTAGGCGATCAGGATGGTGAAACTATCAGTTGGGATGTCACTGTAAGGTACCTTGATCAGCAAAGATTTGAATTCGACCTGTGAATCCTCCGGACCCAGACTGATGACCAGACTGACGCTACTATTTTTGGTTGCTTCATCCCCGGCTGCAGGCGACTGTGAGATGACCAGACCCTTTGTGACCGTGTCGCTATAAGCCTGAGAAGAAGTGGCTCCAAGACCGGCATCGCGTAGGATCGTGATGGCATCTGATTGCAGTTTCTCTACCACATTGGGGACAGTCACCGTAGTGGATTCGGGGCCAAGGCTGATGACAAGACTGACGACCGTATCTTCCTCAACTTCACTATCAGCTGATGGTGATTGAGAAATAACCCGGCCCTCGGCTACCGTATCAGAATACGCCTGGGTAAAGTCCATCAGGAGTTTCATATTGCGCAGAGCCGTATTGGCTTGAGCGTGAGTGACTCCTTCGACATCGGGGACAGTTGTCATGGCCTTTTCCGGTCCACGGCTGATAACCAGATCGACCACCGAATCTTCCCGAACTTCACTTCCGGCGGATGGTCTCTGGCTTATGACCCTGCCCTGTTCTACGGTATCGGAATAGCGCTCGGTCACCTCCATCCTGAGGTTGACTTCCCGCAACATGCTGGATGCGAGTGACTCCGTTTGACCGGTAACATTGGGAACTTCAACCATGACCGTCTCAGGGCCTTCCGATATGCTCAACACGACCACGGTTCCCGGCTCGATCTGAGTGTCTTTGATAATGCTTTGTTCGATGATCAAACCTTTGCGGACATCGGGGTGATTAGTTTCTTCAAATTCTAATGTGATCGGCAGACCGGACGCCCGTTCTATCGCCTGTTGTCGGGTCAGATTGATAAAGTCCGGCATACCGACAGGTTCCCCTCCCCGACTGACCGTTAAGTGAATAATATCTTTGTGTTTGGCCAGACTGCCGGCTTGTTCCTTTTGCGATATGACATAGCCTTTGGCTATGGTCTCATGGTAGAGCGTTGACTCGATCTCGGCATATAAACCCAGTTCGTTCAGTTCTTCTTTTGCCTGTTGATACGTTTTGGTCAAGCTGACATCAGGCACGGTGATCGATGTCGGATTGGCATTCGATGTGCCGAGGCTCATGACCAATATAATGGCTGAAACGATCACGCCCAGAAGGATACCCATCCAAAGTGGCATCAATGAGGAGGATGGTTCTGTCGGGGGGATGGTATGGCGATCGGTCTTGGATTGTACTACCCCGTTTTTCTTTTGATACGGGGGTTGTTTGCTGTAGGTCGGCGATGTTGAATAGACAGGAGGAGCTGTCCCGTTCTCTGCCAGTGTTTGGAGTGCCAGATAGAATTCCAACATGGAATGATATCGCTGAGACGGATCGATCGAAGTTGCTCTCAGGATGATTTGATCGAGTTCACGACTGATGCGCGGGTTCAACACAGATACCGCCGGCAGCGGTTCTTTTAATTTACGAAAGGCTGCAGTAACGGGTGATTCATCAGGAAACGGCATCTTACCGGTAGCCATTTCATATAACACGATGCCGAGTGAATAAATATCACTGCGCTCATCCACCACATTGCCTTTCAGCTGTTCAGGTGAAGCATACCGTAGCGAGCCGAATATCTGATCAGAGCGGACGATGGTACCTTCATTGCTGACGTGGGCGATCCCAAAGTCAGTAATCTTCGGTTCACCATTGGGATCAAGTATGATATTTTCCGGTTTGATATCACGATGAATTACACCGCTGGTATGGGCGGCGTTTAGTGCACTGGCCAGCTTGATTGCCAGAGTGACGATTTCTCTCTCTTCCAGCGGAGCTGACGAATATATATAATCTTTTAAAGTATTCCCTTTAACATATTCCATCACGATAAAGGTTTTGCCTTCATCCTCGAACATGTCGTATACCGATACGATATTGGTATGTGAGACCCGGGCGATCGCTTTGACTTCAAAGCTTAATAGATCTTCCTCGTCATCATCATGGCTGACATTGTTCAGCACTTTGATGGCCACATTTCGTTTGAGATAATTGCAGTAAGCCAGGTAGACATTCGCCATTCCGCCGCTGCCGACCATCTCAAGCACATCGTAACGGTCCTTTAGTTTCTTTCCAATCATGCCTTATCCTCTTATCACGACAACGGCAATATTGTCGCGTCCACCCAGTCTGAGAGCTTCATCAACCAGCTTTTCGCCGATCACACCGGGTTCTTCATCTTGTTCAAAGAATTTTTCTAATTGTTTTCGAGTCATCTGTTCCGTCAATCCATCAGAGCACAGCAACATAAACTCGCCTGCCCCGAGCTCCAGTTGAAATGTGTCGGCTTCCACTTGTTCAGTCGCAGTGATCGATTTCATCAATACATTTCTCTGTGGATGACTTTTGAGTTCATCCTTGCGGATCACACCATTTTTATAGAGAATATTGACTAGTGTATGGTCTTCGGTCATTTGGGTCAAACGGCCTGCTTTGTAATGATAGGCTCTCGAATCACCGATATGCATACATGTCATATTGTTGTGATCACTCAAACAGCAGATCAGGGTAGTCCCCATATCAGCTAGATCGGGATTGCGTTCAATTTCGCTACGGAGCTGTTCCTGGATGCGCTGCACCACTTGATTGGCCAGTTGCGGCGTCAGAACGGAGCGCTGTTTCAGTACATCAAGAGCTGAACGAACCGCCAGTCGTGAGGCGACCTCACCTCCGCGATACCCACCCATACCGTCTGCTACGATGTAGATGCCTTTTTTACCATCACTGCAGTAAAATGAGTCATCATTTTTTAACCGGTAATTGCCAATATTGGTCAGACCAAAAGATTTCATTAATCCACCTTGCGTAATATGGCTGCAAAGAACCCCTCAAATTGTCCGTCAAACGGAGTAGTCTTTAAGTAAGGACCATCCAGAAGCACCGGATCAAGTTGGATCTGTTCCAGTCGGAAGCCAGGGTGATCTTTCAGGAACTGATCGATCCTGTCTTCATTCTCACCCCTTAGTATACTACAAGTGCTATAAATCAAAAAGCCTTGCTTTTTGACATACTTGGCGGCATGATCAAGCATTGCAGCTTGGCGTTTGGTCATTTCATCGATCTGCTTTTTGTTGCGATCGAGTTTGGCTTCAACCTGCTTGACCAGGATCCCGCTGCCGGAACACGGAGCATCGATCAATACCACATCGAACGATCCAATCCAGCGGCCCACGATCCTGGTG